>Ga0081606_1000196_pt1 | contig 32144 bp, 13 predicted proteins | sample EareggfetidaYelm_FD_71127 | JGI IMG/M metagenome (GOLD analysis project Ga0081606, IMG submission 71127) | Earthworm egg capsule microbial community from the University of Washington, USA - E. fetida Yelm (SPADES assembly) (version 2) | ecosystem: Host-associated > Annelida > Reproductive system... | reverse complement strand
TTTGCGGTGGCGATTTCGTTTAGCGGAATCACGGCGAGGTACATCACATTGGCCAGAACATAAATGACACTAACGATCAATGTTCCTAAAAACAGGCTCAATCCGACATTCCGTTTTGGGTTTTTGATTTCACCGGCGATAAACGTTACGCCATTCCAGGCATCGCTAGAAAATAACGAACCGACCATAGCTGCTGAAATTCCGGTGATCAGCGCCGTTCCCGAAATGGGAAGCCAGGAACTGCTTTCAGTATTATACGTTTGAGTTGCCCAGGCATTTGCCCAATTTGCATTCCAGATTTCGCTGCTTGCCGCCAATGTCAATCCGAAAACAATCAATCCGAGCAAGGAAAGAATTTTTATGATCGTAAGGAAAGTTTGCAATGTTTTGCTGTTCTTAACACCGCGGCTGTTGACGTAAGTCAGGAAAATGATTGTAATTATCGAAACGATCTGGGCGGCATTGAGTTTGAAAGCACCCAGTTCAAACAAAATATTTTCATCGCTGACCGGTTCATACAAATAGGCGGCAAATTTGGAAAAAGCTACACCAACGGCCGCAATTGTTCCGGTTTGAATGACGGCGAAAAAACTCCAACCGTATAAGAATGCGGTCAGTTTGCCATACGCTTCTTTAAGATATACATATTGCCCGCCCGCTTTTGGAAACATCGCGCTGAGTTCGCCGTAACTAACTGCGGCAATGACCGTAATTAATCCTGTCAGAATCCAAATTAACAAAAGCCAACCGGCAGAACCTACCTGTCGCACCATATCGGAACTCACGATGAATATTCCGGATCCGATCATCGAACCTACTACAAGCATTGTCCCGTCTAGTAGTCCGAGTTCTCTTTTGAAATTTTCGTCTTCGTTATTTTCCATGTTTTTGATTTTTGTTGGCTAAAGATATAAAAAAGTATGACGTTTAGAGCAATGTCAGAAAATTGTGATTTATTATTCGGAAACCTTAAATTTTAAGTGGCTTTTAAAAACAAGTAAGGTTAATTTTTAGAACATTTATATCTTTGCCGAAATTTATAAAATACCTTATGTTTACGATCGACCAAATTAAAAATGCGCATTCTAAAGTAAAAAGCGGTGCCGATTTTCCAAATTACATTCAGGAATTGATTGTTCTTGGAATTGTATCTTATGAAATTTTCGTAACAGACGGACACGCCGTTTATTCAGGAAAAGACAATTTTAACCTGGAAGCGCCGGCAAAATATGCGCCATTGACGATAGCCGAAAAAAGCAATGCGCAACAATTCGTACAAGATTTGAAAAAACACCAGCAAGGCAAAACAGATTATAAAACATTTTGCAACGACAGTGCAAAAAACGGTATTGTAAAATGGATCGTAAATACGGTTGCAATGACTTGTGTGTACTATGATTCTGACGAAAATAATGTCCTGACAGAGAAAATTCCTGGATAAAGAACCGCAAGTGGTTTGATTCCCATTCCAATTCAATAAAAATTGTACATTTAGGAGATAAATTCATAGCATACAAAGTGATCAAACCAGAACAAACTTTCCAGAAAGATATTGATGACATTACGCAAATCCACATTGTTCCGGGTTTGCTTGATGTTATTTGCCAAACCACCAATATGGGATTTGCCGCCATTGCCAGAGTTACAGAAGAACGCTGGATTAGCTGCAGTGTGCTTGACAAAATTAATTTCGGGCTCAAGCCCGGTGATGAACTCGAAATTAAAACGACCATTTGCAATGAAATCCGCCACGACAACAAAGCCGTGGTGATTGACCATGTTGCAGAAGATCCGGTTTTTCATAACCATCATACACCGGCAATGTATGGCTTTCAAAGTTATATTTCTGTCCCGATATTGCGTCAGGACGGTACATTTTTCGGGACGCTGTGTGCCATTGACCCCAATCCGAATGTACTGAATACTCCTGCCATTACTGGAATGTTTAATTTATTTGCAGAGCTGATCTCGTTTCACCTTCATGCCGTTGAAGAAATTAATTTTGGGAAATCGAAATTGATTGAGGAACGCGAGATGCACAAAATAACCGAAGCGCATCAGAAAACCTTTACTGATGAACTCGAAAAAAAAGTAAAAGAACGCACGCTGCAATTGGAAGACAACAATCTGGCGCTTGAAAAAATGAATAAGGAATTGCAGTCATTTGCTTACATTTCGAGCCATGATTTACAGGAACCACTGCGTAAAATTCAAACTTTTGCGTCTTTAATTTCTGAAAAAGAATTTGACAACCTTTCAGAAATGGGACAGGATTATTTCCGCAGAATGCGCAATGCCGCCGAAAGAATGCAAACACTAATCAATGATTTATTGTCTTACTCCCGAACGGATCTCGACGAACGCAAGTTTGAAATTACCGATTTGAATGCGATTGTTGAAGATGTTAAAGACGATTTGAAAGAAGAAATACAACGCAACAATGCGGTGATTGAAGTAGGCGAAATGTGCGATGTGAATGTTATAACTTTTCAATTCCGCCAACTGATGTACAACCTGATCAGCAACGCACTAAAGTTTACCAAACCGGGAGAGGCACCGCATATTAAAATCCACAGTAAAATTGTCGAGGGAAAATTCCTGAAACACAAAAGCCTTTTGCCCAACAGTTATTATTGCCATATCAGCATTTCTGACAATGGTATCGGATTTCTTGCGGAATACAGTGAAAAAATATTTGAGTTATTCCAACGTTTGCATGTTAAATCAGCATATGACGGTACCGGAATCGGTCTTGCCATTGTAAAAAAAATAGTCGACAACCATTATGGGCAAATTGCCGCTATGAGTGGTCTAGGCGCAGGAGCAACTTTTGATATTTTCATTCCGGCTGTCAGGAGTTGAAATTGACTCCATATATTTAAACCTTTTTTTATTTTAGTTGCGCTTGTCAAAATGAAAACCACTTCTAAAACATTACGAACCTGCGAAAATGGGCATCAATACTATAAATCGAGTGATTGCCCTGCCTGCCCCATTTGTGAAAAATTACAAAAAACCTCAGTTGGATTTCTTTCATCATTGAGCAATCCGGCACGCCGCGCACTTGAAAATCAAAACATCGATACCGTAAAAAAATTAAGCCGGTTTACAGAAGCTGAAATTTTAAAACTACATGGCATCGGCCCTGCCAGTTTTCCGAAATTAAGAGCTGCTCTAGCAATAGAAAACTTATCATTCAACAAATAATAATCAATTAAAAATGGAAACACCTATCGCAAAAATTACGGTTGAAACGACTGTGAATGCTCCGGTTCAAAAAGTATGGCAACTTTGGAGTACTCCCGAACACATAACTAAATGGAATTCCCCATCTGACGATTGGCATACGCCACAGGCAGAAAATGATTTAAGAGTGGGCGGGCAATTCCTCTCGCGCATGGAAGCCAAAGACGGTAGTTTCGGATTTGATTTTTCAGGAATTTATGAAGAAGTCAATGAATTTGAACTGATTTCGTATGGTTTGGCAGATGGCAGAAAAGTTTCTGTAGAATTTGAATCTAATGGCAACCAGACGAAAATCACTGAAACCTTTGACCCGGAAAACATCAACCCTCGTGATATGCAAACGGCAGGCTGGCAGGCGATTTTGAACAATTTTAAAAAATACGCAGAAGCCAATTAAAATATTTCAAAGCAAAAAACTCCCGGATGATCCGGGAGTTTTTTTTTAATTAATCTTCAAAATCCATTAGGCATTTCCTGCTACTGCAATCAGATTAACGCTGGCCTCTACAAACCTCAATCCGGGCTTCCACATGCGTAGTTTTTCGCCCAGGCAAAACTTTATTAGCAATTTGGCGCTATACTTAAATCAATAACAAAACCGTTACACCGCACTTTTTATAAATGTGTTGCTGGATTTGTCGCATTTTTAAATAAAATGTTTTAGACAAATCTGTGACAATTTTATTTTTAGAAATCATTTTATCACAAATCTGTGACAATTTATTTTTTGAAATTTATTTTGTCACAGATTTGTGACAATTTTATTTTTGGAAATTTTTTTGTCACAAATCTGTGACAATTTATTTTTTAGAAATCATTTTGTCACAAATCTGTGACAATTTTATTTTTGGAAATTTTTTTGTCACAAATCTGCGGCATTTATTTATTTAAAGAAAATGCCGTAAATTTCACATAGCAACCTGTTTTTAGAAAAGGCATAACCAAAAACAAAAAACTCCCGAATCGCTTCGGGAGTTTTTTTAAATTAACCTAACTAAAAACATTTAGGCATTTCCAGCTGCTGCAATCAGATTCAATGCTGAACCTGCAACAAACCAGCCGATCTGTCCTTCATTATAGGTGTGGTTTGCCAAAATTACATCAGTACTTCCGTCTTCGTGATTGAACTCAATCGTCAAAGGAACGCCTGGGGCAAAACTTGTTAAATTTGTAATATTGATCGTATCGTTTTCCTGGATTTTATCGTAATCTGCTTCATTCGCAAAAGTTAACGCCAACATTCCCTGTTTTTTCAGGTTGGTTTCGTGGATGCGGGCAAATGATTTTACCAAGACAGCTTTTACGCCAAGGAAACGCGGCTCCATTGCAGCATGCTCGCGTGAAGAACCTTCACCGTAATTGTGGTCTCCCACAACAATCGTCGGAATTCCTGCAGCTTTGTATGCCCTTTGTACAGCCGGAACCGTATCATAAACTCCGGTCAATTGGTTTTTAACCGAGTTTGCTTTTTGGTTGAAGGCATTGATCGCACCAATCAGCATATTGTTTGAAATGTTATCCAAGTGTCCGCGGAAACGCAACCATGGCCCAGCCATAGAAATATGGTCGGTCGTACATTTTCCGAAAGCTTTGATCAGCAATTTCGCCCCTGTGATATTTTTTCCATCCCAAGGTGTAAACGGCGCTAACAATTGTAGCCTTTCAGATGTTGGGCTTACCAAAACCTGAACGCCGGAACCATCTGCCGCTGGCGCCTGGAAACCTGCATCTTCAGCAGCAAAACCACGTGGTGGCAATTCGTCTCCGGTTGGCTCGTCAAGTTTAACTTCGATACCATCTTCATTGATCAAAGTATCGGTCAATGGGTTGAAAGACAAATCCCCGGCGATAGCCAAAGCAGTCACCAATTCAGGCGAACCTACGAAAGCCAGTGTATTTGGATTTCCATCGGCACGTTTCGAGAAGTTTCTGTTGAAGGAGTGAACGATGGTATTTCTTTCTTCCTTTTCAGCGCCTTCACGATCCCACATTCCGATACACGGACCACAGGCATTGGCAAAAACAGTCGCCCCGATTTTGTCAAACGTATCGATAAATCCGTCACGTTCGATAGTATATCTTACCAATTCCGAACCCGGAGTAATCGTAAATTTAGATTTTGTTTTCAAGTTTTTCTCGGCAACCTGTTTGGCTAATGAAGCTGCACGTGCAATATCTTCATAAGAAGAATTCGTACAAGATCCGATCAAGCCGACATCAATTTTCAAAGGCCAGTCGTTTTTGATCGCTTCTTCTTTCATTTTAGAAATTGGCGTGGCCAAATCCGGTGTGAAAGGGCCATTTAAATAAGGCTCCAATTCAGATAAATTGATTTCGATTACCTGGTCGAAATATTGCTCAGGATTTGCATATACTTCGGCATCACCTGTTAAATAGGAAGCAATTTTGTTGGCTTCATCGGCTACATCGGCACGATCCGTCGAACGTAAATAACGGTCCATCGATTCGTCATATCCGAAAGTAGAAGTCGTTGCCCCGATTTCAGCACCCATGTTACAAATAGTTCCTTTCCCGGTACATGACATCGCAGTGGCACCTTCTCCGAAATATTCAACGATAGCCCCGGTTCCTCCTTTTACAGTCAGGATTCCGGCTACTTTTAGGATCACGTCTTTTGGCGCGGTCCAACCTGATAATTTTCCGGTTAATTTGACACCAATCAGTTTCGGGAATTTCAACTCCCACGCCATGCCTGACATTACGTCAACGGCATCAGCACCTCCTACACCAATGGCGACCATTCCGAGTCCGCCGGCGTTTACCGTATGCGAATCCGTCCCGATCATCATTCCGCCAGGGAACGCATAATTTTCAAGGACCACCTGGTGAATGATTCCGGCACCTGGTTTCCAGAAACCGATACCATATTTATTAGACACGGAAGAAAGGAATTCAAACACTTCGCTGCTTTGTGATTTGGCACGTGCCAAATCTGTAGTGGCGTCCACTTTTGCCTGGATCAAGTGGTCACAATGAACCGTTGTTGGTACTGCAACTTTAGGTTTTCCGGCGTGCATAAATTGTAACAATGCCATTTGCGCTGTGGCATCTTGACAAGCAACCCTGTCCGGAGCGAAATCTACATAATCTTTACCGCGGGAAAAAGCTTGAGAAGGCAAGCCTTCCCAAAGGTGGTTGTATAAAATTTTCTCTGTTAATGTAAGCGGATGCCCGACAATCTCACGTGCTTTATCTACACGAGTGGTCATGTTTGCATATACTTTTTTAATCATTTCAATATCAAAAGCCATAATGAATCGGTTTGTTTATTTGTGATGCAAATTTACGGAATTACTCTCGAAATTGAACTATTTTTAATAAAACTAACAATTCGAAAGATTATTATTTCCTAAAAACCATTTTTAGTGATTATTATTAAATAAATTTTATGTTTGAATTAAATTATTAGGTAATTGTTAATTTAAAGTTCATTTTTTGCCAAATTCGGAATTTAACGAAACATTTTATTACATCGTTATAGTTAAGAACCTTTCTAAATTAAGGTTGTTACATGTTTTATGAGGTCACATTCAAGATTAGACTGGTCAAAATATCCTAAAACAAAAAAAACCTGTCGCAACTGACAGGTTTAAAATATTTTACAAGAAGTTCCTTTAAAATAAAGAAGCTATGATCTTTTCTATTGAAATTCCTTCAGCGTCAGCTTTATAATTTTTTACGACACGGTGCCTCAAAATACCTGTTGCTACTGCTTTTACATCTTCAATATCCGGAGAGAATTTTCCGTTGAAAGCGGCATGAGCTTTGGCTGCAAGAATCAGGTTTTGCGAAGCCCTTGGTCCGGCGCCCCAGTCGATATAATTTTTGATGTATTCGTTCGACAGTGAATTGTCCGGACGGGTTTTACTTACCAATGTCACCGCATATTCAATGACATTATCAGCAACGGGGACACGTCTAATCAGGTGTTGAAAATCGATGATTTCCTGTGCGCTGAATAATGGATTGACTGTAATTTTAGCATCGGATGTCGTGCTTTTTACCACCTGGACTTCTTCTGCAAATGAAGGATAATCGAGTTTAATTGAAAACATAAAACGGTCCAATTGCGCTTCCGGCAATGGATAAGTTCCTTCCTGTTCAATCGGGTTTTGAGTTGCCAATACAAAATACGGAAGGTCTAATTTATAGTTGTGCCCGGCAATGGTTACGGCGCGTTCCTGCATCGCTTCAAGCAGTGCAGCCTGGGTTTTTGGCGGCGTACGGTTGATCTCGTCGGCAAGGATAATATTTGAAAAGATTGGCCCTTTGATAAATTTAAATTGCCTGTTCTCATCCAGGATCTCACTTCCCAAAATATCTGATGGCATCAAATCCGGCGTGAACTGGATCCGTTTAAAATTTAAACCCAAAGCCTGTGCAATCGTATTGACCATTAATGTTTTTGCCAATCCGGGAACGCCAACCAACAAGGCATGCCCGCCTGAGAAAATGCTCAGTAAAATCTGGTCGACCACTTCATCCTGGCCTACGATAATTTTGGCAATTTCTCTTTTTAGTTCGGTGCGTTTCTGTACCAGGTTTTGTATTGCGGTGACGTCAGACATATTAGTATTGAGTATTGAGAATTAAGATTTGAGATTTGAGAATAAGATTTAGGTCTGTCTCAATTCTGAAGCTAACTGCTATTTCTTTAACCAGTTGTTGGTAAAATCGCAATTTCTATATTCCCCGTTGATTTTGATATACGTTTCTTTAATTTTTTCCTCAGACCATTTTGCGATCGCATTGATCTGTTTTTCTTTCAAAGCCAAATCTTTGATTTTGATATAATCTTTGGCATAATCGGCAGTATGTTCATTGATCCTGTTCGTAACTGTTACCAATTTGTATTTTTTCCTGCCCGATTGTTCCGTATCGACAATTGGCTGAGACACTTCATTATCTTTTAATCCAGATACCTGTGAATACAATGCCGGATCCATTTTTGTGAGTTCAAAACGCGTGTCCTGTGTTTTTGGATTCACAAGGATACCGCCATTGGTACGGGTTTCTTTTTCGTCTGATTCGTTGCGTGCTGCTTCTGCAAAAGTAACTTCTTTGTTATCGATTTTTCTTTTGATTTGCATCGCTTTTTCCTTCGCCTCTTTTAATGCCTGTTCAGAAACTGCAGGAGTCAGCAAAATATGCCTAAGGTCTATTTCCTGTCCACGGATTTTTTCTACATAAATAATATGGTATCCGAAAGGCGACTCAAACGGTTCTGAAATTTCACCTTCTCCAAGGCTAAAAGCCACATCTTTAAACTCTTTTACAAAAGGTGTTTTGCGGTTCATCTTATAAAAACCACCGGTTGCTGAAGAGCCTTTATCATCAGAATACAAAACGGCTTTGGTCGCAAAACTGGCCCCTTCCTGAACTTCTTTCTTAAAATCCTTCAGCCTGTCGATAACTTTTTGCTTGTCGGCGTCGGAGACTTTTGGCTGTATGACAATTTGCGCCACTTCCATTTCTGCTCCAAAGACCGGTAAATCAGCTGTTGGTATTTTTTTATAGAAATTACGAACTTCTTCCGGTGTGATTTCTACTGCATCAACGATTTTCTTTTGCATTTCGGCAGTCAGCCTGTTCATTTTAATAATTTCGAAAAGGTCCGACCTGAAATCGTCCTCATTATTTTTTTTGAAATACTTGATCACTTTATCCATTGATCCCAATTGGTCAACCATATAACCCAATTGTTCTTCGAGTTTGGCTTTTACCTCATCATCAGAAACCACGATACTATCCTGGATCGCCTGATGCGCATACAATTTTTCTTCGAGCAATTTACCAAGCATTTGGCAACGTGAAATGTCTTTTACAGAATTTCCCTGGCTGCTCATTTCAAGAAAAGATTTGTCTATGTCAGAATCCAGAATGATATAATCCCCCACTGTGGCAATGATACCGTCAATTTTCTGGCGCAGGTTGCTTTTTACAACAGCCGCTTTAGGAGTAACAACTGTATCTTTTATAATTTCCTGTGCAGACATCAGGGTGGTCATCGCAAAAAGGCAAATTGTAAGTACCATTTTTTTATTTATAAATCTCATACTTTCGGTCTTTAATGGCATCATCAGTGATTTCCTTTTCGATTTTTTTTATTAATTCTAACTTTCTTTTGTTTAATATGACTTCTTTCAGAGTGGGTTTTAAATACTCAAAAGGGCCTATTTGATTTTTGTCGATGACACTGCGGATTTTCACCAGGTACATGTCGGTCGAATCCGGATACTGTATCGACTTCCCTGAAACGATGTACTGATCGCGGTTGTCCGGGTTGATGAACGGCAGTTTGCTGTACACCTGGCTCATATCTGCCCATACAGAATCATTAAAGGCAAAGCTTTTAAACTGCAATGCGTAGGTATCCCAAAATTTCTTATCTGTTTTCCTGTAATCGAAAAACTTATTCTTTATCGTTTCAAACCTTGGGTTATCTTTTTGCAGGTTGATGTAACGCAACCGGACCAATGTCCCATTTGTCCTGAAATTCTCTTTATTCTCTTCGTAATACTTTTTCAGCTCCGTTTCAGAAATGGCCGTATCTACAGTTTGTTTGACCAATTCTTCCAAATATGCTTTCGTATACAGGTCGATTTTGTATTGTTTGATCAAGGCGTCAAAATCGGCTTTTTTTTCTTTTCCGAGGTTGACTTCTGCCCCATTAATCAATAATTTTTGTGCTGCCCAGCGGTCGATAAAATTGCGGACCATTGCTATACTGTCGGTTTTTGAAGTGCCTTTCGGAACCAGGTCGGCAATATCTTCTTCATACAGATACAAATCGTTTACTCTTGCGATGGCGTGCGGTTTGGCTTCCGGCGTCAGGTAATTACACGAAATGAATGACAATAATAACGCTGTATAAAGCAGCTTCCTCATTATTTTTTGAGGTCTTTCTTCACTTTTTCAAAAACATCCTGATTGACCTTTACAGAAAATTCTTTTTTCAGGTCATCCACCCATTTTTGTTCTAAAAACTGTTGGTAATCATTGATGCATTTTCCTTTGCATTCTTCGAGTGTTTTTGGCCCGGCAGGTAAAACTTTATTGATTTTCGAAACAAAATAATATTGTCCGTCTTTGGTAATATCTGAAATTCCGGTTTCAAACTTCATGTTTTTTGGCAACGATTCATTTCCTTCTTCAAACACGCCAACATTTGTCATTACTGCGACTTTATCTTTGGTATTGAGTTTTTCCTTGATTTGTTCCGGTGTGCTTTTCTTAAGCATTTTTTGCGCTTTTTTAATCACATCCATATCTGTTGAAGAAACGATGATCGCGTCTGCCCTGTTTTTCCACATGTAGTTAAATTTCCGGGTATTGTAGAAGTTTTGCAAACCAACAGTATCCGTTTTTGATTTTTCCCAGATTTCTTTTTCCATCAGGTCAAACAACAACAATCCGTCACGGTATTCGTCCATAACTGCTGCAAAATCAGGAAATTCTTTTTCAAGTTGGGCATTGTAATATAAATTTAATTGCTCATCCAGAAAACCTTCATACAAATGATCGGCAAGTTTGTTGATTGGTTTCAACAATTTTCCACCATTTTGGTGTGCTTTTACATAATTTAAAAAGTCTGTCCCGGTTACCGTTTTTTCATTGATGGCAAACAATTTACCGTCATAGGCTTTCGTATTTGCAGGAACTTCCCATTTTCCGTCATAAATGACAGCTGTAATTGCTTTTGACGTTTCTGCAAACAATTTATTATCTCTCTTTACAGCGTATTTTTTTCTGAGTTTTTCATTCAGCGAATTTGTAATCAGGCGCGAACGGTCGTCTTTACCTACTTTTGTTTCAAGATCAACTTTCATTTCGTCAAAAGTTTTCACCGGATGTTTCTCGATAAGCTTTACGATATGCCAGCCAAATTTACTTTGAAACGGCTCTGAAACCGGATGTTCCGGAGTTAATGAAAAAGCAGTATTTTCAAATTCTTCCGAGCTCAATTGGCCCGATCCAAAACGGTTGAGTACACCGCCTTTTGAAGAAGAAGACTTATCATCTGAAAATTGTTTAGCCAAATCTTCAAATTTTTCGCCTTGCTGCAATTTTTTGTAAATGTCCTGTACCGTCTTTTTTGATTTGTCTTTATCCGCTTCATCTGCTTTAGGATTCAGGATCATGATATGCGCTACAGTAACCTCACCCCTGTTGTCTCTTACGTCGTCAACTTTGATAATATGGTAACCAAAACGGGTTCTGATCGGATTTGAAATCTTGCCTTTAGGCGTTTTAAAAGCTGCCGATTCAAAAGCATAAACCATTCTGAATGAAGAAAAATAACCCAAATCGCCTTTGTTTTCTTTAGCAGAAGGATCTTCGGAATATTGTGAAGCAAGCGCTCCGAAATCTTCTCCGTTAATCGCTTTCTGACGGATGTCTTTGATTTTATTATATGCTTTCAGCGTATCGGCAGGTGAAGCATTTTCATCCACTTTGATCAAAATGTGTGATGCTTTTACTTCTTTTAAGGAACGCTGGTAACCTTCTTCAACCAGTTCTTTGGTCACTTTTGAGTCGGTTAGGTAATTTTTGGAGAGTTGCGTACGGTAACTTTCCAATTCGGTTTTATAATTATCACCGTTCTGCAGTCCTAATTTGTAGGCTTTGTTGATTTTTAACTTGTATCCAACGAATAATTCCAGATACTGCGTCAGGTCTTTTTGAGATTCGTCTTTAACTAAATCGAGGTTTTTATTGTAAACCCTTTCGAATTCGTCAGTATAATAAGGATTATTGTCAATTGTAAATAAAACTTCCCTTTTTTTATCTTGTGCATAACTGGTTAAACTTAAGGAGAGTAATAATCCGAACAACAATTGTTTCATTTTCATTATGTTAAAATTTCTGTTGGTTAATATTTTTCAGATATTATAGTTTGGTTGATTTTTCTGCTATTTCTTTCAATTACAGCCAACAAAAATAACAATTCGATCGCATTAAACAAGTATACGCAATACTATTAACAAAAAATTATATGCCGAAAAAAATACCGTAAATTCAGATATTCAGGCTGCTGCAAAATGTGTTTTCCCGAATGCATTATTTATTTGTTGAATAAATAGTATTTTTGCAGTCCATTTAAATAAAATATGAGTTTTCTAAAAGAAATTGAACGACGACGGACCTTCGGGATTATATCACATCCAGATGCCGGAAAAACGACACTGACTGAAAAATTACTGCTTTTTGGAGGCGCGATCCAGGAGGCCGGAGCCGTAAAAAACAATAAGATCAAAAAAGGCGCAACTTCCGATTTTATGGAGATTGAGCGCCAAAGGGGAATTTCGGTTTCTACGTCAGTATTGGCCTTCAACTATAAGGACAAAAAAATAAACATTCTGGATACGCCAGGCCATAAGGATTTCGCTGAGGATACTTTCAGGACGCTAACTGCTGTTGACAGTGTGATCGTAGTGATCGACGTGGCAAAGGGTGTTGAGGAACAAACAGAGAAGCTGGTTTCCGTATGCCGGATGCGAAACATCCCAATGATCGTGTTCATCAACAAACTCGATCGTGAAGGTAAAGATGCCTTCGATTTGATGGATGAAGTCGAGCAAAAGCTCGGATTGCATGTAACGCCGTTGAGCTTCCCGATTGGAATGGGCTATGATTTCCAGGGCATTTACAACCTTTGGGAACAAAACATCAATTTGTTTAGTGGAGACAGTCGAAAAAATATAGAAGAAACGATTGCTTTTTCAGATGTACAGAATCCGGAACTGGAGAAAATCATCGGACAAAAACCTGCGGATAAATTGCGCGAAGAACTTGAACTGATTGATGAAGTCTATCCGAAATTCGAGCGTGAAAAATATTTGGACGGCAGCCTGCAACCCGTATTTTTCGGGTCGGCGCTCAATAATTTCGGGGTACGCGAACTGCTTGATTGTTTTGTAGAAATCGCTCCGTCGCCGCGTGCAAAAGAATCAGAAACGCGTTTGGTCAATCCGACCGAAGAAAAAATGTCGGGTTTTGTTTTTAAAATCCATGCGAATATGGATCCTAAACACCGTGACAGACTGGCATTCGTAAAAATCGTTTCGGGTACATTTGAACGCAACAAACCGTATTTGCACGTCCGTCAGAATAAAAACCTGAAATTCTCAAGCCCGAATGCTTTTTTCGCCGAGAAGAAAGAAATCGTCGATATTTCGTATCCGGGTGATATTGTAGGGCTGCATGATACCGGGAATTTTAAAATCGGTGATACGCTGACCGAAGGAGAACCGATGAGTTTCAAAGGCATCCCGAGTTTTTCCCCGGAGCATTTCCGTTACATCAACAATGCCGATCCTTTAAAGGCCAAACAACTCGATAAAGGTATCGACCAATTGATGGATGAAGGCGTTGCGCAGTTGTTTACGCTTGAAATGAACAATCGTAAAGTTATCGGAACCGTTGGCGCGCTGCAGTATGAAGTGATTCAATACCGTTTGGAACACGAATACGGTGCCAAATGTACCTATGAAAATTTTCCAGTACACAAGGCTTGCTGGGTAAAACCGAAAGACGCGAAGAGCGAGGAGTTTAAAGAATTCAAACGCATCAAGCAAAAATTTTTAGCCAAAGACAAATACGGCCAACTGGTATTTTTAGCTGATTCTGATTTTACCATACAAATGACACAAAGCAAATATCCTAATGTACAGCTGTTCTTTACATCGGAATTTGAATAAACAAAACACTTATTGATAAAAAGCCCTCATAAACGAGGGCTTTTTTTATGGAAACGATTGAAGACCTGTGTGAAAGCACACTTTACAAGATACGATTTTTGCAAAAAACAGCGCACAAAAGTTAACTATACCCAGCACTTTTAAAATAAAAAAATGTTGATTTTTTCAAAAGGTAATTTTTTACAACAGATTTTGTTGGGTTTTTTCAAAAATGAAATTTTTACAACAGATTCTGTTGGGTTTTTTTAAAAAATAATTTTTTACAACAGATTCTGTTGGGTTTTTTCAAAAATGAAATTTTTACAACAGATTTTGTTGGTTTTTTTCAAAAAATAATTTTTTACAACAGTTGGTGTTTGGCTTTTTTTAAATGAATTTTTTCAAACTGTTTTCATTTACAGCGACTGCCAGTACTTAGAATTCCAACTCTAAACTTCCTGTTGCGAAAATGCTTGCTGTTTGCAAGAACAATCACTCCAGGCAATACGAACTGTTAGCGGATGCTTTATTTCTTTAAATACGATTTTAGTACACTACTAAATGGCATGCAAATAAAACACCCCTCGACTGCGCCCGGGATGACAGTTGTGTTTGTACGAATTGTTTATAAAAGAGATTTTCCAACCCCGAACACAGTCTGGGGCTATCAAAGTAAATTAGATATTGCATACTATTTTAAAACACGCATAAAATAAAAAAACCTTTCCCAATTTCTTGGGAAAGGCTTCTTTTAAAACCCGGAATGTTCCGGATGGTTTATTTGAAATTATCTCTTGATCACCCGAAGTGTTTTAACATTTACTCCTTGTGTTACAACTACGTTGTAAACACCGGCAGAGTATCTGTCTCCAACTCTTTGTCCTTCAAGATTTGCTTTCTTCACTTCACGTGCTTCGATCAGTTTGCCAAGCATATCGTAAACCTTCACTTGTACCGGCTCATCGCTGGCAGTGGTTACATTGATTGAGAAATCAGATGCAAATGGGTTTGGAGTCGCCATAGCGTTGAATGCAGGAGCGTTAGGGTTAACAGTCGCAATTGCATCTTTACCTACGAAAGTTCCCGGAGCGGTAATTTCGCAACCATCACCTAACACAGACCAGGTATTCGCCGTCATAACAGCAACTCTCACTTGATAAGTTGCGCCATGCGTATAACCTGGAATCATATTAAACATGAAGTAGTTGGTATTCCTGTCGATTGTTGTTGTGGCACCGTCAGGAAGTCTCATGATCTGGAATCTGTATTGCGAAGCACCATTAACGCTGGTCGCTTTTACAAGTTCAGTTCCATTAGCTATAATTGCATCACAATTTAACAATCCAACTTTTGGTGAAGAAATTTCACATGGAGTGCCGTAGTTTGAATAATTCCCTGTGGTTTTTACCGCTACTTCAACCCTGTAAGTGGCATTGTAGTTGTAAACCGCAAGCATTTGCAATCCGAAATACTGAAGATTTCTGTCGATTGTCTGAACCAAACCATTTGTGATTCCGTTTGTGATGTCAGTGACACGGAAACGGTAACCTGTAGCACCAGGAAGACTTGTTGTAGAAATCAATGTATTGATTTTTTCCAAAGTGATTCCACACTGAGATGGGGCAACTGATGTAGCTCCGCCTTCATCCAACACCGCTGGTGAAGAAACCAGACAAGCTGTTCCATAGTAACCCAACCATACTCCGTTTCTCTGAAGCTCTACTTCTACTGAGTAAGTAGTTGCATAGTCATAAACAGGAAGGTTTGGCAGTGTAAAATGCGGTACTGTCCTGGTAATGATCTGAACATTAGATCCATTGGTTACTCTCAATCTGTAAGCTGTGATTGCTGAGCTCACCGTTTTGATCTGGATCAATGAACCGATAGACGCCAAAGTCGTTCCACATGAACCCGGAAGCAATGTAGTAGTTAATTGGTTTCCTTCGTCCATTTGTCCGTCACAGTTGTTGTCAATTCCGTCATAAAGGATCTCTGGTTTTCCAGGGTTAACTGTAGCCAAAGCATCATTACAATCCGTATTGCTCACTGAATATCCGGCAGGCGGAGTCGTAGCATTTACAGAACATAGCGACACAACAGGTCCTGCACCGTAACCGTCAAGATCTTCATCCTTATAGAATGCGTAAAGTTGGTTTACGGTTACTGTAGCCGTAGCTTGTGTGGTACAAGTTCCGATCGTAGCAGTCGCAGTATAGGTTTGTGTACCAACAGGTTTCGCATATACTGAAGTGGCACTTCCTCCTGTATAAGGAGTTGTAGCAGCAGCATTGGTATACAATCCTGTAGTTGGTGTCCATGTCATTGGAATACCGTTACCTGTTATACTTACATTGTCAATATACCAATTGTCCATACCAAACGTTTGTCCGGCTACGGTAAAGGCAACATATAAAGTTGCAGATCCTACATCAGCTGTATTCAAAGTAGTTGATTGTAGTGCTGGTCCAATGTTAGCTGTCACAGGATTAGTACCCCATGAAGTATCATGCCATACCGTACCGTTTGTACTGGTTTGAACTTTTACAGAATAATTGTAAGAAGAACTGTACCAGTCAACAAAGTTATTCCACTGAAGTGTCAATGAAGTCTGCCCTGTTGAATCGAAAGGACCATATTGAACCCTGTTCGTTACACTGGCAGTCTGACTGTTTCCAGTAATTTTTACTTCGTTACCAGAACCGCCTGCATTAGCAGTTCCGATAGCAACAATAGCTACTGTATCACCGCTACCTACAACACTTGACCATCCGGATGGGAAAGTCGTTCCAGCATTAAAGTTTTGCGTAATTGCAGTAAATGCCGGTGTTGCCCCATTGATTGTTAACAATGTAGCTGCATCAGAAACACAAGCCACAGTGTTGGCAGGTGTAATTGATATGGCATTTGGCATAGGATTAATAGTTACTGTAAGAGAGGCTGTGTTTACACAACCTGCCGCATTAGTAGCTGTTAAAGTGTAAGCAGTAGTTGCTGTAGGATTGAATGTAAATCCTGTAGCAGCCGTTCCGCTTACTCCTGTTGCCGGTGCCCATACATAACTGTTAAAGTTAGCAACTGGTGAAGTCACATTAACAACAGTTGTTGAAGAACCTGAACAAACAGCAGCCGGAGCCGCACTTAATGTAAGTGCCGGTGGCGCAGTAACTGTAGCCGCTACCAGAGTACGTGCTGAAGTACAGCTCAATGTATTTGTAGAACCCAATATAAATTTAGGTCTGCTTGAAGCTACCGCAAATACTCCTGATGCAGCTGTAGAACCTGTAAAGGCCAGCATATTTGCAGCAGTTTCGGTGTCTTTCTTATAAGACTGGCTGCTTACGTGTGTAGTGGTATTTACTCTCAATGTAGTACTAGCATTTGAAGAATTTGCATTACTCCAGCTTGTAGATACTATGATATTTGAGGTACCGTCCCAGTTGAAAGGCGTATTCAAGGTCAACGTATTTATTCCGCTAACCGGAGTTACGGTAGCCGAGTTGTATACTGTTGATAAGCCTCCAACAATGTTGGCTGCAGTTCCAAAACCAGTAAGTGCCGTGGCACCCATTTGAACCGTGAATCCTTGCATAGCAGCACCCGCAGTGCTTACATCAAAACCGAAGCTGGTAATGTTACCCGCTTTCATTCCTGAAGCTGATAACTCGGCAGCAGTAATCAAATACTGTGCTTTCATACCGCCATAACTACCATTCGCAAAGCTAACCGGGTCTGATAAACTGGTTGTATTTCCTGTTCCAACAGTTGCTACACCCGTTCCAAATAATTCTGCCGCAGCATAATAATTCGTAGTGGCTGTAATCGAAGGTGTTGTAAAAGCTGGTCCTGTTGCCAATGGAGTACCTCCAGTTGAAGCAGCATACCAAGCTACAGTAGTTCCAGTAGAACCAGTCGCACCTAAGTTAACTGTTCCTGTTCCGCAACGCGATCCCGGAGCGGTGCTTACCAAACTTGGGTTTGATACCGCAATAGTGATCGTATTGGAATTTGCAGTAGTATTACCGTTAGCACAAGTAGCTCTGAAGAAATAACTTTCAGGAGCAGTCAGTACCGGAGTGGTATAGGTAAACCCTGTTTGTCCAGAAATGGCTCCGGCAGAATTGTACCATTGGAAGGTGATTCCACTTTGTCCAACTGAATAACCTGTAGCAGTCAGGACACTTGATCCAGACACACATATATTTTGTGTGCTTGCAGTAATTGTTCCTGCAACAGGAGTCGTACAAGGTGTTGGAACTAAAACGGTAAAGTTGTAGTCTTCCACTTCTCCTCTTGTTCCCATTACACATGGATTCGCTGGATTGGAATTATTATAATCCATCATAATACGCATCCTTGTAGTACCCGGAATAGCTGTAGCCGGAACTACAAAACTTCCTGAAGGGCTTGTTGAATAGGCCGTAGTATTGTAAACACGTTCCGTACTATCAAAAGTCGCATCTTGGTTCCAGTCAACCCATACAGCAACACCAACTGTGTTTCCTATGGTAGTTGTCGTAAAGTTAACCGTTTGGCTTAACAACTGTGAAGCTGAAAGATTCGTAAAGTTACCATAACCATTTGTTGAAAAAGTCGAAGTATTGTTGATGTTCGTAACACCTCCAGTGGTAACAAACGAACTGAAATAAGATGCCGTGCTTGTTGCTACAGTTGGTGTACAATAATTTCTGATTGTCAACTGAGCAGGAGTAGATTCTACTGAACAGCCCACACCAGAAGACACAACCACTTTGTAATAAAGTGCTGTCGTTGCAGCAGCAGAAGAAGCTGTAATTACTGATAAGGTCGCCGTTGTTGCCCCTGTGTATGTTACTCCAGCCGGAGTCGCATTAGCTACATTCGTGTAAGGACCTCCAACTGCCGTAGCAGACTGCCATTGGTATGTTGCTGAAGCTGCTGTTGCTGTAACAGTGAACGTTGCTGTATTACCAGCGGTTACTGATGTTGCTGCAGGCTGTCCATTAACAACCGGAGTATTCATATTCAATTGTGCGCTTAGAGAATTTGTTGGTAAACAAGGCGATACGCTGTTAACAACGGCTCTGTAAGAATGTGTTCCGGTAGCAGTAGCTGCTGTCGTAGTTACATTTAATGTCGCAGCAGTAGTTCCAGAATATGATGCTCCTGCTGGCACACCATTAGAGACATTTTCCCAGCTTGTTCCATTATTAGAAGAATACTGCCATTGGTAAGATGCTGCATTTGTTGCCGCAACTGTAAAGCTGGCATTTCCTCCTGTATAACAAACTGTTTGAGGTGCAGGATCTGATGTTACTGCTGCTCCCTGAGAAACAGTCAATGCCACCGGGTTAGATTCTGCTGAAGCAATTCCATAAACCAAAACTTTATATCTCCATCCGCTGTTGGCAACAGTTACACCTGTAAGTGTAAGCGTTGGCGTATCAACACCACTGTAGATTCCGGTATTTGACAATGTTTGCCAGTTGTCTCCACCTTGATCTTCCTGCCACTCATACGTGGTAACATCGTCTGATGCCACTACTGTAAAGCTTGCAGTTCCCGCTCCTGAATCGCAGATTGAAGCAGCAAGAGGCTGTTCTTCAATTCCTGTTTCCCCAACAAACAATACTGCCAACTCTGAAGTTTCAGAAGTACAAGCACCTGAAATGATAACATTGTACAATGTCAAATTCAATTCTTCAGGAACCCCTGTCAGCGTTAATGTGCTTGTATTTGTTCCGCTGTAAACAGCATCGTCAGTTAATGTCGTGAAATTCTCACCATCCAATGTTGATTGCCATTGGTAAGTAAGCCCGCTTGTTGCCGGAGCTGCCGTACCTGTAACTGTAACTGAGAAACTAGTAGTTCCTCCGGTTACTACAGTTTGTGTAGCAGTACTCGCGCTAATAACAATTGGAGCATTAACTGCAATAGGGTAATTCAATACTGTTGTACAACCCGAATCTGTTACTGAATAAGAGATCACAACTGATCCTTCAGCAACCGGTGTAACAACACCGCCACTACTTACCGTAGCAATATCAAGATTAGAGGAGCTCCATACACCGATTGGCGTGTCACTCAATAAGGTAATGGTATTGGTATTTGGTAAACAAACCGATGTTGGCCCCGTAATTGGTGCCACAACCGGGCTTGCTATCACACCTAGCGCATCAGCACTTACCGCAGAAGAACCGTCGCCGCTTTTGTACAGGTTAAAGAAACCTGCAGTAGATGAAGCCGTAAGGTTTACCGTAATGCTCGTATCACTTACCACAGTAAATGGTGTTACTACGTCATTCAGTTTTACTTCCGTAACTCCTGTAAAATTAGTACCCGTAAGTGTTACAACTGTTGTAGCCAAATCATTGCTACATACTGTTGATGGAGTGAAACTCGTGATCGCAGGCGGAACAGGCATTACTCTGAAAGTATAGTCTTCTGTTTCACCAATTTGAGTACCACCGCACGCATTTACATTAGTCGTAAAGTTGATAAAATCTGCTCTTACACGCATTCTGTAATTGCCATATGCCGTTCCTGCAGGAATTGTGAATGTTCCTACACGAGGACTTGTAGATGTTGAAAAAGGAGCTGAGTAAACACGCTCATTGGCATCGTCAAAATCAAGGTCATTATTCCAGTCAATAAAAACAGAAACTCCGTAGTTACTTATCGTTCCCGTTACTGAGTTTGTTGGCGTAAGGGAGAATGAAGTCGTTGCTGCTGGGTAATTTCCAATCACCTGGCTAGAAAAATTAGAATATCCTCTTGGAGAATAAGTACTTGCATTCGTTACATTCAATGCAGCTCCGGTAGTTGAAAATGAGCTGATGTAGTAATTCTGAGGTACTGTCGTCGTAGACATACAATATCCAGTAATGAATAAGTAAGAAACCCAAGCACTGGTATCCGATGCAGAACATTTTGAACGCACATGGAAATAGTAAAAAGTATCTGCATCCAATCCTGTAGCCGTTGCAGTAGCACCGGTAACTGTTGCACCACTTGCTGGCGGAACATCAGAAGTAGTTACTGCCCACTCATAACCAATTGCCGGAGCAGTTGCAGGTGGTGTCCATGAAAAAGTAGCTCCGTTTACAGTGCTAACAGAAGTAACAGCCGATGGCTTGATACATGTTGGCGCCAAATCAACTTTGATATCATCCAATTGCAGGATATCTTTATCAGCATCAGAGTAAGCATTAAATCCAAAAAAGTATACACCGCTTGTTGTTGGCGTAAAAATAACCTCGTTTGTTAGATTGCCGGCAATGATATTCGGGTGATCTGCCAAAGGCGTAGTCATTCCCGCAACACTTGCTGAAGTACCATAGGCTACTTTCATTTTTTCTGCGAAAAGTTCCCCACCATCATTTCCATATCTATAAGAGATGGCGTAAGCGGTATTTGCCGTAAGGTTTACACCTTGAGTGAAAAACCATGCATTAGCATTAGCGGTTTCACTGTAACCGTAGAAAAGGTATTTTCCTTGTGAAGCTGGGAATACCGGACCGTTATAAACAGTAGATGAAGTTACCCATGGAGATCCCGAACCTGCATTTACAGCAGAAGTACAAGATGGCATCGCAGGAACAGTCGCGCTGCTGAAATCCATTACATAAGGAACATTGAGTGCCGCGCAAGTTGTCGTAAATGTTGCCGAGGCAATCCACGTACTTACATCTGATCCCACACAGTGTGAACGAACATAAGCGGTGTAAGTAGTTACTGGTGTCAATGAAGTTGCAGTTGCGGTTACTCCAGTTACAGATCCACTGTTAACCAAGCCTGTCGCACCGCTTCCTCCAGCTCCTGAAGTTCTCACTTCATAATCATACCCTGTAGCAGGTGCAGCGATTGGTGCTGTCCAAGATAAATTTGCCGTAGTAGCTGCAGCCCCTACTGTCAATGCCGATGGCGTCAGACATGAAGGTGCAAGATTTACGGCCACATCATCTACATAGAGTGCATTTTGATCTGCTGCAGAATAGGCATTAAAACCAATATAGTACACGCCAGTAGTTGGAGCTGTAAAATATACTGTATTGTTTTGCGGAGTAGTACCGGTAACACTGGTGTGATCCACTAATACATTTGTCATCGACGCCGCTGTTGCAGTAGTCGCGTACGCTATTTTAAGTTTTTCAACATAAGTTGTACTGTTGGTTCCATATCTGTATGACAAGGCATAGGTGGTATTTGCAATCAGGTTTAACCCTTGTGTAAAGAACCATGCATTTGCAGCATTTGTGGTATTGTAGGCATATCTCAATGTTTTTGAGGTAAAGCCACTTCCAGGTGCACTGGCAGTAACCCAGTTGTTGCCTGTACCTGCATTTTGAATGCTCGTACATGCCGGAAAAGCCGGTACTACAGCAGATTCGAAATCAAGTGTGTAAGGAATACCTGTGGTACCACATGCTGTTGTGAATGCAATACCACTAGACCAGGCACTGTAATCAGAGCCCGCACAATGTGATCTTACATATACCGTATAAGCTGTATTTCCGGTAAGACCCGCTGCACTTGCAGTTACTACACCGGCAGCTGTACTTCCTGAAGTGACAAGACCAGTCGCTCCGCTTCCGGCTGCTCCTGATGTTCTTACTTCCCATTCATATCCATTAGCTGGCGCTGAAGAAGATGCCGTCCATGCAATATTGGCTGTAATTGCGGTAACGCTTGGAACATTTAATCCGGTTACACCGTTACAACTTGGCGTCAATTCTACTTTTACATCAGTAATGTGAAAGTCGTAATCAGGCGCATCATCTACTGTTTTGTCTGTACCCTGAAAAGCGATTTGAACGGTTTGCCCGTTGTAAGTTGCAGGAATGTCTACTATAAAATCTGTAAGGACATTCGTTAAAGCAGTGGTATTCGATGCCTGGAATGTGTAAAGCGGTGTCCATACCGCGCCACAACCATCCGTTGAAATCAATACTTGTACTTTATCGTCAGTTCCCTGCATTCTCGTAGCATGTGCAGTAGTGGCTCCAAAAGCAGTAATTGCTGCTTTAAAGGTTACTCTGCTTGTTGCTGTTAAAACTGCTTTAGGTGAAATGATCCACTCATTATTTGTGTTTGAATACAAATTGATTTTAGCAGTTGTAAAACCTCCTAAGGTAGTATTCGTCCATCCAGATGTTGTCCCTGCCGGAGTAAGCGTTACACCTGTTGCTATAGACTCATACCAGCCCGGAAATACCGTACTAAGGTTAGACCCTGTAAATCCTGTAAAATTATTTGTTATTGGTAAAGCCACCAATCTTACACCAGGAGTCACTGTAGTGGCATTTGTCCCGGATGTTACATTATAGTAATAGGTGTAAGGTGCAGCCGTACCACAACGCTGGTAATCGTAAACTTTTACATAATATGTAGAATTACAAGTTAAACCTGTTACCGTAACGCTGGTCCCTGTTCCATCAAACACAATTTGTTGTCCTGATGTATAAGCAGTGGCAGCCGTTAATGCCGGGCCAGTTCCGTCAACAGGATCATTGATTGGCGCATTGCTCACAATGACCATTCTTCTGGTTCCATTACCTACCGTCCAAGTCCCTGTAAATCCGTTAAGACTTGTAGTCGTTACCAGTGCTGTTGCCTGAGTTGTCGGAGCAGCAGCTGGATTGATCTGTACCACATTTGAATACCCTGACAATCCTGATCCGCTACAAATACGAGCAGCCCTGTATTGAATAGCCGTTCCTGTAAAAGAAGGCGGCGTATAAGTTGCTGTAGCCCCTCCGGTTCCTCCTGAAGCAATTACCCAGGTGGCGCCACCATCGGTAGATTGCTGCCATTCGTAAGTAAGTCCTGAAGTACCGGTAGTCGCACCTGTAACCGTCAAGCTAGAAGGCGTTGTACCTGTACAAACCACATAAGAAGTAGTGGCTATTGTTCCGCCTGTTGGCGTTCCGGTACAAGCATCCTGTAAAGTTGAAAAAGAACCTGCTGCTAAGCTGTAACCATCACCGGTACCGGCCGCATTAGGGATATGTGAATAAATACTTTTATTGGCACCACTTGCAGATTGAACACGAACCTGATAAACAGAGTTCGAAACCAATCCTGTAAGCGCAGCGCTATTTGTTGAAACTGGGTTTCCACTGAAATTGGTCCACGCACAAGTACCACGAAGCCTATACTGTACATTGTATTCAGTAGCACCTGTAGCAGCAGTCCAATTGAGTGTCGCTCCATTCGGAGTTATTGCAGTAGTTGCACCGAAGGTTCTAACCGGCGCAATAGCTGCAGCAGGCGGCGTCCATGTATATGTTAATCCTGAGGTAATTTTAACATTCGCATTTCCTGATGAAAACAACATTGCTGAAGCATTAGAAAAGCCGGTTACCGCAGTAGACCAGTCGCAGGTTGTTCCTGTTGGACTGTCTAAAATGTAAAGGTTGTTTACATTCGAAGCATAAACAACAGAATTTCCACGGATACCTACCTGAGGTGCAATACCACTGGTTGAAGTTCCCGTTGGATTCGTCGCGGTTCCATACACAATATTGATCGCTCCTGTAGCATAGGTAAGACGGATCTGGAAATTTATCCTTTCGACAGTTCTGTTAAAATAATTCGCATGGTCCTTATACTGGACAACGAATTCCGTTCCCAGGTCCTGGTAACGTATTTCAGGCAGCGCTCCTGTCAATGTTGAAGACCCTGCATCCTGACCAAAACCGGAAATTGCACCAGTGGTAGTTCCCAAAGTCGTTAAAGGCGTATAATTTGTGCCGCCCGGTGCAGCCCCAAAAGTAATAAAACCATTGGCACTGATGTAACAGGTCGTAAAATTAGCCCCTCCGAAAGGAAAAGTTCCTCCCATAGTTATGGCTGCTGAAACTTCGTTATCATAACTGGTTGAAAACACAGTACCTCCAGTAATTGGAGTATACGTGGCACCTGTTGAAGACGAAAACACATAATTTGCAATATTTGTTTGTGCAGCCATACTACCTCCCGATAGGACAAATGCAAAAACCAATAAGCAATTCAAAAGCCACGACGTTCGTGAGGCTTTAGTGGCCGAAGTGGGCGGAGAGCCATTGACTTCTCCCACATCATTTTTGAGCCAAGCATCCCTGCCACGACTCAAAGAATTGTAGTTTATAATCATAATTAAAAAATTGGGTTAAAATAATAGGGTTAATGTATAAAAAAGTTAACAAATCGTTAAGATAAATATGACATAATCGTTAAAATGCATTAATTCATCGTTAAAAAGTAAATGAAAAAACACAGGATATTTAATATAAAAGTTAAAAACCATTTATGAATTCAAATTGGGTATAAAAAAACCCCTTTCTGAAACGAAAGGGGCTTTGTTCTTAGGTTCCAGCTTGTTAGAAAACAATCTTTTTATTTACGACAATTCCGTCTGAAGAAATAATTTTTATCAACAGGACCTGCTGTGAGGAAGTCAAATTCGAAATGACTGCCGAATCACTATCAATCTTATTTCTAACCATTAATTCACGACCATTGACATCATAAATTTTGATTGTACTCATCGTGAATCCAGAAGTTTTAAAGTTTATTCCGTTTTTATCTTTGTATACAACAACGGCATTTTCATTAAACAACGGCTGAGAAACACTTAATGCCTCATTGGTATATCGAAGTACAAATCTCGAGTCAAAAACTCCGGCTTCTGTCACAAAAGTATAAGAACCTTGTTTCAAATCGTGAACAACATTTAACAATCGGTCTTCAAGATATACATCCTGGTCGATAAAAAACCCATCTTTATCTGAAAGGTTAATTGTATAAGACCCTTGGTTTACGGCTCTATATCCTAACGGTACACGATCGGTATTGTCAAATGCAGCCGCCCTACCCTGGATCGTTAATTGTTTGTCCTCTAAAAGCGAATAAAAGTTCACAGCGCCTCCACCATCTAATGATTCTCCGTCATAACCATTATCAAAACCATTGGTTGCATTTTCTATGTAACCAACAAGAATTTGTTTGTAGGCGCCTTGTGTATTTGATAAATCAAGCCAAACACGGTTTTTTTCAATTTCTGCAGTATTCGCTGATTTATAGAAATTGGCATTGTTGCTTCCAACACGCATCGTGTTTTTAAATGTAACACTATGCGAACCTGTTGTTATACAAGCCGCCATAAAAGATTGTCCGGCCGCAATGTATCTGGTTGGGGCAGAAGAATTTCCTATTCCGGGAACACCTGTAGTAACCGTCACACCCGTACCTCCTGTATAATTGTAGGTAGCATAATCATTGGACGCATATTCATGCGCAGCAATCGGACTGTTGTGTGTCCAGAAGTAAAAAGTAGTCCCTCCGCCTAATGCAGCTGCATTCGACGCATCTTTCATAAGCAATTCAGCATCAAGTGCGCTTGGATAAGGATTTCCTATAAGATTTAAATTTTGAGTAGCACTAATAACATACGTCGGAACAACAATATCGCCGTTATTTGGAATTCCCGTAAACTGTCTTGGATCAAATGTTGGCGTATTATCAAAATAATAAGGCGCACGAATGATATAACCCAACCCAGGCGTCATTGGTGTTGTACCTGGAGCCGCAATGGTTTCCCACTCATACACTCCGGGATTTGGATTCCACCAAAAATATTTATCCGAACGGGTATCCGGTGAAAACAAGCCTATCATTTGCGTCTTAACCGGCGATGACCAGTATGTATAATCATACGCCACCATTCTGGTAGAAATACGTTTGTAAATTACGTCACCCTTATTGATCACATTACTTGTAGAATTCTGAAGCAGGCTCGAGTTGTTTTCAAAAACTAAAGAACTGGCACCAGTAGCAACATCCACTCCATGCTGGATTGTTAATGTAGCTGTTGAAGCAACCGTTACCACAGCGCCATTTTTAACAACAATCGCGCAGGCTGTAAGATTAGATCCGATAGTTGCAGGACCAGTAAAGATGGCCATTTTAGAAGCATCTGGCGCAAGATTAGACCAACCGGAACCATTCCATGTTGTTGATGGCACTGTAATTTTTACAATTCTTGAATTTTTTATTCCACAACCATTGACTACAGCCCTGAACCAATGGTCTCCGGCAAGTGTACCAATAGCAGCAAATATTTGCGCAGGCGTAAGTGTTGCTGTTGTAATACTTAAATCTGTTGGTGTTGTAAAAGCGGCATTTGTGGCATATTGCCATTTTGTTACTGACGCCCCCACAGGTATAGTCATTACAATATCCTGCGTTGGAAGCCCGCTACATACGGTCTGGTCCAGAGGTGTTGGCTCCGTTACAATTATCGGCGTAACAGTTACAGTAACATTAGTTGTAGACGTACATCCGGTACCTCCAGGTGTTGTTACCGTGGCAGTATAAATTTGTGTCGTATCAGGACGTGCGTAAACTATTTTGCTTCCCGAACCCGCAACATATGCTGTATTTCCCGCAGCATCCGTATACAATCCTGTAGCAGGCGTCCAGACTACTGCCGAAGAGGCACTACCTGTAACTGCTACATTATCTATTGCCCAACCATAATCAAACGTTCCGAAATAACGGAACCTGAATCTAAAGTTTGTCTGACCAACATAAGGCGTAAGATCGATTTCCTTTCTCACAAAACCTCTTGCCGTTCCCGTTGTGGTGTTTACCGTATACAATGCCGGAAGGTAATTTGCCCCTCCATCGGTAGACACTTCAAAAACACCATATTCACCACCATTCCAGTAGCGGTAGTATTGCCAAAAACCGATTGATGCGGTGGTGTAACCGGTAAGATCCATCACCGGAGAAACCAGAGAACTGTTAGTAGTCGTTCCAGAACCTTGAAAATCGCTATTAACAGCTGCAAACCCGGTATTGTCATTACTATGGACAGCTGTGAAACCGAATACAACATCACCGTCTTCATACAGATACCAAAGACCTTCGGCCAAATCTCCTCCTGAGCCAGTATTTGTAGTACTCCATCCCGAAGCACCGGTATCGAAACTTTCCGTCAGAATCACAGATCCGTTTACAATACCACCGGAAGAGGATAACATTTGTGTTGTCTGTCCTTGGCAAATCGTCGATGTCGCTGGCGTTACTACTACTGCAGTCGGGGCTTCATTTACCTTTACTAAAAATGTTGTTGATGTAGATTGAAAGGTTGAAGTATTCAAACCAGTCAAAGTATATAATGTAGTTACTGTAGGGCTAAAATTAAAATTAGGTGCAGTGCCGGTAACTCCGGATGGCGACCATGAATAAGAATCATAATTTGCAGCACTCGCAGCTGTAATTGAAACAGATGTATTCAAACCGGCGCAAATGGTATCTTCCGTAGCTGTTAATACTAATGCCGGAGCAGCCAACCTGATATTAAGGCTGTAATCTTCCGCTTCTCCAAATCCCGATGAATTACATGACGTTGCAGCAGAGCTGAACTTTTTCATCACACGCATCGTAGTGTAACCCAAAGTAGCTGTTGCAGGAATTGTGATATTGCTAACAACCGCGCAATTGGCACAATTCGTAATCGTACCCAACTGGAAAGTTTCACCCGAATCTGTAAAATCACCATCCTGGTTGAAATCAATAAATACAGTGATGAAGTTTGTAAAATTACCATCCGTATTACCATAAACCGTTATCGGATAGGTAGAACTGCGGTTTACCGCAGCAGAAATTGTGGTATAGTTTGTATAAGCAGGCCCTGTAAGCCCACAAGTTGAAGCGTTGTCAATTCCGTTAAATATTACACGGCAAATCGACTCGACGCCACTTGGAAAAGAAGGCGTACAATAAGTCGCCAGGACAGGAGCTGTTGCTGTGTGAAAGCTGGACATGGCGGTCCAGGGACTGGTATCACCATTACCGCAATTAGATCTAACCCACCAATAGTAAGTAGTATTTGCCGCAAGCCCTGAAAGATTTGCCAAAGTAGTTCCCGGGGCCACAGAAATGATAGGCGCAGGATTTGACGGCAGTACACCAGTAGTATTCAGGTAGTATTGATAACCGCTACCAGGCGCAGGTGCAGGAGCGGTCCACCCAATAGTAGCGGTATAAGCTGTCACACCTCCAGATGAAGGACTTCCCGGAACCGTACACGAAGATTCCCCTACTGTGATATCATCAAGCAATGTAAAAGCATTGTTAGCCGGCGTCCTGTCGATAAAACCTATATAATATACTCCGGATACGGGTACTGAAAAATTGACTACGTTGGTATACGGACCTCCTTTAAAGTTTGCATGAGTTGCCAATACATTAGTCAATGCTGCAACAAATGGCTTGGCACCATAAGCAAGTTGTAACGTTTGAGCGGTTACAGAAAATTCTGCAGAAGCACCATAAAGATAAGAGACCCTGTACGATTTGCCACTGTCCAGATAAAATCCTTCCGGCACATAAGCGGAAGTATTGATCGGATCCCCTGAAGGATTAGACCTGATTCTCACATGTCGTGTTGGAAATCCATAGTCTGCCGCTGGTGACGGCAAAGGATCTGCAATATACCAGCTTCCGCTACCTGTATTGGTCGCTCCGGTGGTATTGATATAATTACAGCTAGGCGGCGTAGTACCGGTAGCAGCAGATAAGAAATTTTGCGTATAAGGCGTAACTGCCGGATCTCCAAAGGGTGCGCACAAAGTTCTGAATGTTCCCGGCACACTCCATCCACTATCTGTTCCACATTTTGATCTTACATAGATATAATAAAGTGTACTAGCCGCAAGCCCTGAAGGAATGGTTGCGGTAGTGATACCCGCTCCAACACTTCCGATTGGCGTTGTTAATGCATTTGGGAAACCAGCAGCAACGTTCATATTTGTTGGGGCAGTTGTAGTAACTAAATAATCATATCCGCCTGCAGGCGCAGTTGTTGATGCAGTCCAGTCGATAGTTGCACTATTATATGTAATATTAATCGGTTGTGCCAAAGGATTTTTTGGCGCAAAACAAGTTGGCGGTGTATAAGTTATAGTGTGAACTTTTTGAATGCTTCTTACCGTATTTGTCCTGGTCACAACCATATCAGTATTGGTTGAGGTATTTACAGTTCCTCTGTTAAGACCTGCATCAGGCCAAACAGCATTAGCATTAAATTGTTTATTATTAAAATCCTGATTTGTCAAACCTCTGAGACCTATTTGCCCGTAAGCCGCCGATATCGCAGCGGAAATTACAGTAACAGTATTATATTTAAGTTCTACTACACCCGTTGCCTCATAAAGGATAACCTGCATATTATAAGTTCCTCCCAAAGTACCAGTACCCCTAACTGCAGAATACTGAACAGTAAAAGTCCTGCTTCCGACCGATCCTTGCGTTAGGTATGAAACCGCAGAGCTATTACTAAACAAGTTACGTCCGTAAACGGCGATTGCACCTTCATAAGCAGCACTACTTGAAAGCGGGAAATACTCTGTCGCTAAAGGAGCAGATCCAAATGTGATGAATCCATTCGAAGACACATAACACTGTGCATAATCTTTTCCATTATAATTAAATGTAAAACCGATATTCACCGCAGGCGACACAACATCATCCCAAGTATTGGTAAATAAATCCGCTCCGGCAATTGCACTATAAGCCGGAGTTACCACAGCATGCGAAGAAGTATACGAACTCACCTGCGCCTGCGCATTAAATCCGAATACAATAATAAGGAGTAAAAACGATTTCCTGAAGAACAATTGAACATTACTTTTTTCTGCGGGGGCATCAAGAAGCGTAAGTAATTTTTTAATCATAACATTATAATTTTAGTAGTGTTTGGTGGTATTGTTAAAAAGCTAAAAAAACAGCTGCGGTTTACAGTTGTTCTTGTTATTATGTTGCACCGATATTGTTAAAAAACAATAGCCGGGCGTTAAATTTACATTAAAACTTCAGATTAAATAATTAATCCATTCGAAATATGCAGTTAGTCGACGAAAAGCTCAATTACTCGATAAACTACCTATCTCTCCATAATTTTAACCATTTTATACTGACACCTAAAACAATATGTTTTTATAGCATCAACGCAATGGCAGCAATCAAAATTAACAAATTTTTAAAGTTATAAAAATGAGAGAAAATTTATTTATTAACAGCAACAGACACAAAGGACATTACAGTTAGCACAACCCCAATCAAATAGCAGCATGGCACTTTATCGGATTTTTAATTGCACTCTTTTTTTGTTGAAAACTTAATTGTGGTATTGACATTATCAAATATAAAAGAATGTTAAGCTTGTGTGAAATTTTTTCGTTGAACTGCGCTGAAAATCGTTTAACAGGAAAAACTTACAAAAATGAATGAGCCAAACTGACAATCAACAGATTATAGCTGTCATATTGTTATCAATAAATACCAGCAAACTTATTCGAAGCTGCCAATCCATATCCACTTACCCTTCTTTAGACTCTTTTTACGCCATTTCAACAATAAAAAAAAGCCTCCCAAATCCGGAAGGCTTTACAGCTAATAAACTAATATAAAATAATTATGCTACTGAACTCTGGAAGTCATTTGCTTTTTTAAGAAACGCTTTAATAAGCAAGCGGTTTGGAGCGATTCCGGAATTGATCATTTGTTTTTTGTTAACACCGCCATCTGTAGAGATTGCCGCTTTTGGAGTTTGTTTTGTACCCATGAACCATGAAACCATATTAAGATTCGGATTCGCTTCAACAGCAGCAGTAGTGCTGGCCGTTGCAGTCATTTCAATATTTGCAACTGCAGGGGAAGCCGTTTCAACATTTTGTCCGAACATTCCAACACTTGACAATAACAACATAGCAAATAAAACAATTAGTCTTGTATTTGAAGTTGTATTTGTTCCTGTGTTTTTCATAGTGCTTTTGCTTTAATGTTGGTATCAGTTTTTTCCTTTCTGATACAAGTCAAAACTACGGCAATGGTGCACCTATGTAAAATATTTTCGTTGAAACACCCTAAAAGTCGTTAAACCTGCAAATTGCTCCTTTTTTTTGCTATTCAGCTAAAAAACATGCATTTCACAGAGCACTTTTATTTACAAATACCATTAAACAGGCTGTTAACAAGGACAAATACTCAAAAAAACGCGAGTAAACCGATGCTCCCGAAAATTATTGGTTGTTTTCAATATAAAATTTGTGGCACTTTTTTTCAAAAAATTTTTTTGCCACAAATTTTGTGGCACTTTTTTCATTTCGAAATTTTTGCCACAGATTTTGTGGCACTTTTTTCAAAATGAAAAAAGTGCCACAAATTTACAAGAGC
>Ga0081606_1000195_pt1 | contig 32249 bp, 27 predicted proteins | sample EareggfetidaYelm_FD_71127 | JGI IMG/M metagenome (GOLD analysis project Ga0081606, IMG submission 71127) | Earthworm egg capsule microbial community from the University of Washington, USA - E. fetida Yelm (SPADES assembly) (version 2) | ecosystem: Host-associated > Annelida > Reproductive system... | reverse complement strand
CCCCCCCCCGGGGCGCCCCCCGCCGGAAGCGGGCCGAGCCCCCTGCCGCGCGCCCACCCCCCCCGCCCGCCGCTCCCGCCTCCGCGCCCGCCCGGGAACCCCTGCGGCTGAACATGGCCGAGCCCGCGCGGCCCCAGCCCCAGCCCCCGGCGCGCCCTCCCCCTCCGGCCGCTCCGCCCCAGGCCGCGCCTCCTAGACCCGCGCCCCCTCCTCCCGCGCCCCAGGCCCCCGTGGCCGCCGCGCCAGTGCCGCCACCTCCGCCCCCCTCCCGGCCCCCGGAGAACGAATCGGCGCGGGCCCCGGGCGACGACGTGCCCGAGTGGACGCTCGCGCAGGCGCGCACCGCCCTCAAGGAGGCCACGCGCGACCGGGACCGGCTCATCGACACCGCCCTGCGCTTTGGCCGCCGTTCGTTCGACTATGTGGCCGCCTTCGCGGTGATGCGCGGCGCGGCCGTGGGCTGGGACTCGCGGGGAGACGGACTCCGGGGCGAGGCGCTCGCGCAGGTGTCCATTCCGCTCGATGCCTCCAGCGTCTTCCGCACCGTGGCCGTCACCCGGGGCAGCTACGCGGGGCCCATGCCGCCCGACAGCCTCACCCGGCACTACCTGGAGCTGTTCGGCCGCCAGCCCCCGCGCACCCTCTTCCTCTACCCCGTGGAGGTGCGTGGCCGGCTCGTGGCGGTGCTCTACGGCGACTGCGGCCAGAAGCCCATCAGCCAGCGCCGCCTGTCCGACTACATCCTCTTCTGCCAGGACCTGCCCGCCGCCTTCCAGGAACTGCTGCTCTTCCGCAAGCAGCGCCAGGGGCCGCAGCGCGGCGGAATGAACTTCGACGTGGACGTGGACATGGAGTTCGACGAGCCCGCCGCCTCGGCTCCGAGCGCCCCGGCTCCCTCGCTCGCCGCGGGCCTGGGCTGGAGCCCCTTCGCCACCCGCTCCGCTGGCGCCCTGGGCCGCGCCGCCTCGCTCGCCCCGTTGGTGATGTCCCAGGAGGAGCGCCCGCCTCCGGATTTCGGCCCCCTCATCAAGCGGCTCACGGGCCCGGACGCCAACCAGCGCGCGAGCGCCATGGCGGAGCTGGCGCGCTCGCCCGAGGCCAGTGCCCGGGTACTCGCCACGCACTTTCCCGGCCCCTCCGCCTGGAGCCGGCTGCCCGTGGTGGATCTGCCCGAGGCGGACGAACTGGGCCCCATCGCCGGAGCGCTCTCGCGGCTCGGCCGGCCCGCGGCCCAGGCCCTGGCGCCGCTCCTGGACTCGCCCGACTCGGACACCCGCTATTTCGCCCTGCTCACCGCCGGCGGCCTGCCCTACGTGGAGCTGGTGGATGGCATCCTGCGCGGCCTCTTCGATGCCGAGCCGGATCTGTCCAGCGCCGCGCGCGTGGCCGCCGCCGCCCTCAAGCACCTGCCTCGCATGGACGCCGCGCGCCGGGAGCTGCGCCAGGAACTCGGCCACCGGGATCCCCTGCGCCGCTCGCTCGCCGCGCGCGCCCTGGGCACGCTGCATGATCGCGATGCCATCGAGAGCCTCATCCCCCTCACGGGCGGGAGTGATCCGCTGAGTGCCCAGGCCGCCGCCGACGCGCTGCGCGAGGTGACGCGCGTCTCACACGGCCTGGACACGCGCGCGTGGATGGCGTGGTGGGCGGACAACCGCACGCGCCGCCGCGCCGACTGGCTCGTGACCGCGCTGCGCCACCCGGAGCTGGAGGTCCGCCTGTCCTCCATCGAGGAGCTCAGCCGGGGCCTCAACGACACGCTCGGCTACTACGCCGACGCCCCCGAGCCCGAGCGCGAGGCGGCCGTGCGCCGCTGGGAAGCCGTGGCCGCGGACCCCGTGCGCTCCCGCCGGCTGGCCCTGCTGTAGCGCCCGGAGGCAGGAGGACCCCATGACGACCCAGGCCTGGATGAGCCTCGGGGCCTGCGCGGGACTGCTCGCGCTGACCATCCTGGCCCTGGTGCGCGTGGGCAAGAGCCCGCTGGCGCTGCCCCTGGCGGTCCTCAGCATCACCCTGTCCACCTGGAACTTCGCCGACTTCGCCCTGGCGAACTCGGGAGGGGCGGGCTGGCGGCTCATCGCCACGGCCGCGACGCTGATGAGCGCCCCCTCCGCCCTGCACTTCATCCTCTCCTTCGTGGGCGAGCGGCGCCGGCTCTCGGGGACGATGTACGCGGCCTACGCCACCTTCGGAGGGCTGACCGCCGTGTCGCTCGCGGGGTTGGGCTCGGCGCGCGTGGCGGCGACGGTGACCTCGCGAGGCTTCACCTGGGTGCTGGTGGGACTGAGCGTGCCCCTGCTGCTCGGGGGCTTCTGGCTGCTGCTGCGGCACCTGCGCCGCGAGCCCCGCGCCATCGAGCGCACCCGGGCGGGCTTGCTGCTCACGGGGCTCGCGCTGCTGGTGACACTGCTGGGCACGGACCTGGCGGCGGAGCTGGGCCGGGACGTGCCGCGCCTGGGCAACCTGGGAACGATCCTCGGGCTGCCCGCCATCGCCATGGTGGCCCTGCGCCTGCGCCTCTTCGGCCAGGAGCTGAGCAACGTCCACGCCGCGTTCGCGCTCCTGTTATCCATTATTGGAGTGCTGTCCTACCTGGCCGTGTTCCGGGCCTTCGCCGAGCGCCATGGCGCGCTGGTGGTGGGCACGGTCGCCATCACGCTCGCGCTGCTGGCCATCACCCGGCGGGGCGTCACCGCCATCGTGGCCCAGCGCGAACAGCTCACCCAGATGGCCACCCTGGGCCGCTTCTCCGCGCAGATGGCGCACGACCTGAAGAATCCCATCGCCGCGCTCAAGGGCGCCACGCAATACCTCCAGGAGGAGCACGCCCGGGGCCAGCCCTGGGATGACAAGGGTGAGTTCCTGGACCTGCTCCTGGAACAGGTGGAGCGATTGGACCGGGTGGTGAGCACCTACCAGCGCCTGGGGCGGGTGGAGCCGCTGCGGCAGCCGGTGGATGTGAACCAACTCGCCACGAGCGTGCTGTCACTCCAGGGGTTCACCGGACGCCCCGGAGTGGAGTTGCGCCGGGAGCTGGCGCCGGGGGAACTCCGCTGCTCGGGAGATTGGGATTTGCTGGCCAACGCCGTGGAGAACCTGGTGCGCAACGCGCTCGAGGCCATGCCCAACGGAGGCACGCTCATCCTGCGCACGCGGATGGACAAGCGAAGCCTGGTGCTCGAAGTGGAGGATTCTGGAGAGGGAATGAACGCGCGCACCCGCGAGCGGGCCTTCGACGACTTCTACACCACCAAGGCCACGGGCAGCGGACTGGGATTGGCTTTCGTCAGACGGGTGGTGGAAGCCCACGGCGGCCAGGTGACGCTCACGAGTCACGAGGGACGAGGCACCACGGTGACGCTGCACCTGCCCATCTCCGGGCCCGGCCCGGAGCGATGAAGGAGTCATTAGTTCAGGAGGGGATCAAGATGCGTCTCGGATACAAAAGACAGGTCATGCGCCGCACATGCGTGATGATGCTGGTGGCGATGAACTCCATGGGCTGCGCTGTGATTGCCCCACTGTTTGGCATCAAGAAGCCCGCGGTGGAATGGCCGACAGATGAAGAACTGGCGGCGCTTCAGCCTGTCTCGAGCGACGTCAACGGAGAGCTAAACGGGCAAGCCGCACTGGCCGCGGCAGCGGCGATCCAGGAGACAACACGTCTCTGGTCCGGCCAGGGTCTCTTCGAGGGCTGCCCTACTCCAGCCCTCGGACTGGGCGCGGTGGTCTACGCATGGAAGGACTATTATTACGTCAACGTCACGCAACGGTTCGACCGGTGCGGAAGCAAACGATTCCGGATGCTTGACTGGTGGGAGGCCTTCGCGGTGTCTCCCGAGGGGCGGCTAATGGCCCGTCAGCCCGAGGGTTTCTAAGCATCGTTCCTGACCGCCAGAACCACCGGAGCCCTCCGTCGACGGGGAGCTGCTCATCTGGTCCGGCGCGAAGACCCGGGCCAAGGGCGAGGGCCAACGCAACGGCGCGGCCTCAGCGCCTACAAGACCGGGGCTCGACTCGAGGTGGACACGCCCACACTCCTGGAGCTGGGCCCCGTGGTGGCACGGAAGAGGCCCGCCAGGGGGAGCCCTGACAGGACAAGCCCGGGCGAGGTAGTCTCGGGGGTGGATGCGCGCGCGGGCCCCTGGCCGCGCCGGTCCCCGTACCAGGAGATGAAGCACCGTGGCTGAGTCGCTGAAGGGAAACGTGTTGCTGGTGGATGACGACCCCGCCGTGGCCAAGGTGCTCGGCGCGCTGCTGGGACAGGCGGGGCTCTCGGTGCACACGGCCACGCGAGGGGAAGAAGCACTCGCCCTGCTGAGCCGCAAGCCCATCGACGTGGTGGTGAGCGACGTGCGCATGCCCGGCATGGGCGGCATGGAGCTGCTCGCCGAGGTGGGGCGCTCGTGGCCGGACATGCCCGTCATCCTGCTCACCGCGCATGGCACCGTGCCCCTGGCCGTGGAGGCCATGAAGGCGGGCGCGGCCGATTTCGCCCTCAAGCCCTTCGACCGGGAGGAGATCCTCTTCAGCATCCGCAAGGCCCTCTTGCGCGCCCAGCAGCCCGAGGTGTCGCGCCCCACGGCCAAGGAGGCGGGCGGCTTCGTGGGCCAGAGCCCCGCCATGGCCGGTGTCCAGGCGCTGCTCTCGCGCGCGGCCGCGGGCACGGCCACGGTGCTGCTGCGCGGTGAGTCCGGCACGGGCAAGGAGCTCGCCGCCAAGGCCGTGCACGACGCGAGCCCCCGGCACGCCGGCCCCTTCGTGAAGCTGCACTGCGCGGCGCTGCCGGACACGCTCCTGGAGAGCGAGCTGTTCGGCTACGAGAAAGGCGCCTTCACCGGCGCGGCCACCCGCAAGCCCGGCCGCGTGGAGCTGGCCCACGGCGGCACGCTCTTCCTCGACGAAATTGGCGACATCACCCCCCAGGTGCAGGTGAAGCTCCTGCGCCTCTTGCAGGAGCGGGAATTCGAACGGCTCGGAGGCACGCAGACGCTCAAGGTGGACGTGCGCTTCGTGGCGGCCACGCACCGGAACCTGGAGACGCTGGTGCGCGAGGGCGGCTTCCGGGAAGACCTCTTCTACCGGCTCAACGTCGTGCCAGTGTGGCTGCCCCCCCTGCGCGCCCGGCCCGAGGACATCGAACCGCTCGCGCGGCATTTCCTCGTGGTGCACGCGCGCGCCAATGGCCGGCCGCCCTTCACCCTGACGCCGGACGGGCTCGCCGCCCTGTGTGCCCAGCCCTGGCCCGGCAATGTGCGCCAGTTGCAGAACTTCATCGAGCGCCTGGTGGTGCTCTCCGACGGGCCCCTGCTCACCGGGGACGAGGTGCGGCGGGAGCTCGAACGGCAGCCGGGCATCATTCCCGTATCGGCCCCGGCCCCAACGCCCGTGCCGGGAAGCCTCGCGGCGGCGAGCCCTGGCGCGGAAGGACGCACCCTGGAGTCGCAGCGCAAGGAGACGGAGCGGCAGGCCCTGATGGGCGCGCTCAAGAGCGCCGGGGACAACCGCACCCTCGCCGCACGACTGCTCGGCATCAGCCGCCGCACCCTGTACAACAAGCTTGAGGAGTACGGGCTCGTATAGCCCCCGTCGTCTGGAGATCGAATGAGCCATTGGCATGGATGAGCAGGTGCTGGAGAAGTGGGGCTGGGGGTCGCCGTTCCGCGAGGCCTGGCGCGCGCGAGCGGGAAAGGGAGAAGAGCCCGCGCGCATCACCGCCGACTACGGCGTCGAGTACCTGCTGGGCACCGCGAGCGGGGAGCTCCGGGCCACCATTCCCGGCAAGCTGCGCATGGCCATCCGCAAGGGCGACTCGGCCCGCCCCGTGGTGGGCGACTGGGTGTCCTTCGAGCCCCGGTCCCAGGACGGCACCACCGTCATCCAGGCGGTGCTCCCCCGCCGCACCCAGCTCACGCGCAAGGCCGCGGGCCGCACCACCGAGGAGCAGGTGGTGGCCGCCAACCTGGATGGCGTCTTCCTCGTGTCCGCGCTCACCAAGGAGCTCAACCCGCGGCGGCTCGAGCGCTACCTCACGGTGGCGTGGGACAGCGGCGCCCAGCCGGTGGTCCTCCTCACCAAGGCGGACCTGAGCGAGGACGCCCCCCGGGAGCGCGAGCGCATCGCCACGCTCGCCCAGGACGTGCCCGTGCACACCGTCAGCGCCATCACCGGCGATGGGCTGGAAGCCCTCGAGCCCTACCTGGGCCCGGGCCAGACGGTGGCGCTCATCGGCTCGTCCGGCGTGGGCAAGTCCACGCTCATCAACCGCCTGCTGGGCCGCGCGCGCCAGGAAGTGCGCGAGGTGGGCGAGGACGACAAGGGCCGCCACACCACCACCCACCGCGAGCTGTTCATCCTGCCCGGAGGGGGCCTCGTCATCGACACCCCCGGCATGCGCGAGCTGGGCGTGTTGGAGAACGAGGAGGGCCTGCGCACGGCCTTCCTGGACATCGAGACGCTGGCGGCGGGCTGCCGCTTCAATGACTGCCGGCACGAGCGGGAGCCCGGCTGCGCCGTGCGCGAGGCCGTGCGCTCGGGGACGCTCCCCACGGAGCGGCTGGAGGCCTTCCACAAGCTGTTCCAGGAAGTGGCCCGCCCCGAGCACGACACGCCCTTGCAGACGCGCGGGCGGCAGGAGCTCAAGACGCCGAGGAAGCGCGGCCGGTAGGGGTGCTCGCTCAGGGTGAATCAGGGGCGCGCCCGGCGTCCCGCACCGCCTGGGCGAGCGAGGCGAGCTCCGCCTCGAAGTCCTCGATGATTTCGCGCGGCTCGGGCACGAGCCCCGCGTCCGCGGCCACGCCCAGCGTCATGTGGCCCGCGTAGCTGAAGAGGCTCAGCCCCAGCCCCAGCCGCCCCGCCATGGGCACCCAGAACGCCATGCCCGACAGCCGCGCGCCCGCCAGGTACACCGGCCGCCTGGGCCCCGGCACGTTGGTGAGCACGAGCGAGGACTTGCGCCGCATCACCTCCACCGCCGCCCGCTCCACCGACGCGGGGACGAAGCCCGCCGCCGTCAGCAGGCCAAACACCAGGGCCGCCTCGGGCGAGCGCTTGAGGGCATCCATGCGCCGCTTGAGCTCCCACAACCGCGCCACGGGATCCTCCACCCCGACGGGCAGGGGCAGGAACACCATGCCGAAGCGGTTGCCCAGGGTGCGCGGCAGGGGCTCGTGCAGCGAGCGCAGGTTCACCGGCACCACGGCCCTCAAGTCCTCGGCGGCGGCGTCGCGCGAGCGCACGTAGCGGCGCAGGCTGCCCGCCACCACCGCCATCAGCACGTCATTGGCCGTGCTGCCGGTGCCATGGCCAATCTCACGCACCTGCTCCAGGGGCACCGGCCGGGACCACGCCACGCGCTTGAGCCGCCCGAGCTGGCCCGTGAACGGCGAGGGGGGATCCTGCGTCAGGGTCAGCAACCGGCTGATCGCCGAGGCCCCTCGCGCGCCCTCCACCGCCAGGTCCATGAGCTGGATGGGCTCGGCCCACAGCTCTCCCCCCCGCTTCCAGGCCGCCTGGGCGGAATCCGCCACCTTCCGAGCACCCCCCAGCAGCCGGCTCCACGGGCGCGGCACGGGCTCCGGCTCCCGGAAGCCCTTGTGCTCCCGGCCACCTTCCGCGCTCGCGTCCGTCAAGGACATCAGCACCCGCCCGAGCGCGATGCCATCCGCGATGGCGTGGTGCACGCGCACGAGCAGCGCGCTGCCCGACTCGTATCCGTCGAACAGGTGCAGCTCCCACAAGGGCCGCGCGGAATCCAGGGGCGTACTCATGGACTCGCCCACCCGCGGCGCCAGCGCCTCCGGGCCACCCGGAGGCGGCAGCCACGTGCGCCGCAGGTGCGCCTCCACGGAGAAGCCCGGCATGTCCTCCCAGACGGGCGCGCTCAACAAGCCCCCCGGCACCACGCGCTGGCGGAAGCGGGGATAGGGCGCCACGAGCCGTTCGCGAACCAGGTCCGTCAACCGCGCCCAATCCACGGGCTCGTCGAACCAGAGCACCGCGGTGATGACCATGAGACTCGTGGGCTCCTCCATCTGGAGCCACGCCGCGTCCACGGGGTTCATCCGCTCGGACATGCGGGGCTACTCGGCTTTCTCGAGCGGCTGGCGGCGGAACTGGAAGGTCTGTTTGGCCTTCGTCCGCGCGGTCAGCCCGAGCGTGTCCCCTTCCAGCTCGTATTGATAGAGGGGGCGCTGGAACCTGCCCTTGGACAGACCGATGACGCGCGGCTTGCCGCAGACGGTGCCCACCGCTTGTCCGGACTTCGTGCGCAACTCCACCGTGTCCTTCTTCTCGTCCACCACGAGCTGCCCCCAGGAGCGGACCTCCAGGGCATTGCCCTTGCCCAGCGTGGCGCTCTCCAGCCGGGTGCGCAACAGGAAGCAGCCGTTGGACGTCACCACCAGCGAGCGCTCGAAGTCCGCGCGGGGCTTGACGTCCTGGACGTCCTCGTCGGCGACGACCTTGGACTTCTCCTCCGGCCGCACGCTCGCCGCTTCCAGGGACCACTGGCCCACCATCTTCTTGGGCACCCGGGCCGAGCCCACCGAACCGTCCTCGCACGGGTTCGGGTTCTCCTTCTCGGGGCTGGGCGGCGCGGGCTCGAAGGAGCGTTCGCACTGGGTGTCACAGGCCTGGGCCACGCAGGCGGAATCGTCCGCGCCACAGCCACTCGCCTCGGCGCACCGCGCCAACGTGGACAGCGCCGTCTCGCAGCCCTGGGCCAGGCACCGGTCCACGCACGACACGTCGATGCACTGCGCCACGCACACCCAGTTGGCCGAGCCGCATCGGCCCGCCACGGAGCGGGGCGTGCCCGCCCCCTGGGTCACCGCGGGAGCCTGGGCCCCCGCGGACGTGGACATCAACAGCAGGAGCGGGACGAGTCGCGAGACATGCAGGGGAATATCCTCACAGGGAGTTCCACCGCCATGTGGTGACGTCCGCGAGGTCTGGCAACGACAGTTCCAGGCGGATCGTCTCGTACCGGGCAAAATCCCGGGCATCCGTGCGCAGGAGCATCACCGGAGCGCACGCGCGGGGCCGCTCGGGGAAGGTGTCATAGGACAGCGAGGAGTCGAAGTGGGCCCGGTAGAAGAGGCACAGGCCGTCCATGCGGCCGCCTCGCACCACCGGCCGCTCCAGCTCCAGGCGCTTGGGCAGCGAGCCCGCCCGAAGCGTCTCCAGGTCGAGCGTGAAGACGGGCGAGGCCTCGCACAACGAGCGCTCCACGTCCTGGGGCCGGATGATGCGGGTGAAGTACGCCGGGTCCAACATGTCGCGGAGGATCTGCAGGCAGCTGAAATCCACGTTCGGCAGACGCTGGTCCCAGATGAAGGGCACGCGCGCCTCCTCGCGCAGTTGCACCGGCTCGAAGAAGACGTCGAAGCGGTTGGGCAGGATGCGGCCGCCCGGCGCGAGCAGCCGGTCGCGCGCGTCCAGCAGCTTCGGAATCAGCCCCGCGTCGAAGAGGCCATCACCCACCTGCTCGTGCAGCAGCACGTCCACCTTCTCCGCCGGCTGGAAGCGGGAGATGTCCGAGCGCACGAACTCGATGTCCGTGAAGCCGTTGCGACACGCCACCCACTGCGCCGTGTCCAGGTTGCGCGAGGCGTCCACCGCGTACAGCTTGCCCGGCTTACAGCGGGCCGCGAGGATGGCGCGCAGGCCATTGCCCGTGCACACGTCCACCACGGTCCGCTCCGGGCCCACATAGCGCTCGATGGCGTGCCGGTACGCATCCACTCGCGTGGCATCCACCATGGGGGTGTCACGGGGAGTGGGACTCGACAGATCGGGCACCTCCGCCAGCAGGTTGCGCAGTGGCTTCATCCGAGGCAGATGCCGCAGCCTGGCCTGAACGTCACCCCACGCCTGCCGCCGCAAGCCCATCAGATTCGTCAGCATGTGCTCTACCCCCCACCGGCGCGACGCACCGGTCATCTGAATTCTCGCAGATCGGAAGAACTATAACTACCCGGATTGCCAGTAAATGGAAAGCGCTCGGGAATGTCTTCTTGTCACTTTGAGCCAGAAGTATCTGGCGGCTGAACATCTGGGCTGCCCCCCCCCGAGAGAGTCCTCGTTCTAGTCCTGGCGCGGCCGCGTGCTCAGCCGGGCGGCGAAGGCCCCCAGCCGGGCCCTGGCCTCGAGCAATTTCTCACGGGGCAGGGAAAAGACGGCGCGCACGCGCTCGGGGTCCGCGCACCAGGCCCCGCCATTGAGCACCACGTGCGTGTGCGCGTACACCACCGCGGGCAGGTTCTCCGCGGTGAGCCGCTCGCCGTCCAGCTCCCGCCCGAACCACTCCGACACCCGGGGCGCGAGGAAGAGGCCTCCCGTCTCGCCCGTCTCGGCGCGCGCATCCGAGGGCAGCACCTCGGCGAGCAGGGCCCGTTTCTCCGCAAGGTCCCGGCGCATGCGCGTGAGGAAGTCGCGCAGCGCGCGGTGCCGCTCCGGGTAGAGCAGCCTCCCGTCGGGACCCCGGGCATAGGCCGCGTAGAGGCGCGAGGCGGCACGCGCCGTGGCCAGGTGCAGGAGGCCCGGCCCGCTCGCGCGCACCGCCTCCACCAGGGCGACGTCCCGCGCCGCCATCCACCCCCCCCGCAGGCCGCCCGCCGCGAACTCCTTGGACAAGCCACCGAGCACCACCGTGCGCGCGCCAATGCCCGGTACCGCCGCCTCCAGCCCCACCGGGCCGTGCACCGTCTCCGCCAGGGGGTTGCCCAGGTTCACCAGTCCGAAGATCTCGTCCGACACGAGCAGGCAGCGCTGCTCCACCACGTAGGCGGCCAGCCCCACCAGTTCCTCGTGGGACAGGTAGTCCCCGGAGGGGTTGGAGGGCTGGGAGATGACCACCACGTCCGGAGCCCCGGGCCCGCGCCGCTCGGACAGGGCGGAGAGCGGCGCCAGGTCCACCTCGGCGCCCGCGGACACCCAGGTGGGCGGCAACACGCCATAGCAGGGCGTGGCCACGAAGACGCGCGGCGCCCGCCCGAGCCGCTCGCGCAGCGCCACTCCCAAATGATGCACGAGCGGCCACACCCCCGGGGCGAGCACGAGTTCCTCGGGGGCGTAGCGCACGCCCCGCGTCTCCAGGAGGAAGGCGGCCACCGCCGCGTCCAGGCCGTGCTGGGTGCCCGAGTCCCGGGGCGCGGCGCACGCCGCCACGAGCCCTTCCACCAGCGGCGGGGGGAGCGGTGACTCGTTCTCGCCATAGTCCAGGCGGATGAGCTCCGGGTCGTCCTCCCGGAACACCCGGGGCGCGAAGGCGGGCAGCTCCGCGAGCCGGAGCATGCGCCTGGAGCGGGGCACCCGGGGCGCGGGCCGCGCGGGCGGAGGCGGCGGCTCGGAGAAGGCGATGCGGAAGGAGAGCAGGTCCTCGAAGGTGCGCTCGTAGAACCACTCCACCAGCGTGCTGATGCGCGAGTAGGTGACCTCCGCGGCCACCTCCAAATCCGCCCGGAGCGTCGCGGGCACCGGCAGCATCAACGTCAGCTCCCAGTCCGGGAAGACGGCGTTCTTGATGAGGCCGTAGAGCACCACCAGGTTCGTGCGCGAGGGCTCCCGGGCGAGGAACTCGAAGAGCGTGCGCGGCGCCACCTCGGCGGTGATGGTGAAGGACTCGCTCTCGTCGAGCACCACGAGGATGCCCCGCCGCTCGGCCTCGGTGAGGATGGCGCCCAGCTCCGACAGGTTGGCGCGCTCGCCGGGCTCCACCGCCAGGAACACGACCTTCACGTCGAAGGCGCCCAGGAGCCGTTTGATTTCCCCCAGCGTGTTGGGGGCGACGGTGACACGCACCCCCGCCTTCTCGAGCACCGGCGCATAGACGGCGTGCAGATTGCGCGACACGAGCACGCCGTCTCCCGCGTCGCACGTGGCGAGCAGGAGCGAGTACACCGCCTGGACACGCTCGGGGGCGATGAAGAGCTCTTCCTCGGCGAGCCTCAAGTCGAAGAACCGCCCGAGGTAGCGCACCACGAGCTGGCGCAGGCCCACGTCCCCGGCCTCGTGCGCGTAGGGCAGGAAGGGCGAGCGCGCCAGGCGTCCGGCCAGCGCGGCCACGAAGCCCAGTTGCTCGGCACAGGCGGCCCCCAGGTCCAGTTCCTCCTGCAGCCGGGGCGCTCCCAGCCCGCGCAGGGCCTCGCGCAAGGCGAGCGTCTCGCGCGGCAGGGCGAGCCGGGCCTCCCACACCGCCACCTCGTGCCAGATGGGGTGGCCCGCCGCCAGCCACCCGAGCGCGGTGGCCGCCCGGAGCGGCTCGGCGCTGTGCGCCTCCATGAAGAACTCGAACTCGCACGCCGTGTCGTGCTCCAGCGCCACCAGGGGACGGATGTCCGTATCCGCCGCCTGCATCACCCGCCGCGCCACGCGCACCTGGATGGTGAAGCCCCGCCGGGTGAACATGCGCTCGATGATGGCGCGCCCAGGCCGTCCCGCCAGGTTGAGCAACAGCCGCCCCTCGGGCGCCAGCCGCTCGGGCACCTCGTCCAGGAGCCGCGCGTTGAGCCCCAATCCGAAGTGGTCCTCGTAGACGTTCTGGATGGCGCAGTAGTTGGACAGGTCATACAGCGCCTGTTCATCCGCCTGGGACATCTCCAGCGGAGGCCCCTCGCCGCGCAGCACCTGGGGGATGCAGCCCACCACGAAGTCCCACCGCTCGTGCGCGGGCACCTCGCGCAGCAGATCACTCGTGCCGAAGTCCAGGCGCGCCACCAGCGCCTCGTCCCCGTTGAGCCACGCGTTGCACCACGCCAGCGGCGCCGAATGGGGATTCAGGTCCACGCCCAGGATGCGCGACAGCCGGGTGAAGCGCGCCAGCGCCAGGCAGATCCACCCCGAGCCCGCCCCCACCTCCACGAGATGCTTGCCGGCGTACTCGTCCAGGGGCACCTTGAGCAGCCCCTCCAGGAAGGTATGGGCCCAGTCCTCGGGGGCGAAGATGGTGGGCAGCAGCAGCAACTCCAGCCGCGCCTGCGACGCCCCCACCACCACCACCACGCTGGTGAGCCGCAGGGGAGCCCCCTCGGGCTTGTCCCGCGCGAGCGCCGCCAGGGCGCGCAATTCGGTGAGGGCCGTGGCGCGGGTGTCGGGACGCGCGAGTGACTCGGAGAGGGAGCGCAACTGCAGGACGGCGTCCCGGGCGGAAGCGGGGTAGGTGGCCATGGAAGGCCGGACGACAGCGGCTCAGGCGCGGTTTTGCAACCAGAGATGGGGTGGCCCGTCGCGTCGTGGACCACCCTGCTCGCCGAGGTAGCCGCGCATGCGCAGGTGCAGATCGGCCTCCGTGCGCGTGCGGAAGATGGTCCAGGAGGCCAGGGCCATCGTCGCCACCGTATAAGCCATCATCCGGGGGATGGGCGCGGGGACGGCGCACACCACCTCCATGCGACCGCCGAGTTCCCGGTCCAGTTCCTTGAAGGCGTTGGCGAAGCCGATGCGCGCGTTCACCATGTCCGAGCCCTCCAGCATGAAGCAGAAGGTGCCCGTATGGTGGGCGCGCACGAACTGGCGGATGCGCTCGCACAGCGTCTTGCCGTTGTCCTCATCCCCGTGCGAGGGCAGCGTGACCCACACCACGCAGGTCGCGAGCGACGGAGAAGGGATGTGTCCCAAGCCTGGGCGCGAGGGGGACACCCGGTCCGGCGGCTGCGGCTCTGACTGGCTCAACGTGGGCATGCTCGCCGCACTGTAATGCATGGCGGCGACACACTTCGTCGTCCACGGCCCCGCGGGCCGTCCCCGGTGAACACGACACATGCCGGGCGGAAAGATTCGCCGGGACCCGCGTGGGTTTTTCCGTTTCTCCGAGGAGAAACGATTCTGGAGTCAGTTTCTCTTCTGGGTCGGATGCGTGGCGCTCGGCGCGCTCGCGCGGCTCAGGCCGGTTGGATGCCGAGCCGCTCATCCCGGCGCCGCAACCAGGAAACGAGCGGCAGGGACAACAGCACCATCCACGCCTTGCCCACCACCTGCCCCGCGAGGAAGTCGAGTCCCCCGAAGGCGAGCTGGAGGAAGAGCACGCTGTCCACCACGAGGCCCACGATGCTGCTGGCGAGCACGGCCAGCACCAGGCCCCGCCGCTGCAAGGGGGTGTAGACGGCGAAGTCCGCCAGCTCCGACACGGCGAAGGCCCCACCCGAGGCGATCACCAGGGCCGGCGGCGCGAGCACCGCCGACAGGAGCGCGCCCAGGAGGATGGCCAGCAGCGTCCAGCCCTTGCCCAGACGGCGCTGCACCAGGTCGCGCAACACGAAGGCCAGCCCCACGACGAGCACGCCACTGGGTGCCAGCAGGCCCGGCCCCACGGGGAGCAGACAGGGCCCGGTGTCCGAGCACAGGACGCCCACGTGGCCCAACATCCAGTTGGAGAGGGGAATCGAGGCGCCAAAGCCCGCCAGATAGACAAACCCCTCGGTTCTGCGTGCATCCATCGCGACTGCTCCAACCTCACCGGGAGGTTCCACCCTTCCCAGGGCGCGGGGGCATAGCACGTTTCCCAGGGGCTGTCAGAATGACCCGGAGCGTGTTTCCGAGCGCTCTTCTCCCGTACCGCACATGCCGCCGCCCGACCCGGACCTCTTCGATGATTCGCGCTGGCCCCTGCTCCAGGTGCGGCTGCCCGGGACGCTGTCCACGGCCGCCTACGAGGCGTGCCTCGCCACGCTCAGCCGCTACTTCGAGCGCGGTGAGCGCTTCGTCATCATCTCGGACCTGCGCCGGGTCGGCATGGTGCCGCTCGATCAGCGCTGGCGCCAGGTGGAGTGGTTCGAGGAGTACGATCAGCAGGTGCGCGACTACGTCATCGGCGTGGCCCACATCATCACCTCGCCACTCGTGCGGCTGTCCGTGAGCGCCATCATGTACTTCAAGCGCGTGCCCCTGCCGCTCGTCATCGTCGCGGACTGGAACTCCGCCGAGGCCTGGGCGCTCGAGCGCCTGGAGGACGACCGGCGCATCCATGCCGACAAGCCGCGCTGATCCCCGCCGCCCCGGACACAGGAGCCGGGGGATGTCGCCAGAGGTTGTGGGGACCGCGCCAATGGTGGACGAGGTTCGCGGGAGGACCCGGGCCATGGGCAGGAAAGGCGCCGTGCGCTACCGCCAGTTCTTCGACTTCGTGCGCGCCGAGCTTCCCCAGAGGATGGCCCGCTGGAGACGCCTGCGCTCCGGCCGGAGCTGAACCCCTCCGGCCGGACCCGGGCCCGCGTCAGGCCCTCGGCTGCGAATCCAACAGGCCCGTCTGCTTGAGCAGGGGCTGGGTGCTGGGAGCGCGGCCGCGGAACTCCTGGAACACCACCAGCGGATGGCGGCTGCCCCCGAGCGCGAGCACCGTGTCCCGGAAGCGCCTTCCGGTCTTCTCCACGGCCCGCGCATCGGCCAGTCCCGCCTCCTCGAAGGCGGAGAAGGCATCCGCGGACAGCACCTCGGCCCACTTGTAGCTGTAGTAGCCCGCCGCGTAGCCCCCCGCGAAGATGTGGGTGAAGGAGCACAGGAAACGGTCCTCGGGCAGGGGCGCGAGCACCGTGTTGTCCTGGGCCACGCGCTTCTGGGTCTCCGCCACGCCGCCCGCCTGGTAGCGGTGGTGCAACTCCAGGTCGAGCGTGGCGAAGTACACCTGGCGCAGCGTCATGGAGGCGGCGCGGTAGATGCGCCCGGCGCGGATCTTCTCCTGGAGCGCGCGGGGCAGGGACTCGCCCGTGTCCACATGGCGCGCCAGCCGCGAGAGCGTCTCCTCGTGGAAGCACCAGTTCTCCATGAACTGGCTGGGCAGCTCCACCGCGTCCCACTCCACGTTGTTGATGCCGGCGGCCTCGGGGTAGTCCACGCGCGTGAGCATGTGCTGCAGGCCGTGGCCGAACTCATGGAACAGCGTCTCCACCTCGCGGAAGGTGAGCAGCGCGGGCTTGCCCCCCACCGGCGGCGTGGCGTTGCAGACGAGGTAGGCCACGGGCAGCCGCAGCGTGCCGTCCATCTGACGCTTGCGATCGAGCGCGCCATTCATCCACGCCCCGCCCCGCTTGGTGGCCGGACGGCTGTAGGGGTCCAGGTAGAACGCGGCGATGTCCTTGCCCGACTCATCCGCCATGCGGAAGAAGCGCACGCTCTCATCCCACACGGGCACCTCCCCATCCGCGGCGCGCACCGTGACCCCGAAGAGCCGCTTCGCGGTGTCGAACAGGCCCTCCAGCACCCGAGGCAGCGCGAAGTACGGACGCAGCTCCTCGTCGGTATAGGCGTAGCGCTCCTCGCGCAGGCGCTCGGCCCAGAAGGCGGAGTCCCACAGCTTGAGCTCGAGCGAGGTGTTGCCCGTCACGCGGCGAGCGAACGCCGTCAGCTCGTCGAGCTCACCCCGGGCCCGCGCACGGGCGGCGCCGCGCAGCTCACCCAGGAGCTGCTCCACCGCCTGGACCCCGGGCGCCATCTTCGCCGCGAGGCTCACCTCGGCGAACGAGCCATAGCCGAGCAGGCGCGCCTTCTCGCCCCGCAGGGACAGGATGCGCTCGATGAGCGGGTTGTTGTCCACCTCGCCCGTGGAGGCGCGGGTGATGTAGGCGCGGTAGAGCTTCTCGCGCAGGTCCGAGCGGCGCGAGTGCTCCATGAAGGGCCCGAAACTGGGCGCGTCCAGGGTGATGCGCCAGGGGCCCGCCTCCGGAGTGGGCGCGGGGGCGCCTTCCGCCAGCCCCTGCTTCGCCGCCTGGGCCGCCATGGCCAGCGCGCTGGGTGGCAGGCCGTCCACCTCCTCGCGCTGGGTGAGCGTCATGGACCAAGCCTTGGTGGAGTCGATGACGTTGTTGGCGAAGCGCGTGGACAGCTCCGCCAGCTCCCGCTCGATGACCTGGAAGCGCTCGCGCGCCTCTCCCTCCAGGCCCACGCCGGACAGCTCCATGTCACGGATGGCGGCCTCGACGACCCGCCGCTGGGCCTCCTCGAGCCCCTTCCACCCGGCGCCCTCGCGCAGCGCCTTGTAGGCCCGGTAGAGGGGCGCGCTCTGGCCGATTCGCATGAAGCTCTCCACCACGTCACCCTCGACGGCGGAGTGCGCCTGGCGCAGCTCCGGGCTGTTCTGCACGCCCATGAGGTGGTTCACCACCCCCCACGCCAGCCCCAGGGGCTCGGTGAGGGTGGACAGACGCTCCACGGTGCCCTTCCAAGAGGGCTCGACCTCGCGCTCGAGCGCGTCGATATCCACGTTCAGCCGCGCCAGCAACTCGCGGATGGCGGGCTCGACATGCTCCGCCCGGATGCGGTCGAACTTCGGGAGTCCTTCGGTCAGCAGCAACGGATTGTCGGAAACAGGGGCGGTCATGGGCCGGAAAGGTAAGACAGTGCCCACCGATTGGCAGCACTCTCGGCGAGGAAACGCGGGCAGGCGTCCGGGAGTGCACGTGCCCCCGGGCGGTCCGCGCGAGGCACTTCCCTCCCCGCCACCCCCCATGAGAGGGTGGCTCGAACTCGCCCCCGAGACCGTCTCAATGGCTTCCCTTCCGCCGCGCGCCCTTCCCCTCCAGGTGAGCGTGCTCCCCACCGCCCGGCAGGTCTTCCGCAACGAGCACTTCACCATCCTGGTCGACGACCGGATGGGCATCGCCGCCACCGTGCGCAGCGACGTGCCCTTCGCCAATCTGGCCCAGCTCGATGACATCTTCGACGAGCTGGGCGACACCCTGGACGAGCTGGGCCGCTCGCGCTACGCCCTGCTCGTGGACATGCGGGCCATCCCTGGCCGCAACGACCCCGAGTTCGACGAGGCCATCCGGCGGCAGATGCAGCGCTGGCTGGGCGGCTTCCGCAAGGTGGGCGTGCTCGTGCGCACCGTCGTGGGAATGATGCAGATCCAACGCCACAGCAAGCGCGACGGCATCGACCGGCTGGCCTCGACCGAAGAAGCGGAACTCCTCAAGTACCTCGCCCTGGAGGGGTGAGCCTCGACCCCTCAACCCCCGGGAAGTCGTCCATAGAGCTGGCCCAGGAGTTCCCGGCCCACGCCCCACTCCCGACCATGGAGGGCGATATGGGGCGTCAGCTCGGTATTGGTGTGCTCCCAGGTCCGACCCCCGTCCTCGCTGTGGTGGTACCAGGCGTCCCACCCGTCCTTGAAGGGATCGTTCGGATGGGTCACGACCCGCACGGTGTCCCCCACCACGGCGAGCGCGGAGACCCGATGTGGAAGCGCGGTGAAGACGCGCCAGGGCTCGCCCGGGGAATCCCGGCGGATGGCGAGCCCCGCTCCTACCCGGGCCGCGAGCACCCCACCGTCACCCGCCTGCGGTTCGGCCTCCCGGAGAGGCTCGTGCGTCCAGCTGCGACCCTGATCGGACAATCGGAAGAGTCCTTCCGGTCCCAACCACCAGACCGTTCCATCCGCGCCCCGCGCGAGCCGCCCCTGGAAGAGGGGTCGCGCTCCTGGCAATGACACGGAGGAAAAGGTCAGTCCGCCATCCGTGCTGACCTGGAGTTCTTCTCCCAAGCCCCACACCTCCTCTGGCGACACGGCGAGCAGGCTCGACAACTCGGAGGTATGGCCCCGCTCTTCCCAACGATCCCCCTCATCGAGCGAACGGATGATCTGGAAGATCCGCGCGTCACGAGGGCCATCGGGAGAGGGCTTGGAGACGAGACCAAACCAGACGCCCTCGGCGCTGGTCAGCGTCAACAAGGCGCCCTGGAAGGAAGCCTCGCGGCGGGTCCAATGCGGACCGATGCGCCAGAGCGCGCTGTGATCTCCCCACTCGCGGGTGAAGAACGCGGAGTGTGCTCCGACGTAGAAGTGATTGGGCAGATCGCGCTGCTCGAGCCTCGGCCCCAACGGCATCCACACGCTGTTGCCCATACTGATTCCCCGCTCACGCAGGGCGCTGTGGATCCAGATGTAGACGCCCGACCCCAAACACAGGAGACACGGCGAGAGCAACAGGAACACCAGCACTTTGAGCAGGTGGCGCGCCCAGCTCAACGCGAACTCCCGTTCAACCAGTTCTGGAGCATGAGCGACTTTACTTCCCGTTCCATTTGATGGACCAGGGGCCGAAGGGGACGGGTCGCCTCCAGGGTGGTCGCCGCGAGAATGGATTCCACATCCGAGGGCCGGACCCGCCCCAGTACCTGGAGGATCTGGGCCATCCCATCGGGGTTCAGCAAATCGCGGAGGTCCGGCGTGGTGAGGATGGTGGTCAGGTCCTGGGTGGGAAGCGAGAAGAGCCCCGCGTCCAGGTAGGCCTTCGCGTGCGTTGCATAGGCGAACGTCTGGAAGTCCTTCGGGTTCCGCTCGAGCGCGGCGAACTCCGCCGGTTTACCCTGGCGCCGGGTCTCCATCGCATCCTGCAAGAGCTTGAGCGCCCGGTCGCGCCACGCGAGCCCCTCGGGCGATAGTTCCTGGGCCCCCAGCGCCGAGAAGGCTCGGACGTATTTGTCACCATACTCGAGGTAGTACGGGGGCGGTTGCTGGCCCGGATTGCGTGAAACGAAGTCCTCATGCCGACGGCGGTAGTAGTCCATTCGCCCCGTGGGAAACTCGCGCGGAGCATCGGCGCTGGACGGCGGCGGCGGAGCCAGCGCGATGGAATTGAAATCACGCGGGGCCGACGTCTTCACACCCGGAGAAGCCAACAGGGGAGGGGCAGCACCCTGGGCACCCACGAGTTCGTCCAGCGAAAAAGAGGTTCCACCGGTACGACCAGAGACAGGGACGGACATGGAGACTCCTGCAAGGGGGGATCCACTCCGCCCGCAGCAAGACATCTGCCAGTTCCTCCGTGCTCGCGGCCCGTGGTCCCCACTCGCGCCACAACATCCACATCGTGGATAGGACGTCCCCACACCAGGACGAACCGACAGCCCGCGCATCAAGTGTCGGGTTCGATTCAGCACGCTCCCCCTCCCCGCCCGCCTTGACAGGCCACGGGGCGCGCTGTTCTCACGCTCGGCCATGCTCTCCTTCGTCCTCGCGGCATCGCTCGCCGCCGCCCCCTCGCCCCGTGCCGCCACCGCCTCGGAGACCGTCGTCCACATTCCCCGGCTGGACGCGCTCCAAGGGCTCACCGCCTTCCTCACCGAGGCGGGACAGAACGCCGCCCTGATGCGGCCCGCCGTCTGGCTCGCCGAGCTCCATCCCTACCTCCCGCTCGATCCCAACCAGCCCGACTCGCTCCAGGGCCTGGGCATCGATCCCGCTGGAGCCGTCACCCTCTCGGTGCGCACCACCGGCCGCGTCTCCTGCACGCGCCTGAGCGACCCCAAGCTCTTCCAACAGAAGGCCGCCGAGCGGCTCGCCGCGGGCAGTGGCAAGTCGCTGGAGATCAAGCCCACCACCTCGGCGGGTGTCACCTCGGTGCTCGTCCCGCGCGAGGCGGGTGGACAGGCGGGCTACGCGCTCAAGGGCCAGGAAGCCTGCGCCTTCGCGAGCGGAGGCGGCGGCTTCGTCGATGACGGCCAGGGCAAGGTCCTCTTGAAGGAGGCCTCACGGCTGGTGACCCAGACGCCCAAGGCGGACGCGAAGCTCGCGCCCCTGCCCGGCGCCGCCTACCTGGTGATGCCCAAGCGCGGGCTGGTGGTGGGCCTGGACGGCACCGCCTCGGAACTCCGAATGGAAGGCACCAGCACGGAGCTGCCGCTGCCGCCCTTCCAGTCCGCGTCGGGCACGAGCCCCTACGGCACGATGAAACCCGGAGGACTGCTCTTCTCGCGCGCCCGGATGACCCCAGCCGGACTCGCCGCCGCGATGGGAAACGTGCGCGCCAGCATCCAGCAGGCCTGCCCCGCCTGCCCCGCGGCCGAGGTGTCCTCCGTGGCGCGTGAGGTGACCGAGCGCCTCACGGGCCACGTGCTCGTCGCGGTGGACGGGGTGCGCTCCCGCCCCAACGTGCGCACGCCCGAGGGCCGCTTCTTCGCCTCGCGGCTGGCGCTCGCCGCCGAGGTGACGGACGCGGCGGCGATGAAGAAGGCGCTCGCTCCACTGGCGAAGTTTCCCGGCGCTCGGGCCCTGGAGGACGGCCATGCCCTGGACGTGAAGGGCGGGACCCTCTTCGTGCGCTTGAAGGGCCGGCAACTGGTGATGGGCAATGACGAGGCCGTGGCGGGCTCCGTGCTCGCCAGCATCCCCGAGACGGGCGGCGCGCTCCCCCACGCGGTGGACTACAGCGTGAATCCCCAGCGCGTGGCGAGCGGCCTCAAGCAGGTGTCCCTGATGGACGTGGTGAGCGATCAACGGCTCGCCGCCCTCTTCACCGCGGGACTCGAGCTGGGGCCGCTGCTCGCCCGGAGCGCGAACATCACGGGCTGGCTCGACAGCGCCGCGGGAGGAGCCCACCGCTTCTCCTCCCGCTGGACGCTCGCGCCCACCCGCTGACGCTAGAAGGCGTAGGCCGCGAAGCCCCCGAGCTGGTTCTGGGCGAGCGGCCCACTGGGGTCCGTGAGCAGCTGGGTGGTGGTGAAGCGCGCGCCCACCACGAGGGGCTTGATGACGAGCGCCGCCTCGACGCGGTGCTCACTGCCCACGTCGTCCTTCGACTGCGTGGGCACGTAGCGGTAGGCCACGTCGAGCGTGAGCACGCCGCCCAACGAGGACTGCACGTGGACGCCGAGGAGGGGATAGGCGCGCCAGCCCTCGCTGCCGTTGAGCCACTGCCAGGGGTGCGAGTTGTAGTCCACCCCGCCGCCCGCGGTCAGGATGAGCCGCTGGCGCAGCGCGAGGAGCTTCCAGCGCACCAGGTCATAGGTGAACTCGAAGTCGACCCGGGCGGCGGCCTTCACTCCCTCGATGTCCTCCCCTCCGCTCACGAAGCCCTCGGGCCGGTCCACCGTGCGGATGCCGAGCGCCACGTGGAAATCCACGCCCAGCAGCGTGCCGAAGACGGTGGGATCCGAGAACGCCATCGCGTTGAACTCGGCCAGGAGGGTCTTCTGCACATAGGTGGCTCCACCCGTCGCCGGAAGCGTCCCGGACACGAGGTCTCCGGTGAGGCCCAGCCGGACGCTGTGGTTGCCGTAGCCATCGAACGGATCGTAGTCCCCGGCCCAGGAGGACCCTGGCACCACCGCCAGCACGAGCAGGGAGACAAACCCCAGGCCCTTCGAGAAGAGGCGCGCGCTCACAGCCGCACCCCCAGTTCCGCCGCGCCACCCAGGCCGTGCAGACCCAGTCCGTTGAGCGTTCCCGTCACGCTGCCGTAGAGGCGATCCGACACGTTGATGACCAACCCGAGCCGGAACGGGCTCGTGTAGTACTTGCCGTCCCTGATCCGATCTTCACTGTCGCCGCCGTACTTGAACACCTGCAAGGCATTGATGTCCCACTGGGCCCGCAGCTCGGCGAAGGCCGTCACCGGGACGGTGAGGCGCAACATGGCGCCCGCGTTGGCGTAGTGGAAGTCCTCGCGATGCACCTGGTCCGGGTTCGCGCCTTGCTGCCCGTTGGGGCCCTGGCCGGCCTGGAACTCCGCGCCCTTCACGGCGATATAGGACGCGCCGAAGCCGTACTGGAAGATGATGGGCAGCGCGCCATCGGGCACCACGGGCCCTCCAATGTACAGCTCGAAGCCCGAAGCCGTCTCGCGGCCGCTCAACGCGCTCACGGTGGGCATGCGCGGGGCGTAGATGGACAACTCCACGGCGTAGTCGTCGTCGAAGGCCTCGCCCGCCAGCGCGTTGCGCCGGGCCAGCTCGTCCGTCGTGAGGGTGCGGTAGTAGTCCGTCCGGATGGTGTAGCCGGCGTATTGCTCCGTCTTCGAACCCAGGTACTCCTTGTCACCCGCCAGGGCCGCGGCGAGCCCCACGAGCATGCCGACGGTGAACTTCGTCACGTAGCCCCGGTTCTCGAAGACGTGGACGCCGCCCAGGGCCACCCCGGACTGCAAGCCCTTGACGGCCAGCGGCCCGCCGAGTCCGCCGAAGACACCGACTTCGTAGAAGCGGCCCTGGAAGCGCTCCGTGCCCAGGGACGAGACATTGAAGCCAAAGCCGGAGTCGGCCCACTCGTCCCGGGAGTTCCCGCGCTCACGGGGGGGCTCGGCGGGGGGCTCGACGGGCGCGGGCGCGGGCTCCAACTGGACCTGGGGCTCGGCCGCGGGGGCATCGGGAGCCGCCACGGGGGTGGGCGGAGGTGGCTCCTGCGCCGAGGCGAGCGCCCCAAAGGGGGAGAGCACCCACGCCAACAGGAGGACACGGGAGGGACGCTGGGGGGGAACGGGCGGACCGTTCTTCCGGAATGTCATGAGGAAGATCCTTCGACGGACGAGCGCCCCTCCGAGGGGCGGGCTCGGGCCGACAGGACAGACTTCAGTGTTTGCCTTCGCGTCTTGTCAACCACCCAACGGAACCAGCCCCCTTCTCACAACAAGGTGTTGCTTTCGGGGCAACGATGCCCCCCCGAGTCCTCGGGGTGCCGCCCGCGACCGGTTCGTGTTAGATGCGCGCGCATGAACGGACCCCCCGAAACGGACCCTCTTCGCGCCCGACTGCAGCAACTGGAGAAGCAGGCGGAGCTGGGCGGTGGCGCGGACCGCATCGCCAAGCAGCACGAGGCCGGCAAGCTCACGGCCCGCGAGCGGATCGACTTGTTGCTCGACCCCGGCTCCTTCACGGAGATGGACAAGTTCGTCACGCACCGCAACAACGACTTCGGCATGGGGGACAAGAAGATCCCCGGTGACGGCGTGGTCACCGGCTACGGCACCGTCGAGGGCCGCCAGGTGTTCCTCTTCGCCCAGGACTTCACCGTCTTCGGCGGCTCGCTCTCCGGCGCCTACGCCCAGAAGATCTGCAAGATCATGGACCTGGCCATGCGCGTGGGCGCACCCGTCATCGGCCTGAACGACTCGGGCGGCGCGCGCATCCAGGAGGGCGTGGAGAGCCTCGCGGGCTACGCGGACATCTTCGTGCGCAACACGCTCGCCTCGGGCGTGGTGCCCCAGATCTCCCTCATCCTCGGGCCGTGCGCGGGCGGAGCGGTGTACTCGCCGGCCATCACGGACTTCATCATGATGGTGAAGGACACCTCCTACATGTTCATCACCGGCCCGGACGTCATCAAGACGGTGACGCACCAGGAGGTGTCGAAGGAGGACCTGGGCGGCGCGCTCACGCACAACCAGAAGTCGGGCGTGGCGCACTTCGCCGCGGAGAACGAGCAGGCCGCCCTCGCGATGACGCGCGAGCTCCTGTCGTACCTGCCCTCCAACAACCAGGAGGATCCTCCCTCCCAGCCGAGCGAGGACGATCCGTTCCGGGCCGACGAGAGCCTCAAGACGGTGGTGCCCAACAACCCCAACAAGCCCTACGACATGAAGGAGATCATCCACGCCATCGTGGATGACGGGCACTTCTTCGAGGTGCAGGAGCACTACGCCAAGAACATGGTGGTGGGCTTCGCGCGCATGAAGGGCCGCTCGGTGGGTTTCGTGGCCAACCAGCCGTCGGTGCTCGCGGGCTGCGTGGACATCGACGCGAGCGTGAAGGCGGCGCGCTTCGTGCGCTTCTGCGACTGCTTCAACATCCCCATCGTCACGCTGGTGGACGTGCCGGGCTTCCTGCCGGGAACGGATCAGGAGTGGGGAGGGATCATCACCCACGGCGCCAAGCTGCTCTACGCCTTCGCCGAGTCCACCGTGCCCAAGGTGACGGTCATCACCCGCAAGGCGTATGGCGGGGCCTACGACGTCATGGCCTCCAAGCACATCCGCGCGGACATCAACTTCGCGTGGCCCACCGCGGAGATCGCCGTCATGGGCCCCGAGGGCGCCGTGAACATCATCTTCCGCGACGAGCTGAAGAAGGCGCCGGACGCCGCCGTCGAGCGCGCCCGGCTGGTGAATGACTACCGCGAGAAGTTCGCCAACCCCTTCAAGGCGGCGGAGCTCGGCTACATCGACGAGGTCATCCGCCCCGAGGACACGCGCGCCCGCGTCATCCGCGCCCTGGAGATGCTCAAGAACAAGCGCCAGGAGAACCCCCCGCGCAAGCACGGCAACATTCCGCTCTGAACGCGGACACCCGATTGCGCGCGACGCGCGGGCTGATTAGGGAGGGGCGCATGGCCAACCCACGCCCCCTCCTCGACACCGCGGCACTGGACACCCTCTTCCGCGAGGCGCGCACCCATGGCGCGTGGCTCGATCGCCCGGTGGAGGACACCCTCCTCCATCAGCTCTACGAGCTCACGCGCATGGGCCCCACGTCGTCCAACACCCAGCCCCTGCGGCTCGTCTTCGTCAAGAGCCCCGAGGCCAAGCAGCGCCTCAAGCCGGCCCTCTCCGCGGGCAACGTGGACAAGACGATGAGCGCGCCGGTGACGGCCATTGTCGCCTATGACGCCCACTTCTACGAGCAGATGCCCAGGCTCTTCCCTTCCCGGGACATGAAGAGCACCTTCCAGGGCATGCCCGCGGAAAAGCAACAGAAGCTCGCCTTCATGAACGGCACGCTGCAGGGAGGCTATCTCATCCTCGCGGCCCGGGCCCTGGGATTGGACTGCGGTCCCATGGCGGGCTTCGACAACGCCCAGGTGGACGCGACGTTCTTCCCGAACGGTCCGTGGAAGAGCAACTTCCTGCTCAACCTGGGCTACGGGGACACGTCCAAGCTCTTCCCGCGCAACCCCCGTCTGGACTTCGACGACGCCTGCCGGATTGAATGAGGCCCGGGCCCCCGCCCCAGGCAGGCAGGCAGGCGGAGACCTTTTGCCGAAAATGATGCAACGGCTTCCCAGGGGAAATTTTGGGGGGGTCGTTCGCGCTTCAAGGAGCGCACACCAAAAGGAGCCCCCGTTTGTCTCAGCCCCGCCTCGTCCTCTTCCTCGCCGACATCGAAGGCAACCTCACCGCCCTGCGTCAGACGTTGTCCCGAGCGTGTGAGACGGCGCATGTCCCCCTCCCGGAAGTGCGCTGGGTGGAAACCGCCACGGCCATGACCGACGCGGGCTGGCGCGTGGCCGAGGTGAAGCTCGCCCCCGCGGGCGGCAAGGCCGTTCCCGAGGATCACCTGGATGCGCTCGTGCGCGCCGTGGCGAGGGACTTCCGCGACCAGGCCGTGGGGCTCTACACCGACAAGGCCGGCAGCTACGGCCGCGCCTCCCTGAGCGAGCCCGGCCGGCCTTCCCGCTCGCTGGAGGGAGAGTATATCGACGTGGTGCGTCAAACGGCCCGTTGGCTCGGCGTGGAAGCGCCGGTGCTCGGCCGCCTGTTGGACGGGGGCGCCACCGCCCGCAACCTGCTCGCCGCCGCGGTGGACTTCGGGGGAGACGCGCCCCAGCAGAACGCCGCGCCCGCCGCGGCGGGAGGCAAGGGGAGCCGCCGCCCCGAGCAGCCCCCCGCCCCGCCTCCGGAGCCGGACGAGGATGACCGCTTCGTCGAGGCCAAGCTGGTCGAGGCCAAGCGCCTCATGGAGCAGTACCTGAGCAACCGGAAGTAATCGGCCCCAGAGGCTCCCCGGAGGTCCGTGCCGCCATCACGCTGGCCGGGCCCGCGCTCCCGTGTGCTAAAGGGGGCGCCCATGGGCAAGATCCGAAAAATCCTCGTCGCCAATCGCGGGGAGATCGCCGTCCGGGTGATGCGCACCTGCAAGGAGCTCGGTATCGCCACGGTGGCCGTCTACTCCGAGGCGGACCGCTCCGCGCCCCACGTGCGCATGGCCGATCAAGCATTCCTCGTGGGACCGCCACCCTCGCGCGAGAGCTACCTCGTGCAGGAGCGCATCCTCGAGGTGGCCCGTCAGTCGGGCGCGGACGCCATCCACCCGGGCTACGGCTTCCTCTCCGAGAACGCGTCCTTCGTGCGCGCGTGCGAGAAGGCCGGCATCACCTTCATCGGGCCGCCGGCGTCCGCCATGGATGCCATGGGCGAGAAGACGCGCGCCCGGCAGAACATGATCAAGGCGGGCGTGCCCGTGGTGCCCGGCAGCACCGAGCCCTTCGCCAGTCATGAGGAAGCGCGCGCCTATGCGGTGAAGATCGGCTTTCCGATCATGCTCAAGGCCGCGGGCGGTGGTGGTGGCAAGGGCATGCGCCGCGTGGAGGGCGTGGAGGAGTTCGACTCCGCCTGGCGCGGCGCCAAGAGCGAGGCGCTCAACGCCTTCGGCAACGACGCCGTCTACATCGAGAAGTACCTGGAGAAGCCCCACCACGTGGAGATCCAGGTGTTCGCCGACACGCACGGCACCACCCTCCACCTCAACGAGCGCGAGTGCTCGGCGCAGCGCCGTCACCAGAAGGTGGTGGAGGAGACGCCCAGTCCCATCCTGTCGCCCGAGATGCGCGCGAAGATGGGCGAGGTGGCGGTGCAGGCCGCCCGGGCCGTGAACTACGTGGGCGCGGGCACGGTGGAGTTCCTCGTCGACGTGCACCGCAACTTCTACTTCCTGGAGATGAACACCCGCCTCCAGGTGGAACACCCCGTGACGGAGTGGGTGACGGGCCTGGACCTGGTGGCGTGGCAGATCAAGGTCGCCGAGGGTGGGAAGCTGCCCCTCACCCATGCGCCCGCGCCCAATGGACACTCCATCGAGGTGCGCGTCTACGCGGAGGATCCGGCGCGCAACTTCATGCCGAGCCCCGGCCGCATCACCGCCCTGCGCGTGCCCGGCGGCCCGTCCCTGCGAGATGACTCGGGCGTGTTCCCCGGCTACACGGTGCCCAACTTCTACGATCCGATGATCTCCAAGCTGTCCGTGTGGGCGCCCACGCGGCGCGAGGCCATCGAGCGGGCGAAGCGGGCGCTGGACGAGTACGTGGTCAAGGGCATCACCACCAACGTGCGCTACCTGCACGCCATCCTCTCGCACGAGGAGTTCGTGGGCGGCGACTACGACACGAGCTTCCTCCCGCGCGAACACACCGCGCTCGTGGCCCAGGCGGAGGACCCCCAGCTCTCCGAGGCGGCGCTGCTCGCGAGCGTGGTGTACTCCTACCAGCGGGATCAGAAGCGTGCCCGGAGCATGCCCCAGACGTCCTCGGGCGAAACGGGCATCTCCACGTGGCGGCGGGCACTCCGCCGCGGTCGCTAAACCGTCACTCCCGGGATCCAACCGATGCGTTATTTCACGAAGCGGCACGGACAGAAGGAAGCGGTACCGGTGGACATCGAGCCCGCCGGGGACAACCGCTACAAGCTCACGTACGCGGGCCGTACCCTGCTCGTGGACGCGCTGGCGCTCGAGTCCGGCGCCATGTCCCTGCTGGTGGACGGCGCCTCGCACAACGTCGAGATCGACGAGGTGGGCGACGAGGTGTTGGTGCAGGTGGACGGGCAGACGTCGCGCATCGACGTGGCGGACGAGCGGCGCCTGCGCCTGCGCGCGGGCAAGGCGGGCTTCACCGTGGAGGGCAAGCAACTCATCGCCGCCCCCATGCCCGGCAAGGTGATCAAGGTCCTGGTGAAGCTCGGCGACGAGGTGAAGGAAGGTCAGGGCCTGGTGGTCGTCGAGGCCATGAAGATGGAGAACGAGCTCAAGAGCCCCAAGGCCGGCAAGGTGGTGGAGCTGCCCGCCAAGGAAGGCACCGCGGTGGAGATCAACGCCAAGCTCGCGGTCGTCGAATAGCGCTCGCGCCTACCCGCCCCGCTGTCCCTGGAACGACCCCATGGAAATGCTCTGCACGTTGCGCAGCCTGACGGAGACCCAGCGCCAGGCGCTGCTCGCGGCCCCCGGCCAGCTCGAGGCCTTCGTCGATGACGAGGAGGACTTCGGAGACACCGAGGGCACGCGCTTCCAGGAGTTGGACATCGGCGAGACATGGCACGGCCTGCAGTACCTGCTCACGGGTACGGCGTGGGACGGCCAGGCGCCGCTGGACTTCCTCGTGCGGGGCGGCGAGGACGTGGGCGACATTCCCTCGGACGAGGGCACCGCGCGCCTCTTCAGCTCCGCCCAGGTGAAGGAGTTGTCCAAGGCCCTCCAGGCGATTCCCACGAGCACGCTGCGCCAGCGCTACGAGCCCGCGCGGATGCAGCAAGAGGACATCTACCCGGGCTTCTGGGAAGAGCCGCCGCCGGATCTGGATCCCCAGGAGGAGCTGCTGTCCTATTTCGAGGAGCTGCGCGACTTCGCCGCCCGCGTGGCGAAGCGGGGCCAGGGCATGCTGGTGTTCATCGGCTGAGCGCTCGGCCTCACCCGGCGAGCAGGTCCCGGCCCAGTTTGAGCACCAGCGCCACCACCACGCCCAGCACCACCTTGCGCACGAGCTTGTCGCCACCGCGCACGGCGAGGTGAGCGCCCATCCAGGCCCCGGTGAACTGGGCCGCCGCCATGGGCAGCGCCACGTGCCAGAGCACCAGGCCCCGGTAGGAGAAGAGCGCCACCGCCGACAGGTTCGTCGCGAAGTTGACCACCTTGGCGTCCGCCGAGGCGTGCGTCAGCGAGTGCCCGAGCAGTCCCGAGAACGCGATGATGAGGAACGTCCCCGTGCCGGGGCCGAAGAAGCCGTCATAGACGCCGATGACGAGCGCGATCAACGCGCCCAGGGCCTTCATGCGCGCGAGCGGCGGCTCGGGACGGACGCCAGGCGGAGGACCCCGGCGGAAGGCCAGGAAGACGGCCACCACCACCAGCAGCGCGAGCACCACGGGTTTGAGGACTTCCGGCCGCATGAGCAGCACCAGTCCCGCGCCCAGCAACGCGCCCACCAGGCCCAGGGGAAAGGTGACGGCCGCCAGGTTTCCGCGCACCAGCCCCGCCCGCCAGAAGCGCACCAGCGCCGCGAACGCGCCGAACACGGACTGGCCCTTGTTGGTCCCGAGCGCCACGTGTGGCGGCATGCCCGTGGACAGGAGGGCCGGCAGGGACACGAGCCCTCCTCCGCCCGCGATGGCATCCACCAGGCCCGCCGTGAGGGCCGCGACACACAACAAGGCAATCTGGAGAGGGCTCAGGTCCACTCGCGGGCACCTACCATGTCCAAAGCTTGCACGCGCGCTGTCTCTGGGCGTCAATCGGGGCTCCACCTTCCGCCCGAGGACCGCCCGTGCTCACGTCCCTTGTCTCCATGATGACGCTCGCGCTGCTGACGGCCGCGCCCGTGGACGCCGCCGGGCCCACCTGCCGCTCCATCGATGGGCACGTGGCCTGCGGCTACCAGTGCAAGTCGGACGGGCAGCGCGTGCGGTGCGCGCAAACGCCCCAGGGGTCCTGTCAGGTCATCGATGGACAGGCGGTGTGTTTCGACCCGCCCGCCTACATCATCCGCATCTACGGCGACGCCCTGCCCGACTTCGAGTGCAAGACCATCGACGGGCAGGTGGCGTGCGGCTACCAGTGCGCCACGCAGGCCGGCAAGGTGAAGTGCGCGCGCACCCCCGCCGGCGTCTGCGGCACCCGCGCCGGCGAGGTGGTGTGCTTCGATCCTCCGCCGGAGGTGTACGCCGTGCATGGAAGGAACACGCCGCGCGCCGAGTGCCGCGGGTACGACCAGGAAGTGGCATGCGGCTACAAGTGCACCCTGGGCGCCGGCCATATCGCCTGCAGCAACACCCCCGTGGGCGTCTGCAAGAGCGATGGAATCCAGCTCAAGTGCTTCGACCCGACCGCCCAGACGCTCTGTGCCTGGGGCAAGTCGCTGCCTCCGCTGCAGTGCGTGTTGAGCGATGGCCACCCGGTGTGCGGCTACGGCTGCACCAAGGCCTACGCCAAGGCGGCCTGCGCGGCCACGCCCAAGGGACTGTGCAAGGTGTTCGATACCGAGGTGCACTGCTTCGACCCCCCCACCGCCCAGGACGCGGATCCGGCCTGCCTCAACATCCTCGGCATGGCCACGCTGGACGCCCTTCCTTAAGAGACGGGTACGGCAGCTTGCTTTCCCTGACCCGAAGGCGAGGTTAGGGTGATCGGAGCTTACCCAAGGAGCACATCCCAGATGGCGGAGGGAGACGTCCGGCAATACTTCGTGCGCAATGACCAGGGGGCCATCTGGGGTCCCCTCGAGCTGCCCACCATCGAGCTGCTCATCGACAATGGAGCCATTCAGGGCCGGCTCCAGGTGTCCGAGGACGGCATCAATTTCGCCCTCCCCGGGCGCTTTCCACACCTGCGCGACAGCTTCCCGCGCGAGATGTGGGGAGACGTCGTGCCGCCCGGCCCCGCCAGGCCCGCCCCCCAGGCACCGGCTGGAGCCCCCGCCCCGAGCGCGGGCGCCCCCGTCGCGGGTCCCGGCATCCCACGCCCCGCGGGCGTCCCCGTCGCGGGTCCCGGCGCCACCGCCCGGCCCGGAGTTCCCACCGCCGGCCCCGGCGCTCGCCCTGGCGCGCCTCCTCCGGGCGCGCCCCGCCCGCCCCCCGGTGCGCCCACCGCCGCCCGGCCTCCCACGCCCGGCGCGCCTCCTCCCGCGGGGACTCCCGCTCCCGCCGCCCCCGTGACCGCGAGCGCGCCCCCCGCCCCCGCGCCGGACATGTCCGAGGCACCGCCCTCCAGTGGTTCGCTCGCGACACATTCGCCCGTGCGTCTCTACGGCCTCATCGCCGCTGGCAATCACACGGGTCTGCTCTCGCTCGTCCTGGCCGACAGCACCGTCGGCATCCACTTCCGCAAGGGCAACCCCGAGCTCATCGAGTCCTCCCACCCCGACGACGCGCTGGGCACCTGGCTCCTGCGCGGCAAGCTCGTCACCCCGGAGCAGTACCAGCAGGCCGAGGCCGCCAGGAACCGCTTCGGCGGCGAGGTGCTCGCGGCGCTCTTCGGTCTGGGCCTGCTCCAGCCCGCCTCCGCCTTCACCCAGCTCGCACAACGCGCCCAGGGCATCCTCCTCAAGGGCCTGCGCGCCGAAACGGGCTCCTTCACCTTCGAGCCCAAGGATCTCCCCGCCGCCAAGGCGATGCCCCTGGGCAACAAGTGGGCGGTCCTCGGCGACCTGGTGCGCCGCATCCCCACCGCGGACCTGCACCGCCTGCTCCAGCCCGTGTTGGCCTTGCCGGTGATGAAGTCCAACGGGCGCGTGGCCACCGGAGACCTGCGCCTCACCCCTCACGAGGTGCGCGTGCTCGCCCTCATCGACGGGGTGCGCTCCACGGCCCAGTTCCTCCATGAGCTGCCCCAGGACGCCGAGCACCTGCTGCGGCTCGTGTTCCTCCTGAGGGAGCTCGGGGGCGTGTCCTTCGCCGCCCCGCGCACGCCAGCCCCCGGCCCGGCTCCCAAACCCGCCGCGCCAGGCGCTCCTCCCCCCACCGCTGCCCCCAAGCCGGCCACATCGGGGACTCACCCTGTCGCCAAGCCCGCCACGACGGGGACTCACCCTGTCGCCAAGCCCGCCACGACGGGGACTCACCCTGTCC
>Ga0081606_1000184_pt1 | contig 32394 bp, 31 predicted proteins | sample EareggfetidaYelm_FD_71127 | JGI IMG/M metagenome (GOLD analysis project Ga0081606, IMG submission 71127) | Earthworm egg capsule microbial community from the University of Washington, USA - E. fetida Yelm (SPADES assembly) (version 2) | ecosystem: Host-associated > Annelida > Reproductive system... | reverse complement strand
TTGCCGGTGCCGAAGTACACCCGCTGCACCTCGGGATGCTCACGCAGCGCCAGCGGTTTGCCTTCGGCGATCAGGCGCCCGCGCGCCAGCACGATCATCCGGTCGGCGTGGGCGAACACCACATCCATGCTGTGCTCGGTGAACAGCACGGCCATGCCGCGCCCGCGCACCAACTGCCGGGTCAGCGCCATCAGCGCGTTGCGCTCCTTCGGGGCCATGCCCGCCGTGGGCTCGTCCATCAGCAGCAGCCGGGGGTCGTGGGCCAGGGCCATGGCCAGTTCCACGCGCTTGATGTCGCCGTAGGCGAGCGCATGGCAGGGCCGGTCGGCCTGGGGTTGCAGGCCGACTTGGTCGAGCAGCGCCAGGGCCGCAGCGCGCCGGTGGTCTGCGGCCTTGCGCCAGAACGAAAACAGGTGCTGCTCGTGCGCCAGCAGGGCCATTTGCACGTTCTCCAGCACCGTCAGCGAGGCAAAGGTCTCGGCTATCTGGAAGGTCCGGCCCACGCCCAGGCGGAAGATCTGGCGCGGCCTGCGGCCCCGCAGCGGCTGGCCGTCGAGCATGATGGAGCCGGTATCGGCAGACAACTGGCCGTTGATCATGTTGAAGGTGGTCGATTTGCCGGCCCCATTGGGCCCGATCAGCGCCAGCAACTCGCCGGCGGCCAGCGTGAAGCCGATGCCATCGACCGCCTTGACCGCGCCGAAGGACTTGCCCAGTCCCGTCACCGTCAGCAAGCCCGCTGGAGCACCTTCGGCTGCGGTGCGAGCGCCTTCGGGCGGCCGGGCGGCGCTCATGTGTCTCATGCGCCACCCCCGGCGCGCCAGCGATCCCAACCCTGCCGGATGCCGCCGACGATGCCCTGCGGGAACAGCAGCACCAAAGCCAGCATGATGGCGCCCAGCAGCGCGCGCCAGTAGTCGGTGTTGCGCGCCACGGTGTCGTGCAGCCAGGTGAAGGTGACGGCGCCCACCACCGGGCCGGCCAGCGTTTGCAGGCCGCCGAGCAGCACCATCACCAGGCCATCGACCGAGCGCACCACATGCAGCGTCTCGGGCGAGATGCTGCCCTTGGAGAACGCGAACAGCGCGCCGCTGAGGCCGGCCAACAGCCCGGCGATGACAAAGGCCGTCCATTGCAGGCGCCGGACATCGATGCCTATGGCCTCGGCGCGCAACGCCGAGTCCCGCCCGGCCCGCAGCGCGTAGCCAAACGGCGCGAACAGCATCCGGCGCAGCAGCAGGCCCGCCACCACCAGGGCCAGCGTCAGGTAGTAGTAGCTGCGCAGGCCCGCCAGCCACGGGGCCGGCCAGACGCCGGTCAGGCCGTTGCTGCCGCCGGTGACGCCATCCCACTGGTAGCAGATGGCCCAGGTGATTTGCGCAAACGCCAGCGTCAGCATGGCCAGGTACACGCCCGACAGCCGCACGCAAAACCAGCCATAGAGCAGCGCCCCCGCCGCCGCAGCCACGGGCGCCAGCGCCAGCGCGGCCTCCATCGCCAGGCCCGCGCGCAGCAGCAAGGCCGCCGCATAGGCGCCCAGGCCGAAGTAGGCCGCATGGCCGAAGGAATGCATGCCCGCCGGGCCCATGATGAAGTGCAGGCTGGCGGCAAACAGCGCGGCGATCAGCAGATCGATCATCAGCACCGTCAGGTAGGGCGAGCCGGCCGCAAACAGCGGCACGAGCACCAGGCCGGCCAGCAGCGCGGCGCCGGCGCGGCGCGGCCAGCGCCCGGACGCGCGCAGCGGCGCCTCGGGCGCGGCGTTGGCGCGGCCCAGGCCCTGCGGCCGGCCCATCAGCCCCCAGGGGCGCAGCACCAGCACCACGGCCATCACCAGAAACTCCACCACCAGCGTGAGCCGGGAGAACGAGACGCTGTAACCCCAGAGTTCGACCACGCCCAGCCAGATGCACAGGGCCTTGAGCTCGGCGATCAGCAGCGCGGCCAGATAGGCGCCGGGAATCGAGCCCATGCCGCCCACGACCACCACCACGAAGGCTGCGCCGATGGTGTTCAGGTCCAGATCCAGCGTGGCCGGCTCGCGCGGCAGTTGCAGCGCGCCGCCCAGGCCGGCCAGCAACGCGCCCAGCGCAAACACGGCGGTGAACAGCCGGGCCTGGCGCACGCCCAGGGCGCCGAGCATCTCGCGGTCGTGCGTGGCCGCGCGCACCAGCGTGCCCCAGCGCGTGCGCTCGAGCAGCAGCCACAGCAGGCCCAGCACCACCGGCCCGACGACGATCAGGAACAGATCGTAAGACGGGAACTGCCGCCCCAGGATATCGACCGCGCCCGACAGGCCCGGCGCGCGCGGGCCGAGCAGTTCCTCGGGCCCCCAGAACCACAGCACCGCGTCCTTGATGATCAGCACCAGCGCAAACGTGGCCAGCAGTTGGAACAGTTCCGGCGCGCGGTAGATGCGGCGCAGCAGCAGGACTTCCACCAGCGCCCCGAGCGCCCCCGTCGCCAGCGCCGCCAGCAGCAGCGCGGGCCAAAAACCCAGGCGCTGGCCCAGCAGGGCGGCCAGCGAATAGGCCATGAAGATGCCCAGCATGAAGAACGAGCCATGCGCAAAGTTCACGATGCGCGTGACCCCGAAGATCAGCGACAGCCCGGCGCTCACCAGGAACAGCGAGGAGGCCCCCGCCAGTCCGTTGAGCAGTTGAACGATGAAACCGGAAAAATCCATTGCCCGTCCTTGGCGCGCATGGCCCTGCGTTCGGCGCTGCGGGGCGGCTCAGTCTTTCGGGCGCATTTTCCGCACCTCGTCGGCCGACGGCTGCACCTTGGCGCCGTCGACATAACGGTAATCGACCATCACGCCCTTGCCCCCCTCGTTTCTGGTGCGGCCCACATAACCGCCCATCGTCGACTGGTTGTCTTCAGCGCGGTAGGTGATGCGCCCGAACGGTGTCGGCACTTGCAGGCCCTTGAACGCGGCGACGAGTTTTTCGGTGTCCGTCGATCCGGCCTTCTTCAGGCCCTCGGCGAGCGACCGGATGGCGCTGTAGCCAACGATCGAGCCCAGGCGCGGGTAGTCGTTGAAGCGCGCCTGGTAGGCCGTGCGAAAGGCCTGGTGCGCGGGCGTCTGTATGCCGTACCAGGGGTAGCCGGTGACGATCCAGCCGTTGGGCGCCTCGTCCTTGAGCGGGTCCAGATACTCCGGCTCGCCGGTCAGCAGGCTGACCACTTCGCGGCCCTGGAACAGGCCGCGGGTATTGCCTTCGCGCACGAACTTGGACAGGTCGGCGCCAAACAGCACGTTGAAAAGGGCCTCGGGCCGGGCATCGGCCAGCGCCTGCACCACGCTGCCCGCATCCACCTTGCCCAGCGGCGGCGCCTGCTCGGCGACGAACTCCACATCCGGCTGCGCCGCCCTGAGCAACTGCTTGAAGGTGGCCGCAGCCGACTGGCCGTATTCGTAGTTCGGGTACACCAGCGCCCAGCGCTTCTTTTTCAGCGCCAGCGCATCGGGCACCATCATCGACACCTGCATGTAGGTCGAGGGGCGCAGGCGGTAGGTGTAGCGGTTGCCGCTTTGCCAGACGATCTTGTCGGTCAGCGGTTCGCCGGCGAGGAAGAAGAACTTGTTTTGCTTGGCAAAGTCGGCCAGTGCCAGACCGATGTGCGACAGAAAGGAGCCTGTCAGCACATCGATCTTTTCGCGCGCCACCAGCTCCTGCGCAGCGCGCACGGCATCGCCCGGGTTGGCGTTGTCGTCGCGGACGATGAGTTGCACCTTCTTGCCCAGCAGGCCGCCGGCGGCATTGATCTCCTCGAGCGCCAGCTCCATGCCTTTCTTGTACGGCTCCAGGAAGGCCGGTTGCGCCTTGTAGCTGTTGATCTCGCCGATTTTGATCACCCCCCGGGTTTGGGCCTGGGCCGGGGTCGGCACCGTGGCCAGCGTCATGGCCAGCGCAGTGGCCAGCAGGGCGGCGGCCATGGCGGGCCTGGGGTTTGCTCGCAGCGGCATCGGAAAACTCCTCAAAAAGGCTAGGCAGGGGTGATCTGCGGTGGTCAGGGCGCTCGGTGCCGGTGCGGGTCGTTGCCCGGAGGCGGCATTCAGCGCAGCCCATCGAGCCCCTGGATGCCGGCTGCATCCAGGCCGCCGATGCGTGGCAGGGGCCGGCCGCTGTCGGTCACGGCAATCGCGACCACGATCTCGTTGGCGCGCGGCGCGTCGGCCACGCGCGCTTCGATGGCGTCGAAATGGCTGCGCACATAAGCGGCATCCTTGTGGCCCAGCGGCACGTCGATGGCCGTTCCCAGGCCGCCGATCTTCTTGCTCGATGGCACGATGGCCGCCCCCTTGCCGAGCACGCTGCGCAGCGCCGCGCCCAGTTTGGGGTGCAGCACGGCGGCAGCATGTTCGAGCTCGCCCGCCTCGCCGACGATGGCGGCCTTGCCATAGCTGTGCGCCTGCTCCGGCGCGATGCCCAGGGCCTGCACGCAGCGCTGGCCCAGCAGCGCACCGAGCTCCTCGCCAATGGCCGCCAGCGCATCGAGGTTTTCCACATAGCGACCGGCGCAGGGGTTGTCGATCACGGCCAGCGCCAGCGCCTTGCGCACCGGCGGCTGAATGTCGCGCCCCATCTCGACGTGGACCTCGTCGGTCTGGACAATGATTTTCCGAATCCTGGCTGGCATGGTGGCTCCCGGTGACGCGACACTAGCGCAGACCGTTCCATTGGCTGATGTCGGCGGCTGCCAGGCCGCCGACGCGGGCATGGATGCGCGGGCCGGTGGACATGGCCAGGATGACGATGAGTTCATCGGCCGCCGGCGCGCCGGGCACGCGCAACTCGATGGTGTCGAAGTGGCTGCGCACATAGCTGGCGTTGATATGGGTCAGCGGCACATCCAGCGCGCAACCCGGCGCGCCGACCTTCTTCGTGGCCGGCACGATGGTCAAGGCATTGGCGCCCTGCCCGCGCCCCCGGGCGCCTTGGGTGTCCTTGGTGCCCTTGGTGTCTTTGGTGCCGTCGGCGCTCCGGGCATCGGCGCTGCGCTCTGCCTGCCAACCCAGCAACTCGCGCATCGCATAGCCCCCGGGGACATGCCACAGCGCGCCATGTTCGAACTCGCCCGCCGCGCCGACGATGGCGCCCTTGCCATAGCCCTCGATGCGCCCGGCCGGCACCGCCAGCGCCTGGAGCAGGCGCCGGGCCAGGTCCAGGCCGACATCCTGCAGCGCATCCATCAGCGCCAGAATGTCTTGCTCGTACCGGCCCGCATAAGGATTGCTCAGCACCGCAGCGATGGCGCCGCGCAGCAGCGGCCGGTCGGCGACCGGGCCGAATTCGTGGCGGATGTCCTCCAACTGGGTGAAAACACGCCGGATGCGGATCATGGGAGCGACCTGTGCAATGGCGGGTGCAAAGACCGGGCTGGCGCCGCCGCAATGGACGGCGGCGGCCCGGCCACGAACGGCGCCGCTGCAACGGACGGCTGCGCGGCCATGGCGGGCGCCGCCGTGGCCACCCACTGGCGCTGGCAGACCAGCAAGGCCCACCACAGCAGGCCGTCGGACTGCAATCGCTGCGCCTTTTCCAGCCCTTGCCGCAGCGCATGGCGCACTTGCCCGGCGGGCAGCGCCGGCACGGCCACCGTGACAGGCAGCGCGCCCAGGTCACTGTCGGCGCGCACCTGCCAGGCCGGCATGCGGCCAATGCGCTCATCGGGCACATCGACGGCGTTGGCCACGATGGTCGCCGCAGCGTCGGCCTCGGCCGCCGTGCGCGCCAGCACCGTGACGCTGTCGGCAATGCCCAGCGACTGGCTGCGCCCGCGCCAGCCGCTGGTGGCCACACCCCGCACCGGCATCGCGCTGCGGATGCGCAACTGGCCGTCCGGCAGCAAGCCGTTGCGCAGTTGCGCCGCATCCAGCGCCGCGATGTCGGAGCAAATGCCCACGCTGGCCGACGCGCCGGGCGCCAGGTGCAGCGCGATGTCGCCGCCGTTGTTGACCCAGGCGCGCGCGATGCCGTCCCGGGCGTAGCCGGCCAAAATCTCCTGCGCCACCGCGCCCGCCACCGCCGCCATCGGGGTGATGAAGCCCGCGCGGTACGGCCTGCAGGCCGCCCACATGCGGCGCGCCACCACGCCGCGCAGCGCACAGCCGGCGCCCACCGGCGCGCGCAGCGCAGGCAACTCGTCCACCAACTCCTGCAACAGACCGGCAAAGCGCAGCCAGGCGTGCTCATGGGCCAGGGCCACGGCGCGGCTGTCGCCCCGGGCTTCGATGATCAGGTCCATCGGCCCATGCTGAAAATGCCAGCGGCCACCGGGCAGAAGACAGCGCCAGGCCGGCATGATCAATCCCGCCCGGCAGGGGTGCCCGGCAATGGGCGCTGGCCTGGCGGCCAAGAGGGCCAGGACGGCCAGGGGTTGCCCGCAGGCAGGCCCTGCCACTGGCGCGCCCGGGGCGCCCCGTCGCCATGCCACGCGCCCTGCGCAAGTACCTCGCGCAGGTCACGGATCTGCGCCACATGGCTGCCCAGCGCCGCATAGTCTGCGCGGCGCATGCTGAACTCCATCGGGGCGACCAGGGCCGGCGTGGGCACGGTGCCAAAGCTGTTGTCGGGCATGCGCAGCACATCGGCCATCACCGTGATGCCGCCCCCCGGCCACAGATAGGCCGGCGCGCCGCCGCAACTGACATGGACCAGCGCATTCTTGATGGCGCGCGTGAGCAGCACCGGGTTCTCGGTGACGCCGGCGCGCAGACTGCCGCCGGCACCGCCCAGGAACAGCACCGAGCTCAGCGCGGCTTCGCAGTTTTGGCCGATGCGCTGCACGATGTGCCCGACGGCCGCAGGCATCGGCGCTGGCACCGGCTTGAGTTGGTGGTCGAGCAGGTACCAGCCGGCATGTTCGCCGGTGGTCGACGTGATCAGCAGGCGCAAGCCGGGCCAGGCCCGCCGCGCGTCCCAGCCGGCGATGATGGCCAGCGGGTCGGTCAAGTCGGTGCCGCCCCAGCCGGTGCCGGGCTGCGCCACCTGGAAGTAGCGCCCCGGGGTGGATTTGCGCCCGCGCATGCGTATGCCCGAGGGCTTCATGCCCAGGCAGCGGCCGGCCTGGTGCTCGGTCAGCACGCCGGTGATGTGCTCATCGACCACCACCACTTCATCGGCATGGCCGCAGCACTGGCGCGCAAAGATACCGATCACGGCAGAGCCGCAGCCCACCCGCATGCGTTGCTCGGCCACGCCGTTGACGATGGGTGCGCGGCCGGCCTGCAGCAGCAGTTGCGCGCCAGCGTCTATGCCCAGTTCCACCGCCTGTTTGTTGCCCAGCCGCTGCATCAGCTCGGCGGTGATGCGGCCCTCCTTGCGGCTGCCGCCGGTCAGGTGCTGCACGCCGCCGAGCGACAGCATCTGCGAGCCGTACTCCGCCGTGGTCACATGGCCCACCGCCTCGCCCTGGCAGCGCACGGGGGCCTGCTCGGGGCCGAGAAAACGGTCCGTGTCGATCTTCACTTTGAAACTGCAATAGCTGAAGATGCCCTCGGTGACCACCGTCACCATGTCCACGCCCTGCACCCGGGAGCCGACGATGAAAGGGGCCGGCTTGTAATCAGGGTAGGTGGTGGAAGCGCCGACACCGGTGACGAACACCTCGTCGGCGTGCAGCAGATCGCCGGACCATGGCGCCGCTGTGTCGGCGCTGGCGTCGGCGCCACCGGCTGCACCGGCGCCAGCGCCACGGGGCGCAAAAGGCACCAGCGTGGCCGCACCCGCATCCAGGGTTTTGCGCAGCAGCACCAGGGGGTCGAGCCGCACCAGCGCACCGTCCCGGTTGGCATAGCGGTCGCAGGCCCCGGCGCGGCCTGGCGCGATTTGGCACAGCACCGGACAGGCATGGCACTGGAGCTTGGCGGCGCTGCCAGGCCGGGCCGACTCCGGCGGCAGTTCCTGCGGCGGCAGTGCCATGCCGGCAAGCCCATCGGTCCTGGTATGTCCGGTCATCGTGGCGGCCCAATTTCCATTGCCTCATTGCAGCATCCATTGCCTGTGCGCCAGGGCTTGCAGGCCCGGCGCATGCCGTGTAGCATTTGCTCAACTTTGATGTTGCAGTCACTACATTCAGCGCGAATGTAGCGCAAGCGCTTCGAGCCTGCAACGGCGTTTTTGGCTTCCCGCAGGCCCGGATGCGAAACAATGGGGCCGCACTGGGCCACACTGGGCGGCGCAGGGGCCGGCTCCGGGCCTGTCCCCCTGCCGGTTTTTCAACTTTGCCGATTTTCCACAACACCATGAGCGCCTTTCTCGAAGAACGTGTCCTGAGCGTCCACCACTGGACCGACCGCCTGTTCTCCTTTACCACCACGCGCGACAGCGCCTTGCGCTTTGCCAACGGGCATTTCACGATGATCGGTCTGCGCGTGAACGGCAAGCCCTTGCTGCGCGCCTACAGCATCGTCAGCCCCAACTACGAGGAGCAACTGGAGTTCCTGAGCATCAAGGTGCCCGACGGCCCGCTGACCTCGCGCCTGCAACACATACGGGTGGGCGATCAGATCGTGGTCGGCAAAAAGCCCACCGGCACGCTGCTGATCGACTACCTGCTGCCCGCCAAGCGCCTGTACCTGCTGGCCACCGGCACCGGCGTGGCGCCGTTCCTGAGCCTGATCCGCGACCCGGACACCTACGAGAAGTTCGAGCAGGTGATCCTGGTGCACGGCGTGCGGGCCGTCAAAGAGCTGGCCTACCACGACTACCTCGCGCAGGAACTGCCCCGGCACGAGTTGCTGGGCGAACTGGTGCGCCGGCAGTTCAGGTACTACCCCACGGTGACGCGCGAGCCTTTCAGGCACCAGGGCCGACCGACCACCGTGATCGACAACGGCCAACTGGCGCGCGACCTGGACCTGCCAGCGCTGAACCCGATGCAAGACCGGGTGATGATCTGCGGCAGCCCCGAGATGCTGCGTGATTTGAAGCAGATGATGCGCGAGCGCGGCTTCAACGAAGGCAACACCAGCAAGCCCGGCGACTTCGTGATCGAACGCGCGTTTGCCGAGCAGTGAACCGCCCGCCCGGCCCTGCCAGACAGTCGCCCGGATCTCATCCATGCCTGCTGCCGCCAAACCCCGGACTGCCGCGCGCCGCACAGGCGCCCGCGAACAGGCGGCGCAGGCCACGCGCGACAGCATTCTGAAAGCGGCGACCAAGGTGTTTGCGCGCTATGGCTACGAAGGCGGCAGCGTGGAGAAGATCTCCAAAGCCGCCAAGTCCTTCGACCGGATGATTTACTACTACTTCGGCAGCAAGGAAGGTCTGTTCATCGAAGTGCTCGAAGCCATCTACCAGCGCATGAACGAGGCCGAATCCAGGCTGGCCCTCGATATCGACGCCCCGGTGGAGGCTTTGCAGGCGGTGATCCGCTTCGTGGTCGGCTACTACCGCAAGAACCCCGAATTCGTCACGCTGCTGAACACCGAAAACCTGCACAAGGGCCGGCATATCGCCAAATCGATGCGCGCCCGGGAGTACTCGTCGCCCGCCATCGCGGTGATCGGCCAGGTGCTGGCCAGCGGCCAGGCGCAAGGGCTTTTCCGCCAGGATGTCGCGGCGCGCGACATCTACCTGCTGATCGCCGCCACCGGCTACTTCTACATGTCCAACCGGCACACGCTGTCGGCCTTCCTCGGCGAAGACCTGGAAAGCGCCCAAGCGCTGGCGCATTGGGAGCGCTTCGTGATCGACAGCGTGCTGCGCACCGTGGCCCCGGGCCCTTGCCTGCCCGCGCGCCCCACCCGCTGACTCCATTCACCCACCCCGCGAGGAGGCCCCATGACACCAGCGAGCGCCAGCGACAAGTCCGGCAAGGTCGTCATCCGGAACATCGGTCTGATGCTGTCCGGCGACCTGAACCGGCCGATCCTGGACGCGGACACCATCGTGGTGCATGACGGCCTGATCAGCGCCGTCGGCCGCGCCAAGGACTGCGACACCGGGCAGGCCCGGACGCTGATCGACGCCTGCCAGACCTGCGTCGCGCCGGGCCTGATCGACAGCCATGTGCACCCGGTGCCGGGCGACTGGACCCCGCGCCAGAACCAGCTCGGCTGGATCGATTCGAGCATGCATGGCGGCGTGACCACGATGGTTTCCGCCGGCGAGGTGCATCTGCCCGGCCGGCCCAGGGACATCGTGGGTCTGAAGGCCCTGGCGATCACCGCGCAGCGCGCGTTCGACAACTTCCGCCCCGGGGGCGTGAAGGTGCTGGCCGGCGCGCCGGTGATCGAAAAGGGCCTGACCGAGCAAGACTTCAAGGACTTGGCGCAGGCCGGCGTCAGGCTGCTCGGCGAAGTCGGCCTGGGCTCGGTCAAGGCCGGCGACGAAGCCCGGCAAATGGTGGCCTGGGCGCGCCAGCACGGCATACAGAGCACCATCCACACCGGCGGCCCCTCGATCCCCGGCTCGGGACTCATTGACAAGGACGTGGTGCTCGAAGCCGACGCCGACGTGATCGGCCACATCAACGGCGGCCACACCGCGCTGCCCTGGCGGCAGGTATGCGAGCTGTGCGAGAAGTCCGCGCGCGCCATCGAACTGGTGCACAACGGCAACGAGAAAATCGCCATCGAAGCCGCCCGCGCGGCCATCGCGCTGCGCTGCCCGCACCGCGTCATCCTGGGCACCGACGGGCCTGCAGGCTCGGGCGCACAGCCGCTGGGCATGCTGCGCATGATCGCGCTGATAGCCAGCTTTGCCGAGATACCGGCAGAGTTGGTGTTTTGCTTTGCCACCGGCAACACCGCGCGCATCCGCCGACTCGACTGCGGCCTCATCGAAGTCGGCCGGGCCGCCGACTTCGTGTTCATGGACCGCGCACAGCACAGCGCCGGCAGCACGCTGCTGCAAAGCCTGCAACTGGGCGACATTCCCGGCATCGGCATGGTCATGATCGACGGCCTGGTGCGCTGTGGCCGCAGCCGCAACACCCCGCCGGCGACCACCATCCCGCAACTGCTGCCACAGCGCCAACAGCGCCATTGACGCCTTGTGGCGCGGTGGCGCGGTGGCGCGTCAAGCCGGCCGGGGCCTGGCGCCGGTCACGACGAGAACCACGCCCGCCATCACCAGGGCGATTCCGGCCAGGCCGACGCCGCCGGGGATTTCGCCCAAGGCGGGAATGCCGATCAGCACGGCAAAGGCCGGCGTCAGCGCACCGAAGATCGCCGCGCGCGGCGCGCCGAGCCGCCGCACCGCTTCGGCGTAGAAGAACATCGCGACGATGGCCGCGCAGACGCCTTGCGCAAACACTTGAAACAACAGATCGGACACCGGCGCAGTGAAAATGCGCGGCTGCAGAAACAGCCAATAGATCGGGGCAAAGACCAGGGCCGAGCCGACATTCACCAGCGCCGTCGCATGCCACGGGCTGATGCCGGAGCGCCGCTGCACCACCGTATAACTGGCAAAGCACAGCCCTGCGCACAAAAACAGCAGATCGCCGCGCCATTCACCGGCGCCGCGATCGGCGATCAGCGCATGGCCGCCCAGGCAGGCCGCGCCGACGATCACCGTCGCCAGCCCGCCAAGCTGCACGCGGCTGAAACGCTCGTGGAAAAAGAGCGCGGACAACAGCGCGACGAAAATCGGCATCATGCCAATCATCAGCGTGGCGACATGCGATGCCGGAGCAAAGCGCATGCCGGTAGCCGCCAGCATCATGAACGGCACGCCGGCACCGATCAGCATGATGCAGACATTCAGGCGGCCGATCCGCTTGAAACCGAAACCATGGCGCAACAAGACCGGCCACAGAAAAATGGCGGCAACCCCGAACCGGAGAAAGGTCACATCGGCCGGCGCAAGCTCGGTCTTCATCGCAAAGCGCGTGGCCACGGACCAGCCCGACCAGATCAGCGCGACCGCCAGGCCGCACGACACACCGATGCCCCGGGTGCGCGCAGCCGAAGCGGCCGCTGCCGCTTGCTGGGCCTCATCCGGAGCGCTGACTGGGGCACCTTCGCCTTCGGCTGCGGTGTGAGCGCCTTCGGGCGGCCGTGCGGCGAAGGATGGAGCACCTTCGCCTTTGGCTACGGTGTGAGCGCCTTCGGGCGGCCGGGCGGCGAAGGATGGAGCACCTTCGCCTTTGGCTACGGTGTGAGCGCCTTCGGGCGGCCGGGCGGCGAAGGATGGAGTACCTTCGCCTTCGGCTACGGTGTGAGCGCCTTCGGGCGGCCGGGCGGCGCTCACGCAACCCCCCTGCTGCGCCAGACAGGCGCCTCGATCGGCGCCAGCGCTGCGCCGTGCGGCGGCGCCAGCACCAGGCGGTCGAATGCTTGTCCGTATCTGGCCATGGGGCTCCTTCAGCGCCGGGTTTCGGGGTCTTGCGGGGTGACGACCATTCAGACGCAGCGCATGCCCGAACGGGGATGGCATGATTGTCGCCGCCATATGGCCGTCCGCCACGGGCCAAGGTGATTCCGGTCCGGTGGACCCGTGCCCGGCGATCCCGGGCCTGCTGCGCCACATGCTTTGTTTTCCGGCTCTGCCAAGGTAGCTCGAATGTTCAAAAAAATCCTGATCGCCAATCGCGGGGAAATCGCTTGCCGGGTGGCAGTGACGGCCAGGCGCATGGGGATTCAAACCGTCGCCTTGCACTCCGACGCCGACGCCCGCGCCAAACATGTGGCGCTGTGCGACGAGGCCGTGCATATCGGAGGCAATGCCCCCAGGGACAGCTATTTGCGCCAAGACCGCATCATCGAAGCCGCCACAGCCACGGGCGCGCAGGCCATCCACCCCGGCTACGGCTTTTTGAGTGAAAACGCAGCGTTCGCCCGGGCTTGCGCCGAGGCGGGCCTGGTCTTCATCGGCCCGCCCCCGTCGGCCATCGAGGACATGGGTCTCAAGGCCGGCGCCAAGCAGCTGATGGAAAAAGCCGGCGTGCCCTTGGTGCCGGGCTACCACGGCGCCAACCAGGACCCGGCGCTGCTCCAGGCCGAGGCCGAGCGCATCGGCTACCCCGTGCTCATCAAAGCCAGCGCCGGCGGCGGCGGCAAGGGCATGCGCGCGGTGGAGCGGGCCGAAGACTTTGCCGCAGCCCTGGCGGCGTGCAAGCGCGAAGCCAGCCACAGCTTTGGCGACGACGCCATGCTGATCGAAAAATATGTGCAGCGCCCGCGCCATATCGAGATGCAGGTGTTTGGCGACAGCCACGGCAATTACCTGCACCTGTTCGAGCGCGACTGCTCGGTGCAGCGCCGGCACCAGAAACTGCTGGAAGAAGCCCCCGCACCCGGCATGACGCCCGCGCTGCGCGCCCGGATGGGGCGCTGCGCCGTGGCCGCAGCCCGCGCGGTGAACTATGTGGGAGCCGGCACGGTGGAGTTCATCGTCGAGCAGCGCGTCGACGGCACGATGGACTTCTTCTTCATGGAAATGAACACCCGCCTGCAGGTCGAGCACCCGGTGACCGAAGCCATCACCGGCCAAGACCTGGTGGAGTGGCAACTGCGCGTGGCCTGCGGCGAACCGTTGCCGATGACGCAGCAGCAGTTGCAGATCACCGGCCATGCGATCGAGGCGCGCATCTGCGCCGAGAACCCGGACAAGAGCTTTCTGCCGGCCACGGGCAGGCTCGATGTCTGCGAATGGCCCGAGTGCGTTGCGTTCGGCTGCGGGAACGAGGGCGCTGCCAGCGCGGCAATGGGGGGCGCCACCAGCGCGGCGCTGGGCGCCGCAAACGTCGCAGCAGTCCGCGTCGATTGCGGCGTGCGCCAGGGCGACAGCATCGGTGCGTTCTACGACCCGATGGTGGCCAAGCTCATCGTCCATGGCGACACCCGCGAGCAGGCGCTGGTGCGGCTCGACCAGGCGCTGGCCCAGACCCACATCGTGGGCCTGGCCACCAATGTGCAGTTCCTGCGCCGTGTGGCGCGCAGTGCTTCGTTTGCCGGCGCCAGGCTCGACACGGCACTGATTGCGCGCGAGCAGGCGGCGTTGTTCCATCAGGAGCCTGTGGGCCTGCCGCTGGCCACCGCCGCCGCCGTGGCCCAGACCCTGCTGCGCGAGCGTGCGCTCGAAGGCCCGAACCCGTTCAGCCGCCGCGATGGTTTCCACAGCCATGGCCTGGTGCGGCGCCGCTTCGGGTTCAGGTTTGGCGACACGCAGGCCACGGCCTGGCTGACCTATGAGCGCGGCGGCAGCCTGCATCTGAGCGTGGGGGAGGGCGCGGCGCAAGTGGCCGGGCCGCTGGCTTTCGATCCGCAAATGACCGGGCCGCCGGCCTTTGGCCCGCAAGTAGTCGGACCGAAGGCCGAAAGCCCGCAAGTGGCAGGACCGCTGGCCGAAGGCCAGCGGGTGCAGATCGATCTGCGGTTTGCCGGCCTGCGCACCCGCGCCAGCGTATACACCCAGGGCGATCTGGTCCATATCTTCACCCCGCAGGGCGCCACGCAGATACGGGCCATCGACCTGCTGGCCCATGCGGGCGCGGCCGTGACCGAAGGCGGGCGCCTGACGGCCCCGATGCCGGGCAAACTGGTGTCATTCGCCGTGAAGGCCGGCGACAAGGTGGCCAAGGGCCAGCCGCTGGCGGTGCTGGAGGCGATGAAGATGGAGCACCTGATTGCCGCCCCCCAGGACGGGGTGGTGCAGGAACTGCTCTACGCGCCTGGCGCCCAGGTCGCCGAAGGGGCCGAACTGCTCAGACTGCTGGCCTCGCGCAGCCGCGAAGAACCAGCGGGATCGCGCTGAAGCCGCCATTCCCGGATGCTCGACCTCAGCCCGAATCGTTCGGGAATGCGGCGCCATGATTTCGTCATCGGCGATCGCCGAGGGTGGTGCCGAGGCGGCCCGCGTTGCCGGTGCCATTGCCCATTGCCCATTGCCTGTTGCCTGTTGCCTGTTGCCTGTTGCCTGTTGCGGCGCATCGGACAATGGCGCGCGCCGCAAAAACATGCCGAGGTTTCGACTCCCATCCGGGCACGCAAAGACCGCTTTTCGAATCGGGATGTCGAGTTCAGCCGTCATTTGCCACTGGCGGCACGCCAATGCGGCGCGTCCGGCCTCTTCCAAGGAGGCAGGCCGGCGCGGCCCCAGGCCCCGTGCAGCAGCGGGAGCAGCGGGGCTTCATTGCAAGGGAACCGGCGCGTCTTCGCGCAGCAGGCCGCGGCGTTGTAGTGCGCGCCAGAATTCGGGCGCAATCGGGTGGTTGAACCAGGCCAGGTTTTGTTGCAGTTGCTGCACGCTGTGCGTGCCCGCGATGAAGGAGGCCACGGCTGGATGCGCCATCACGAATTGCAGCGCCGCCGCCGGCAAGGGCACCGCATGCTCGGCGCAGACCTGCTCGATGGCCGCCACGCGCTGCATGATGTGCGCCGGCGCGGGGGCGTAGTTGTACTTGGCGCCCGGTTGGGCGCCGGTGGCCAGAATGCCCGAATTGAATCCGCCGCCCACCAGCACGGCCACATTGCGCTGCTCACACAGCGGCAGGAATTGGTCGAGCGCATGTTGCTCCAGCAGGGTGTAGCGGCCCGCCAGCAAGAAGCAGTCGAAGTCGCGCTGCTGTAGTGCGTGCAGGCAAACTTCCCACTCGTTGACGCCCACGCCGATGGCCTTGACCACGCCTTCGGAGCGCAGTTTTTCCAGCGCCTTCCAGCAGCCATCCATGGCCGCGCGAAAGACTTCGGGCTGCTCGGCGCCGCGGGTGTAGACATCGATGTCGTGGATGAAGCAGATGTCGATGCGCTCATTGCCCAGGCGCTGCAAGGAGTCTTCCAGGGCGCGCATGGTGCCGTCGTAGCTGTAGTCAAAAGCCATGGTGAACGGCGCCGCGTCGACCCAGGGCGCAAAATCGATGTCGGCGCGCCGGCCCGGTGTGAGTCGGCGCCCAACCTTGGACGAGAGCACATAGTCGTCGCGCGGCTGCCAGCGCAGGCCGTGGCCCGTGCGCAATTCCGCCAGACCGTGGCCGTACATCGGCGCCGTGTCGAAATAGCGCACACCGGCATCCCAGGCGGTGCGGAACATGGCGTCGGACTCCGCATCGGTGATGGCCCGGAACAGGTTCCCGATGGGGGCGGTGCCCAAGGCGAAGGCGCTGACCTTCAGGTCTGTGCGGCCGAGCTTGCGCTGTTGTGATGCTTGCATTGATTTACCTCTTTGATCTTCGGCGATGTCCATCCCGGCTTGCAGCCGCTCGATGCGCGCAGTTTGCGGCAGCGCTGCTGCGCGATTGTCCGGGCCACGCAGGGTTCCGTCCACTGCCAGGTTGCGCCATGCCGCCATCGCCTCAGCCGTGCGCAACGGCCCTGGGGATGCTTTCAGGCATGTCCATGCGTGCGGGCCGGAGCCATGACAATGGAATTTGGACACCGCAAAACCTCTGTCATCAACCTCTGTCATTCGCCCCCAGGTCCGGTATCCAGTGCCCGGCGTCGAACAGATCGTCGATAGCGCGCCCGGTCAGCCGATGCACGCGCCGCGCCGCGCCGGGCCGGGTTGGCCGCACAGCCCACGCCGGCCAACGCCCGTCTTTCTTGCCACAGGCACGCGCGTTTGCCGGCTCGCTCACCCATGCAGCGCCCGGGTCGGCCACCCGCTGTGCAGCCATCGTCTCTGCCTTGGCCAGTCGCAGCGTCGGCACGGCGCCGTGGCGTTGGTTGATTCCGACATGGATCTGCATGATTCTCAAAAGCGGGAGATCAGCAGGCCGCCGTCGACCCGGATTTCCTGCCCCACCGTGTAAGGCAGCAAGCCCGCAGCCATGGTGCGGATGACGCGCGCCACATCCTCGGGCAGGCCCCAGCGCGGCGTGGCCGTCATGCCCTGCTTGATCAGGCCGTCGTATTTCTCCTTCGATGGCGCGGTCATTCCGGTCAGTATCAAGCCCGGCTGCACCTCGTAGACGGCGATGCCCGAGGCCGCCAGCCGCAACGCATACAGCCGTGCCGCCATGTGCGAGGCGATTTTGGACATGCAGTATTCGCCGCGCTCGGGCGTTGCCGCCACCGCGTTCGACGAGGTGACGAACACGATGCTGCGGTGCAGCCCGGCAGGCGTTTCAGGCGCTGCCACCATGCGGCGCGCCACGGCCTGCGTCAGAAAGAACGTGCCCCGCGTGTTCACGTCAAAGCACCGGTCATAGCTGTCTGCCGCCACATCGAGCAGGTCGCCACGGCGCAGCACCGACACGCCCGCGTTATTGACCAGGCAGTGCACGGCGCCGCAGGCGCGGGCCACGGCGTCGAGCAGCGGCGCGTGCGCGGCCAGGTCGCCGATGTCGCAATCGAAGCTCTGGCAGCGCCGGCCGAGTTTTTCGACCTCAGCCACCAGCGCCGCCAAGCGCTCGGTGTCGCGCCAGGCGACGGCTGCAATGTCGAAACCCTCGGCCGCCAGTGCCAGCGCCGTGGCCTGCCCGATGCCGCGCGATGCGCCGGTCACGATGGCTGTGCGTTCCATGGCTCATCCGTCGATCGATGTGCGCGCAATGATCCGGCGCTGGAGCGCGTAAGCCGGCATGCCGAGGCCGGCCCCGCCATCGGACTGCGGCACGGTGATGCCGAGCAGGCCCCATTCCCCCATGGCCCGGTAGATGTCTGCGGCAAAGGCCTCCAGGCGCTCCAGGCGCTCGGCCTGGGGCCGTATCTGCTCGCTGGCAAAGCGGCGCGCCATGTCCGCCGCCTGCTGGTGCCCGGTCGATAAATGCACTTTGTCTCCTCGCTTCTGGGGGTAACCCTTGTCGTTCAAGTATCCATACGGTTATTACAATCATAGAGCGAGGCGCTTGGGTGTCAAGCCACGACGAAGGAGAGCCGGATGCAGCAGGCAGCATGGGCCGCAGCGGCGCGCATGGCGCAGGAAGCCGGGCCGACGGCATCGACCGCGCGCGTGCCGTGCCCGAGCGCCTGCCGTTCGCGGTTGGCCGGTTGGCATTTTTCCCGCCCTTCCCCGCGCCCTTTCTCTCGCCTTTCTCCCCGCCTTTTCTTCCGCCTTGCCTCCCGCGCCTGGCGCCCCAATCCATCGACTGAGCCAAAGGATCACCATGCCACCGACTGCCCCCCGTCCTTGCGATCCGTCCTGCTGCCGCAGGCGCCGCAGCCTGTGCGCCATCGCCCTGTGCGGCCTGGCGCTGTGCCACGGCGCGCAGGCCGAGCCGTACCCGGCGCGCAGCGTCGAGATCATCGTGCCATGGGCGGTGGGCGGCGGCAGCGATGCCGTGGCCCGGGCTTTTGCCGACGCGGCAACGCGGCTGACCGGGCAGTCCTTCGTGGTCATCAATCGGCCTGGCGCCTCCGGGGCCATCGGCCACCAGGAGGGCGCCGCCGCGCGCCCCGACGGCTATAAGTTGACGATGGTCACGCCCGAAGTGTCGCTGGCCTACCTGCAAGGCATCGGCAAGACGCAGTGGAGCGACTTTCAATATGTGGCGCGCATCAACATCGACCCGATCGCGCTGGTGGTCAAGGCAGACGCGCCATGGAGCACGCTGGAGCAGTTCACGGACTACGCGCGCAGCCATCCCGGCCTGGCGTCGATCTCCAACTCGGGCGTAGGCGCCACCTACCATCTGGCGGCCATCGCGCTGGAGAAGAAGACCGGGCTGTCGTTCAACAACGTGCCGTACATCGGCGCTGCGCCGGCGGTCATGGGGCTGCTGAGCGGCCAGGTGGACGCGGCCCTGGCCACCACCGGCGAAGTCGGGGTGCATGTCAAGGGCGGCAAGCTGCGCATGTTGGGCGTGATGTCCGAGCGGCGGCTCAAGGACTTTGACCAGGTGCCCACCTTCCACGAGCGGCAGATCGATGTGCAACTGGACACCTGGCGCGCGCTCGCCGCACCCAAGGCCACGCCGGCGCCGGTGCTGGCAACGCTGCGCCAACTCGTGGACAAGGTGACGCAAGACAGCGCTTATCGCCATTTCTTCGCCCGGCAATTCCTGGGCCTGGTCAACGAAGACGGCGTGGGTTTGCGCGCGCGGCTCGACAGGGAAAGCGCGTTCTACACCGAGGCCGTGAACAAGCTGCAATTGGCCAAATAGCCTTGCGCCGATGCGCAGACGGCGCGCAGATTCAAGGCTGGCGCGCCATATGTATCTGGTGCAGCGTGATCTTGCGCACCTCGGTCTGGCTGGCGCTGATGTGGGCGCGCAGCAGCATCGCGGCCTGGGCGCCGCGCCTGGCTTGCAGTGCGCCGAGTATCTTGGCGTGCTCGTCGTAGGTGGCGTCGATGCGCTCGTGCCTGGTGAAGTCCAGCCGACGGATGATGCGGATGCGTTCGGTCACGTCGCGGTGCACCCGCGCCATTTCGGCATTGCCCGCCGCTTGCACCAGCGTGCAGTGAAAGGCCTCGTCCCACTGGCTCACCTGCGCCGCATCGCTGCTGCGTTGCGCCGGGGGCAGCAGCCATGGCGCCATCAAACTGTCCAGCAGCGCCCGGCTCCCGGGGTGGGCCCGTTCCGGGTCGCCTGCACAGAGCCGGTGCGCGGCCGTGGTCTCCAGCACCGTGCGCAGGTCATAGAGCTGCTCGAATTTGTCGAAATCGAAGGGCAGCACGCGCCAGCCGCTGCGGTACATGACCTCGACATGGCCTTCTTGCTGCAGCCGGGTCAGTGCCTGGCGCACCGGGGTGCGCGAGACCCCCAGCCGTTCGCTGACTGCGTGCTCGGTGAAACGGTCCCCCGGCACCAGCCGGAACTCGGCCACGTCGCGCTTGAGCTGCTCGTACACCTGATCGGCGCGCGAGTTGCGCTCGGGTGCTGCCGGCATGGTGGGCGGCCGGGGCGCATCGGGGGCAGACATGCGGCGGCCTTTCATGCAGCAACGCGGCGCGAGCGGCCATGTGCAGCGCCGGCCCCCTGCGCGTCCAGCGCAGTGTCGACTATCTGCGCGTCCGGCGCAGTGTCGACCCCCTGCGCGTCCGGCGCAGCGCCGCCACCCATGTGCGCGCCCAGCACCTGGCGGTCAGCCGCAGCGGCCCGGGTCTCGAACACGATGCGGCCTTCACTCATGACCACGATGCGGTCGGCCAGTTCCAGCAGTTCGTCCAGGTCTTCGCTGATCAGCAGCACGCCCGCGTTGCGCTCACGCGCCTGGCGCAGCCGGCTGTGGATTTGCGCGACGGCGGCAAAGTCCAGCCCGAACACCGGGTTGGCGGCGATCAGCACGTTGATGTCGCCGGCCAGTTCACGCGCCAGCACGGCGCGCTGCACATTGCCGCCCGACAGGCTGCCGATGGCCGCTGTCTCGCCCCGGGTCGCGATGCCGTATTCGGCAATCCAGGCGCGGGCACGCTCGCGCCAGGCGGCAAAGCGCAGCCAGCCGCCGACGGCCAGCGGCGCTTGGTCAAAGTCGCGCAAGGCCATGTTCTCGGCCACGCTGAACGCGGCCACACAGGCGTTGCGCAGCGGTTCTTCGGGCAGGCTGCGCACCTTCAGTTGCCGGTTCTGCCGGCGCGTGGCCTGGTAGGGCTGGCCCATGACGCTGACGCTGCCCGAGAGCCGGGGGCGCTGGCCCACCAGGGCTTGCAGCAGTTCGCGCTGGCCGTTGCCGGAGACTCCGGCGATGCCCAATATCTCGCCGTGCGCCAGCGTCAGGCTCAGGCCACGCAGCGCCAGCGTGCCGCGCTCGCCCAGCGCGCACAGGTCTTGCACCGCCAGCGCGGGGGTGGCCGGTGTGGTGCTTGGATGCCGGGCGGGCCGTGGATATGCGCGCGCCGCAGCGGCCATGCCATCGGCGACCATCGCCTGCGCCAGCAGCGTGGGGCTGGTGTCGGCGACGCGGCCGTGGTGCACGGCGCGGCCTTTGCGCAGCACGGTGACGCTGTCGGCGTAGGCCATGACTTCGCGGAATTTGTGCGTGATGATGATCACGGTGCATGCGCCACGGTGCGCAAAGTCGCGGATATGGGCCAGCACCTGGTCGGCTTCCTGCGGCGTCAGCACCGAGGTGGGTTCGTCCAGGATCAGCAGGCGGGGCTGGAGGTAGAGTTGCTTGAGCAATTCCAGTTTCTGCTTTTCACCGGCCGCCAGATCGGCCGGGCAGGCATCGAGGTTCAGGCTGAAGGGCGTGCTTTGCAGAAAGGCCCGCAGTTCGGCGTGCCGGGTTTTCCAGTCGAGCACCCAGGGCAGTCGGTCAGCGGCCAGCAGCAGGTTCTCGGCCACGCTCATGCCGGGGGCCAGCGTGAAGTGCTGGTAGACCATGCCGATGCCCAGGGCGCGGGCGCTCACCGGGTGGGCAATGTCCTGCTCGCGCCCGTCGATCAGGATGCTGCCGGCATCGGCACGGGCAAAGCCGGCCACGCATTTGACCAAGGTGCTCTTGCCCGCGCCGTTTTCACCGAGCAGGGCGTGCACGCTGCCAGGCTCGACCTTCAGGCTCACCTGGTCGATCGCGGTGAAGCTGCCAAAGCGCTTGGTCAGTGCGCAGATTTCCAGCAGCAGCGCGCCACGGGCGGGCTTGGGGCGTGGAATCAGCGGGGACTGGCGCATGGTCCCGGCCCTTGGCGATCGATCACGGGCTGTCCCTGGCGATGAATCACGGGCTGTCCTTGCCGATCGATCATGGACTGTCCTTGCCGGACAGGGCCTGCAACACGGCCGATGATGTGGCATGGGCGCCGAATACGCCGCCCTGCATCGTGATCATTTTCAGCGCGGCCAAGTGGTTGCCGTCATCGGTGGCTGCGGTGCAGTCGGACAGTAGCAGGCACTCGAAGCCACGGTCGTTGGCTTCGCGCATCGTGGTGTGCACGCAGACATCGGTGGTGATGCCTGCCAGCAGCAGATGGGCAATGCCGCGGGTGCGCAGCAGCAGTTCCAGGTCGGTGGCGTAGAAAGCGCCTTTGCCCGGCTTGTCGATCACCACTTCGCCGGGCAGCGGCGCCAACTCGGCAATGATGTTCCAGCCCGGCTCGCCGCGCACCAGGATGCGCCCGCACGGGCCTTCGTCGCCAATGCCCAGGCCCCGGGTGCCGATTTGCCGGGAGCGCCAGCGTTTGTTGGCCGGCAGATCCGACAGGTCGGGCCGATGGCCTTCGCGGGTGTGCATGACCGCATAGCCTGCGGCCCGCAGCGCCGCCATCAGGGTTTTGAGCGGCGCTATCGGCGCGCGGGTCTGCGCGATGTCGTAGCCCATCTTGTCGACATAGCCGCCTGCGCCGCAGAAGTCGGTCTGCATGTCGATCACGATCAGGGCCGTGTTGTCCGGCCGCAGGTCGCCGTTCCAGGGCCAGGCATAGGGGTTGGCGGTGATGTGCATGGCGTTTCAGTGCTCCGATGATGAGAGTTCCCCCGGGCTGCCCCGGGCCACGCTGCCGGGTTTGCAGCTCAGCACCAGAATCACCAGGGTCAGCAGATAGGGCATGGTGCCAAACAGGTGGTAGCCCCAGCCAAAGCCGGCGGACTGCAGCGCTGGCCCGATGGCGCCGGCGGCGCCAAACAGTGCGGCGGCGGCAATGCAGCGCAGCGGGCTCCAGCGCGCAAAGATGACCAAGGCCACGGCAATCAGCCCCTGCCCGCTGGAGATGCCCTCGTTCCAACTGCCGGGATAGAACAGCGTCAGGGATGCGCCGCCCAGGCCCGCCACCATGCCGCCGATGGTGGTTGCCAGAATGCGGATGCCGGTGACCGGATAGCCCAGCGCATGCGCCGCGTCGGCCGAGTCTCCGACCATGCGCAGCAGCAGGCCGTAGCGGGTGTGCCGCAAGCCCCACGCCATCAGCAGCGCCAGCGCCAGGCCCAGCGGCAGCAGCAGGTTGATCCGCAATGCCGATTGCAGCGCCGGCGAACTGCTCCATTGGCCCAATTGCAAGGCCGGAATCTGCGGCGCCTGCGGCTGTATGAAGGGCTTGCCCCAATAAAACGCCAGGCCGGTGCCCAGCAGCATCAGCGCAATGCCGGTGGCCACATCGTTGACCCGGGGCAGCGAACACAGCAGGCCGTGCAGCGCCGCCAGCAGCGCGCCGGCCAGCGCACCGCAGAGCACGCCGAGCCAGGCCGAGTGGCCCAGGCAGGCCCCGGCAAAAGCGGCCATCGCCGACAGCACCAGCACGCCTTCGAGCCCCAGGTTGATGCGGCCCGACTTTTCCGTCAGGCATTCGCCCAGGCTGACGAACAAGAACGGGGTGCCCACCCGCAAGGCGCCGCCGAGCATGCCGGCAAACAGCGCCAGCCACTGCTCTGCGCTCATCGCGCGTCCCCTTGCGCAGCGCGCAGGGGGCCGATGCGCACCAGTTTGGCCAGCAGCCCTGTGCATCGCAGATCACGCAGCGCCTGGCTGGCCAGGATGAAAACGAAGGCCAGACCCTGCAGCACCAGCACCGAGGCGTCGGGCAGGCCCAGGCGGCGCTGCAGCAGGCTGCCCGCAGCGCCGAAGCCGCCAAACACGATCGCCACGGCAATGATGGCCAGCGGGTGGTGGCGGGCGATGAACGACACCAGGATGCCGGTGTAGCCATAAAAGGCAATCAGCGCTGCGTTGGCATTGGTGTGCACGGCAGCCACTTCGACGGCGCCGGCCAGCCCTGCGGCAGCGCCGCCCAGCGCACAGGCGACGATGATCAGCCGCGATGCGGGCAGGCCCATCAGCCGGGCGGTGCGCGGGTTGCCGCCGACCACGCGCAGCGCAAAGCCCGAGGCCGTCGCGTGCAGCCACAGCGCCAGCCCCAGACAGGCCAGCACGCCCAGCACCAGGCCCCAATGCAGGTCGGTGCCGGCGATGCCGCCCATTTGCAGGGCCGCTGGCAGGGTTCGGGTCGAGGGCTTGTTCAGACTCGCCGGGTCGCGCAGCGGGCCTTCGACCAGATGCTTGAACAGCCCGATGGCAATGTAGGCCAGCAGCAGGCTGCTGATGGTCTCGTTGATGCCACGGTATTGCCGCAGCCAGCCTGCCAATGCCAGCCACAGCCCGCCGGCGAGCGCACCGGCTGCGCAGGCTGCCGCAGTGCCGACGGCGTTGCCCGGCAGCGGCAGGTAGCAGGCCGCTGCGGCACAGGCCAGACCGCCGAGCACCAGCGCTCCTTCGGCGCCGATGATCACCAGACCGGCGCGCGCCGGAAGCGCCACGCACAGCGCCGTCAGCATCAGCGGCGCGGCGCGCTGCAACGTGTTCTGCCAGGAAAACGCATCGCCAAAAGCCCCCTTGAACAGCAGCACCCACAGTTGCAGCGGGTTCACGCCGGCCAGGCTGACCAGGGCGCCAAATACCGCCAGCGCCGCAGCGATGGCCAGCATCGGCAGTGCCATGTCGTAGGCGGTGGTGCGCATGGTCGGTGGCCGCAGGCCGTGGTGTCAGATCGAGCCGAGCACACCTTCGACCAGGTAATTCATGCGCTCGAGTTCCATGTCGGTCTGCTGGAGGGCCTTGCCTGCGGCGATCACCACCCGGCCCCGGTTGTCCTCGATCGGGCCTTTGAAGATGGCGAAGCTGCCCGCCAGCATCCGGGCCTTGGTGGCCTCGGCGTTCTTTCTGGCCGCCTCGCCGACCATGGCGCCATAGGCCGACATGCGCACATACCCCTCCTTGAGGCCGCCGCGCAGGAAGTTCGGATGCGGCTTGCCGCTTTGGGCCGCATCGACCATGGTCTGGTAAGCGGTGAGCCAGTTCCACTCGGCACCGCTCAGGTACGCCTGGGGGGCGAGCCTGGCCTGGCTGGCGTGGTAGCCGCAGACCATCTTGCCGCGCTTGGCCGCAGTCTCCACCACCACTTTGGGGCTGTCGACATGCATCGTGAACACATCCACGCCCTGGTCGGCCAGGCTGTTGGTGGCCTCGGCCTCCTTGATCGGCATGGACCATTCGCCGGTGAAGATCACGCTGCAACGGATCTCGGGCTTGACGGAGCGGGCGCCGAGCGTGAAGGCGTTGATGTTGCGCAGCACTTGCGGGATCGGCTTGGCGGCGATGAAGCCGATCTTTGCGCTGCGGCTCATGTGGCCGGCGATCACGCCGCTCAGGTACTGGCATTCGTCGATGTAGCCAAAGAAGCTGCCCACGTTGGCCGGGTGAATGCCCTGCGTCCACAGGCCGCCGCAATGGGCAAAGCGCACTTTCTGGTATTTGGGCGCCAAGGCCAGGATATGCGGGTCGAAGTAGCCGAACGAGCTGGGGATCAGCAGCGCAGCGCCGTCTTGCAAGATCATGCCGGTCATGGTCTTTTGCACCGCCGTGGTTTCCGGCACGTTTTCTTCTTCCACCACCGCGATGCCGGGCATCTTCTTGAGTTCGGCCGCCGCCTGGGCATGGGCCTGGCTGTAGCCGTAGTCGTCCCGTGGGCCGACATAGATGACACCGACGGTCAGCGGCTTTTCGGCCCGTGCCCGCAGCGTGCCCGCAGCCCCCAGGGCCACCAGGGATTGGAGCGTGTCACGACGGTTCAGTGGGCGCAGGTTCATGGCTTCGGTTCTCCTGTGGGTGCAAAGGGCGCGTCAGAATGGTGCGGACGACGTGCATCCCATCTTGTATTCAAGACGGAACGCAATGACCGTGCCCGTGCGCCAGGTCGGCATCTGCCAAGGAAGGCGCGCCGCCGCCACCGGACGCCGCGCACCCGGTGTGCGGCTGGCGCGCGCAGCGTTCGCGGCTTTGCCACATGCGGGCGTCCTTGCCAGTCGATGGCCGTATCAGGATGCCGGCGCCGGTCAGCGCCGCACCTCGCGCTGGAAGATCTCCAGGCTCAGCTTCCTGGTCTGTATGAAGTCCGGCGCGCTGAGCGTCTCCAGCGTGCGCGGGCGCGGCGCGGCGTAGCGCAAAATCTCGGCCACCCGGGTCGGGCGCTTGGTCAGCAGCAGTACCTCGTCGGCCAGGTACACGGCCTCTTCCAGATCGTGCGAGACCAGCAGCATGGTGGTGCCGGTCTGCATGAACACCTGCTGCAACTTCTCGCGGATGAACAGCGTCATCTCGAAGTCCAGCGCCGAAAACGGCTCGTCGAGGAACAGCACCTCGGGATGGGGCGCCAGCGCGCGCATGATGGACGCGGTCTGCTGTTGCCCGCCCGATAGTTCGTAGGGAAAGCGGTTCAGGTCGAACTGCACGTCGAACGAAGCCACCAACTCGGCCATGCGGCGGTCGACCTGGGCCTTGGAGCGGCCTTCGAGCTTGAGCGGGTAGGCAATGTTGTCGATGGTGCGCAGCCACGGAAACAGCGCCTCGCGGTAGTTCTGGAACACGTAGCCGATTTTGGTGTCCTTGAGCGACTTGCCGTCGAACAGGATTTCTCCGCTGTCGATCGGCACCAGCCCGGCGATCATGTTGATCAGCGTCGACTTGCCGCAGCCGTTCGGGCCGAACACCGAGGTGATCTTGTGCTTGGGGATGTTCAGGTCGAAGTTCTCGTACAGCGGCCAGCCGGCAAAGTACTTGGTCAGCCCGCGCACCGTGATCTGCGTGCCCTGCGGGCCGGGCGTGAACACCGGCGCGGGTATGTCGGCGTACATCGGGCCATGGAGGACCTGCGTCATCGCCCGCTCCAATGGACGATGCGGCGCTCGAGCACCAGGAACAGCACGTTCAGCGCATAGCCCAGCACGCCCGCAGCCAGGATGGCGGCGTACATGGTCTTGACGTTGAGCACCTGCTGCGCGTCGATGATGCGATGGCCCAGACCGTTGTCCGAGCCAATGAACATCTCGGCAACGACCACGATCACCAGCGCCATCGACACCGCCGAGCGCAGCCCGACGAAGCTCGGTTGCAGGCTTTCCCGGATCAGCACGTCCTTGAAGATCTGCCAGCGCGAAGCCCCCATCACCTTGGCCGCCATGATGCGCTGCCGGCGCGCATTGATCACGCCATAAGCGCTGTTGAAGATCACGATCAGCAAGGAGCCAAAGGCGGCGATGGCCACCTTGTTGATGTCCGACACGCCAAAGATCAGCAAAAACAGCGGGATCAGCGCGGAACTGGGCGTGGAGCGGAAAAAGTCGATCAGAAACTCGACGCTGCGGTAAGCCTTCTCGTTGCTGCCCAGCAGCACGCCCAGCGGCACGCCGAGCACGGCCGCCACGCCAAAAGCCTGTAGCGTGCGCCACACCGTGAACAAAAAGTCGGTCAGCAGCGCCCCGCCCAGCAGGCCGGTGACCAGCGTGGCCACGGTGGCCGCAGGGGGCGGCAGCAAGATGGCGCGGATCATGCCGGTGCGCACCACGATGTCCCACGCGACGAACAGCGCCACCGGCCCGATGCAGGGCAGCAAGCGGCCCCAGGGCATGCGTCTGGGCGGCGCAGCGGCAAGGCGTGCACGGCTGTCCATGGCGTCAGTCCTTGAACAGCAGGGCGGACACGTCGAGCCGCTTGTCGAACACCCCCTTGTCGGTAAAGAGGTCGAAGAACTTCTGAAAGGCGGCAATGTCGGCCGGCCGGAACTCGTCGTAGAGCATGTACGAGGCCAGCGGCACGGCGGCCGTCAGCGGGCCTTCGATGGCGGTGTAGCCCGTCAGGTGCTGGCGCGCCTCGTCCGGCCGGGTGCGCACCAGCGCGATGCCACGGGCGTAGGCGGCGATGTACTTTCTGGCTTCTGCCGGGTGCTTGCCGATGAACTCGGTGGTCAGCGTGGCCGCGCCGCCATGCCAGGGCGCCTGCGCGTCGCCCAGGATGTACTTGGCAATCACACCGGCTTCCAGAATGCGGGCGCTGCCGTTGAGCCGGCCCACGGTGCCGGTAGGCTCGAGCGTGTAGACCGCATCGACCTGGCCGGCTGCCAGCGCCGCCAGATGCTGGCCTATCGGCAACTCGATCACGCGGGTGCCGCCGGCGCCGGCGCGCTCCAGCACGGCGCCGGCCAGCGTCTTGTTCTGTATGCCGGGGCCGCAGGCAATGCGCTTGCCCTTGAGCTCGGCGATGGTCTTGACCGGGCTGTCCTTGGGCACCAGAAACTCATCGAGCACATGCCGGGCGTTGCTCGGGTTGGTGGCAATGATCTTGAACAGCCCGGGCGCAGCCAGCGCGCCCACACCCAGGTTGCCCGAGCCGGTGCCGTTGGCACTGCCGTCGCAGCGGCCGGCCAGCATGGCCTCCATCACCTGCTGGGCGCTGGCGAACTTGAGCGGCGCCACATCCAGCCCGGCTTCGTTGAAGTAACCCTTTTCCACTGCGGCATAAAAGGGCAGGCCCGCAGCCACGGGCCAGTAGCCGATGCGAATCTTGGCCGCGCTGCGGGCGCGCACGATGGCAGGCACGGCCAGCACCCCCAGCGTGGCGACGCCCTGGCGCAGCAGTTGGCGGCGGCGGGCGGCGGCTGTGGACGGGGCGTCGTCGAAGGGCATGGGTTTTCCTGTGGGGGGTGGCGAAGTCTTGCGGTTCAGGCGGGCTTGCACGCCGCCAGATAAGCGCGCCAGCCGCCGTGTCCGGTGATGTCCTGCGCGGCTTGCAGCGCGTAGCCTTCACAGATGAAGCCGGTGGCCCAACTGCCATCGGCCAGTTCCACCTGGCCCAGACCCAGCGGCGGCGGGATCAGCGCCAAAAAGCTGCCCATCTGCGCCTGCGGCATGTCCCACAGCTCCAGCGCGATGGCGGCACCGCCGGTGGCCACACGGCGCAGCCCCGGCTTGGGCGGCACGCTGCCGGGCAGCGCATACAGGCGGTAGCTGGGGGCGGTGCTGGTGGCCTGCAGCAGGCGGGCGCCGCGCTCGATCAACTGGACATCGAGCGGCATGCCCGACAGATGGGCACCGACCACGGCCAGCCGCATGTGCGGGGTGTCATCGGCCCGGCCTGCCGGTGCCACGGGTGCCGGTGCCGTGCCTGCCGGCGCCTGCATCCCCGTCAGCGTCTGCGGCGCCGGCAGAGGCAGGGACAGCGCCCCCTGCAACATGCCGCTGGCATGGTGGTAGCGCTGGCCCAGTTCGGCCAGCGGCCAGTCGCTGCCGCAGGGGCCGATGAGGGTGATGCCAAAGGGCAGGCCGTCGGGGCGGATGCTGCTGGGCACCGCAATCGCGGCGTAGTCGAGCAGGTTGACGAAGTTCGTGTACTGGCCCAGGTGGCTGTTCAGCGCCACCGGGTCGGCCTGCATCGCGGCAATGGTGTAGTGGGTGGGAGCGGTGGGCACCAGCAGCACATCCATGCCGGCCCACAGCGTGCGTGCCTGCTGCGCACAGGCCTGCAACTGCGTCTGCGCGGCGCACAGATCGGCTGCGCCGAAGCCGCGACCCCGGGCGATGATGCTGCGCACCGGCTCCATCACCCGGTCTTCATGGGCATCGAAGAACGGGCGCAGGGCGGCGTAGCGCTCGGCCACCAAGGCGCTTTCATACAGCAGCGCGGCGGCCTGCGCCAGCGGGCGGTAATCGATCGCCACGGCCACGCCCCCGATGGCGCTCAGGCGCTGCACCGCCTGGGCAAACGCGGCCTGCGCCGCCTGGTCGCCAAAGAACTCCAGCGGGTCGGGCAGGCCAAAGCGAAAGCGGTGGCCGAAGGGCTGGCTGGCCAGTTGCAGCGTGCGCGAATACGGGTCTTGCGCGTCCGGCCCCTGCGCCACCTGCAGCACGCGGGCGGCCATGGCCACCGTGCGCGCGAAGATGGACACGCAGTCGACACTCTGCGCCGCCGGCACGACGCCGCGCGCGCTCAGCAACCCCCGGCTGGGCTTGATGCCGACGATGTTGTTCAGCCCGGCCGGCACGCGGCCCGAGCCGGCGGTGTCGGTGCCCAGGGCGAAGTCGACCTGGCCGGTGGCCACCACATAGGCCGAGCCGGAACTGGAGCCGCCCGACACATAGTCGGCATGGAACGCATTCGGCACCGCCCCGTAGGGCGAGCGCGTGCCGTTGAGGCCGCAGGCAAACTGGTCGAGGTTGGTTTTGCCCACCAGGCTTGCACCAGCGTCGAGCAGCTTGCGCACCACTGTGGCGTGCTCCCGGGGCCGGTAGGCAAACTCCGGGCAGGCGGCGGTGGTGGGCCAGCCCAGTGCGTCGATGTTGTCCTTGATGGCAAAGCGCAGCCCGGCCAGCGGGCCGGTGCTGCGGCCTGCCAGGGGCTGCGCGAAGCGTTCTATCCAGGCCTGCGGGGCGCCTGATCCGTCTTGCACCATGGTAGGGGGTCCGTCCCGTATGTTGGAGTACCATCTTGTATCCCAGCCACCACTGCAAGAGCTGCGCCAGCCAATCGCTCCCGATTTCAGTGCGCCGCCAGTGCCCCGAGTGCCGCCTGCCCCGTACCCCGCCCTGCATCCCGTGCGCCGTGGCTGTGCGTGCAAAATGCGCTTTCTGCCGCAAATCATCAAGAAAGAGGTCTGCATGTCCTGGCAACCCGAAGTCGACGAGCTGCAATGGCGCAAGCAGCTCGCGCAGCAAATGGGCGGCGCCGAGAAAGTGCAGCGGCACAAAGACGCCGGCAAGCTGACGGTGCGCGAACGGATCGAGGCCATCGCCGATCCGGGCTCGTTCCAGGAAATCGGCGCGCTCGCCGGCAGCGGCCAGTACGACGCGGACGGCAAGATCGCCGGCCTGCGGCCCTCGAATCTGGTGATCGGCCACGCGCAGATCGACGCCCGCCCGGTGGTGCTGATGGGCGACGACTTCACCGTGCGCGGCGGGGCCAATGACGGCGCGGTGGGCGACAAACTGGTCCATGCCGAGCGCATGGCCGGCGATCTGCGCCTGCCCGTCGTCCGGCTGGTCGATGGCACCGGCGGTGGCGGCTCGGTGCGCAACATAGAGACCAAGGGCCACACCCTGCTGCCCGAAATGCGGGTCTGGCAGCATGTGGTCGAGAACATGTCGCTGGTGCCGGTGGTTTCGCTGGCGCTCGGCTCGGTGGCCGGCATGGGTGCGGCGCGCGTGGCTGCCAGCCATTACTCGGTGATGGTCAAGGGCCTGTCCCAGTTGTTCAACGCCGGCCCGCCGATCGTCGCGCATATCGGCCAGCAGGTCAGCAAGAATGAATTGGGCGGCAGCCAGATCCACACGCGCAACGGGGTGGTCGACGATGAGGTCGACACCGAGGCCGAGGCCTTTGCCCGTGCCCGGCGCTTTCTTTCGTACCTGCCGACCTCGGTCTTCGAGTTGCCGCCGCGCGGCGCTGCGCCGGCGGCAAGTGCCGACCAGCAATGGCTGCTGGCGGCCATTCCGCGCGATGCGCGTTCGGTCTACAAAATCCGCCCCATCGTGCAGACGCTGGTGGACCCGGACTCGTTCATGGAGCTCGGCGGCAAATGGGGGCGCGCGCTGGCGACCGGGCTGGCCCGCATCGACGGTTGGCCGGTGGCCGTGTTGGCCAGCGATCCGTACCACTACGGCGGCGGCTGGGACCGCGCCACCTCAGACAAGCTGATCCGCTTCGTCGACCTGGCGCAGGTATTTCATTTGCCGGTGGTCAACCTGGTCGATGTCGCGGGCTTTCAGATCGGGGTCGATGCCGAGAAATCCGGCGTGATGCGCTCTGGCGTGCGCGCGCTGGCCGCGATTTATCAGACGACGGTGCCATGGTGCTCGATCATCGTGCGCCGCGCCTACGGCGTGGCCGCCGCCGGCCACCAGCATATGGGGCGGCACAATTGGCGCTACGCATGGCCCTCGGCCAACTGGGGCTCGCTGCCGATAGAAGGCGGCCTGGAGGTCGCCTACAAGGCCGAGATCGAAGCGGCCCAAGACCCCGGGCGCAAGCGCGCCGAGATCGAGCAGCGGCTGCGCCGCCTGACGTCGCCATTCCGCAGCGCCGAAGCCTTCGTCATCGAAGACATCATCGACCCGCGCGAGACGCGCGCGCGCCTGGTCGACTTTGTCCATCTGGCCGCGCGCTTGCGCCAGCCCGGCCAGCAAGCGTTTGGCATCCGGCCCTGAGGAGTGCCTGTCGGGCGGCCGTTTTGCCGGACAGCAGCAGGCAGCAACCATGTGGCAGTGCAGACGTCATTTCGCGCAGCTCGGCGCCGCCGCCATCGCGGCGTGCCTGGGCAGCGCGCCCGCGCTGGCGGCCGAGGCGGCGCCATGGCCAAGCCGGCCCATCACCCTGGTCGTGCCCTTTCCGCCGGGCGGCATGACGGATGTGGTCGCGCGCCGCATGGCCAAGGACTTGCAACACGCGCTCGGGCAGCCGGTGGTGGTGGACAACCGGGCCGGTGCGAGCGGGCAGATCGGCACCGAACATGTGCACCGGGCCGCGCCCGATGGCTACACCTTGCTGGTCTCGGCCACCCACCATGTGATCAACCCGGCCTTGCGTGGCAAGCTGCCGTATGACACCCGCAGCGGTTTCACGCCGCTGGCGCTGCTGGCCAGCACGCCGAATGTGCTGGTGGTGCACAAGGACGTTCCGGCCGCGAACCTTTCCGAGTTCATTGCCTACGCCAGAAAGCAGCCCGGCGGCAGCATGTTCGGCTCCTCCAGCATTGGCGGGGCCACCCATTTGTCGGGCGAACTGCTCCGGCTCGAAGCCGGCATTCCGATGACCCATGTGCCGTACAAGGGCGCCGCGCCGGCGCTTGCCGACCTGCTCGCCGGCCAGAT
>Ga0081606_1000193_pt1 | contig 32502 bp, 32 predicted proteins | sample EareggfetidaYelm_FD_71127 | JGI IMG/M metagenome (GOLD analysis project Ga0081606, IMG submission 71127) | Earthworm egg capsule microbial community from the University of Washington, USA - E. fetida Yelm (SPADES assembly) (version 2) | ecosystem: Host-associated > Annelida > Reproductive system... | reverse complement strand
GTGTTGCGCCCCCCCTTCCCCCGCCCCGCCGACGGCACGTACAGCTCCGCGGTGATTCGGGTGATGGGGCACTCGCCTCCGCCCACAATCAACACCTGGCCATTGGGCAGCTTCGTCGCCGTGTGGCCCCGGTGGGTGGTGAGCGTGCTACCCGTGGCGCTCCACCCCCCCGTCTGCTCGTCATACAGCTCGGAGGACACGTTGAAGCCTCCCGCCACCAGCACCCGTCCGTCGTCCAGCAGCGTCGCCGTGTGCAGCAGTCTCGGCAGCGCCATGCTTCCCGTCATCGTCCATCCGCCCGAGGGCTCCGTCGGAGGCACGGGCGCGCAGTCGTCGCGGCCATCGAGGTTCGCATCCCCACAGATGTCGGGGTCGAACGGCGAGGGGTCGTCCTTGGAGGGCACGCCGTCGTCATCGGGATCCGCGTTCGGGTCCAAACCACAGGTGCTGTTGTTGACGGGGCTGACCAGCGTGAAACGGCCGTAGGGCTGGGAGCTGGTGTAGAAGCCGAACTTGCCGATGGGGAAGGTGCCCGTGACGTCGAACTGGAGCACGCCATCCACCCAGACGCGGATGTTCGAGGGCGTGTAGTTCATGGTCACCAGATAGCTCTTCTTGTCCTGCCAGCCCGTGGACCCCAGGGTCTTCGCCCGCGCCAGCTCGGTGATGCCACCCGTGTGCGGCCAGAAGTTCCCGAGCCCGTCATGACCCTTGGGGGCGATGACGCCCTTCACCCGGCTCAGGGCCATGCCCACCTTGCCCACTTCCCCGGACTCCAGGGTCTGGGTGGCCTGCTTCCAGTCGAACAACATGAAGTCGGCGTTGGGATTGGTGACGTCCCCCCGCTCGAAACCCACCACCCAGCCGATGAAGTCATCGTCGTCGGTGGTCTCCACCGCCAGCTCGAACGACAGCGTCGTCCCCGCCGCCGGGAGCGTGCTCATGTAGATGGTCGGATCGGAGTTCGTGCTCTGGCGCACCGTCAGCTTGTCCGCGCTGATGGTCCAGTTGGGATTCGGAGCGGTGCCCTTCCAATGGTCCGTGAAGTCCAGGGAGAAGTTGGAGTCCACGCAGGCGTAGCCCTCCTCGACCTGGCATTGGCTGTTACAGCCATCGCCATTCTTCACGTTCCCGTCGTCACACGCCTCACCCGCGCTCCGGTTGCCATCTCCGCAGATGGCCGCGGTGGCGGCGGCGGACGCCTCGCTGAAGAGCGCGGCGTCACTCTCATCGATGGCCCCCCCACAACCAGAGCCCATCAGGCCCAGCAGGGTGAAACAAACCCAAGCGCGCAAGTGCTTCATCTGGAGACCCCTTCCCAAGAACGTCCCGGGACATCCAACGCCCCGAAGCAGCGCCATTCTAAGCAGGAATTCCGACTAATTCCAAGTATTACAGTATGAGTGCAAATCACGACGCGGCGGAGGACGTGGCCACGAAGCCATGCGCCTGCGCGATCTCCTCGCGGTACACCTCGACGACCCAGTCCACGAAGACCCGGACTCGCGTGGGTAATCGCCGTGTCGGCGCGTACAGCACATAGAGGGGCAGGGGCGGCGCGCTCCAGTCCGGGAGGACCCGCTGGAGCTGTCCGTTCGCCAGGAGTTGACGCACATCGGCCGAGACCGGCGTCTGCAATATCCCCTGACCCGCGACGCCCAGCGCCAGCGCGATCGAGACATCGTTGGCCGCCACGCGATGCGGAGGGTGCAACACGAGTGCCTGTTCCCCCCGCTGGAAGTCGACCTCGAACGCCTTGCCCGTCCGCATGGAGAGGAAGTTCACGAAGACATGTCCGTCCAGCGCCTCGGGGGAACGCACCGGGCCATGCCGCCGCAGGTACTCCGGCGCCGCGCAGGTGATGACGGGCAACTCCCCCAGCTTCCGAGCCACGAGGCTCGGGTCATGGACGTCGCCGCCACGGATGACGCAGTCGATCCCCTCGGCCGCCAGGTCCAGGACGCGATCGGTGCAGCCCAGCTCGAGCGTGATGCCCGGATAGCGCGCGAGGAAGTCCCCCACCCGGGGGGCGAGGACGTGCCGCCCCATCATGGTGGGCACGTCGATGCGCAGCCGGCCCTTCGCGCTCGCGGTGTCCCGGCCGAGTCCCCCCTCCAACTCCTCGAGCTCGCGCAGCATCCGGCCACACTCCTCGAAGTAGTGCGCGCCCTCCGGGGTGAGTGACACCCGGCGCGTGGTGCGGTGGAGCAGCTTCACGCCCAGGCGCGCCTCGAGCGCCTGCACCCGGGTGGTGGCACTCGCCTTCGGGATGCCCAGTTGCCGGGCCGCCACGGTGAACGAGCCCGTCTCCGCCACGCGGATGAACAGTTCCATCGCCTCGAGCCGGTTCATTCATCCCTCGTGAACAATGCGTTCGGATGGCGCGCGTTTATCCCGACGGAGGTGAACAGTACATCTCTCCCGTCTCGTAGCCCCCTGGAGCACGCCATGAACGACCACCCCCTTCGCCGCCTCGGCCGCACCGGTCCGGAAGTCTTCCCCCTCTCGCTCGGCTGCATGGGCATGTCCGGCATGTATGGGCCCACGAGCGAGGCCGAGAGCATCGCCACCCTCCACGCGGCGCTCGAGCGCGGCGTCACGCTCTTCGACACCGGCGACTTCTACGGCATGGGCCACAACGAGCTGCTGCTCGGCCGGGCGCTTCAAGGACGGCGCGGCCAGGCGCTCATCTCCGTGAAGTTCGGCGCGCTGCGCGGACCGGATGGCGCATGGCTGGGCTATGACTCGCGCCCCGCGGCGGTGAAGAGCGCGCTCGCCTACACGCTCAACCGCCTGGGCGTGGACCACATCGACATCTACCGGCCGGCGCGGCTCGACCCGGCCGTGCCCATCGAGGACACCATCGGCGCCATCGCCGACCTGGTGAAGGCGGGTTACGTGCGCGCCATCGGCCTGTCCGAGGTGGGCGAGGACACCATCCGCCGCGCCCACGCGGTGCACCCCATCGTCGACGTGCAGCTCGAGTACTCGCTGGTGAGCCGCGGCATCGAGGCGAAGATCCTCCCCGCCCTGAGGGAGCTGGGCATCGGCGTGACGGCGTATGGCGTGCTGTCGCGCGGGCTGCTCAGTGGCTCCAAGCCCCAGGGCCCCAAGGACCTCCGCGCCCACCTGCCCCGCTTCACGGGAGAGGACGGAGAGAAGAACCAGCGGCTGGTCGCGGCGCTCGACGCGCTGGCACGGCGCAAGGGCGTCACCGCGTCCCAGCTCGCGGTGGCCTGGGTGCTGTCACGGGGCGAGGACATCGTGCCCGTCATCGGCGCGCGCAAGCGCGAGCAGCTCACCGAGTCCCTGGGCGCGCTCGACGTGAAGCTGTCCGCGGAGGACATCCAGGCCCTGGAAGCCGCCGTGCCCGTGGAGGCCGTCGCCGGCACCCGCTACGCCGCCAGCCAGATGGGCACGCTCGACAGCGAGCGCTGACGCCCTCGTCGTGGAATGGGCCCTTTTCCCGCATCTCGTGCGGCCAGGTGGGATTCCGGTAACCTCGCGCGGCCAACGAAACGGCTCATCACGAGCGGAGAAGGGGCACGCCATGGAGCAGGTTGCACGGGAACAGTCGCGGACCACCGAGGCGGACGTGGCCATCATCGGCGCGGGAATCGTCGGCCTCTTCAACGCCCTGCAATACGCGAAGCGGGGGTTCCAGGTCACCCTCCTCGACAACGCGCGGGGACAGAAACGCAGCTTCAAGGTGGGCGAGTCGTTCCTCATCTTCACCAACCCCTTCCTGCGCACGGTGGGCGGGCTGGATGCGTTCGCCGGAGAGTGCTTCCCCAAGCACGGCGTGTGGTTCACCTACGGCCTGGAGCACACCCAGCGCTTCGAGGCGACGTCCGAGTGGGGCGTCCACGCGGATCCTCCGCACTACCTGTACGAGCAGGCCAAGGACAAACGCTACTTCCGGGCCGCGCTCATGGACGTGCAGATCGTCCGGCCGGAGGCCGAGGACGTGATGCGTGAGTCCCTCCGGGCCTTCCCCAACGTGCGCTTCCTGGACACCGTGAAGGTCCGCGACGTGGTCATCCAGGAGGAGGAGGGTCGGCCCCACGAGCTGAGCTGGGCCTGTCAGGCCACGCGGGAGGAGGGGACGGTGCGGGCGCGGTGGGTGCTGGACTGCTCGGGGCGCAACCGCCTGCTGGCCAAGAAGCGCCAGCACACCGTCGAGCTCGACGACGGCTTCCAGACGACGGCCGTCTGGGGGCAGTTCGAGGGCATCACCGACGACCTCTTCGGCGAGCCGTGGGTCCACACGTACGCCGACGGGGACCAGACCTCCCGGGATCTCCATACCCTCCACCTGTGGGGCGAGGGCTATTGGATCTGGGTCATCCGCCTGTCCAAGGAGCGCATCAGCGTCGGGGCGACGTTCGACCAGCGCAAGCCACCGCCGGGTGAGACGCCCGAAGCCCAGATGTGGGAGCTCTTCAATCGCCATCCCCCGCTGGCCAGGGTGCTCTCGAAGGAGCGGATGCTCGAGTTCCGCATGTACCGCGACGTGCAGTACATGACCGACACCTTCGTCAGTCCGCGGCGCTACGGCATGGTGGGGGACGCGGCCTCCATCGTGGACGCCTACTACAGCCAGGGCATCTCGCTGGCGCTGGTGAGCTCGTGGCACATCGCCAACCTCGTCGAGCAGGACCTGAGGGGCGGGGGGATGGACCGGGAGTACCTCGAGCGGGTGAACGGGGCGACGCGGCAGGACTGGCACATCATGCGCAACATGATCCGCGAGAAGTACACGGCGGCCATCGCGGACAGCCGCTTCTTCGTGCTCTCGCACATCCTGGACCTGTCCATCTTCTGGTCCGCGGGCGCCTCCCGGTCGCGCATCGCGCGCTGGCTGGTGGAGACGGACGGCGACACGCGCCGCGAGACGCCCGAGCTGCGGGAGCTGCGCGAGTACCTCTCGCGGCACATGTTCTACTCCCAGACGAAGCCCTGGCACTGGCTGTCGCCGGAGCGGGTCCAGCGGCTCCAGGGGCACTTGCAGGCGGGCATCGGCGAGCGGGCGCGCTGGCGCCTCGAGCACGGCGTGCGGGTGCCGGTGCTCAAGGCCATCGTGCGGCTGGCGGCCCCCGTGCCCCAACTATGGAAACTGCCCTTCCTGCGCGGCCAGGAGCAGGCGGACCTCTCGGCGGAGGACTTCATCCACCCGGAGAAGTTCCTCGAGCGCGTCCCCGCGTGGTTGCGCCGGATGCTGCCCGCCTCGCCGTCGGAGCGGCTCTCCCGAGCCATCGCCCTGCGCGGCCAGACGCTGCTGGCGCTCTTCCTGCTGGGCTACGCGTACGACTGGGCCGACACCGAGGTGCACAAGCTCCTGCTCCAGCTCGGACTGCTCGAGCCGGCGCCCCAGGAGGGCACCGGGGCCGAGCCCCCTCCCATGAAATCCAAGGCGGTAGGGCGAAATCACCTCAGTCCGCGGTGATGCGCAGCGTGCAGTGGGCGAAGGCCTTGCCCGAGAAGAGCTGGCCCATGAACAGCTGGATGGGATCCTCGCCGTTGACCTGGAGGGACAGCTCGTTCTTCTCGCCGAGCAGCGTCGCGCCCGGAGCGGCGTGAACCCGTCCACCCAGGGCGGACACCTCGCCTTCGAGGATCGCGCCCTCGGCGACCTGGACATCGCCACCGAGCGCGGCCACCTTTCCCAGCACCCGGGCTCCCGCCTCCACGGTGATGTTGCCCCGCATCGCCACCACGTCCTTCACCGTGGCACCCGCTCGCACCACCACGTCTCCATCCAGCGCCACCGCGTCGTGCGTCCGCTGATCTCCCTCGACCAGCAGCTTCACTCCCCGGGAGACCAGATCCCCCTTCTTGACGCTGATGGAGCAGGTGGAGTCATGCAACGCGGCGCCTCCCGGGTCTTCCGCCAGGGCGGGCATGGCGAGCAGGAGGACCGCGAGGAAGGAATGCACGAGCGAAGACGACATGGAGACAACCCCTGGAGCGAGAGGATCCGCACGACCTCGCGGTCCCTCGTCTACGGCCCGCCCCCCAGACCATTGCGTCGCGATCACATCACGCCCCCGTCAGCGCGCGCCCTGGTGGGCGAAGAGCGCGTCATGGAACTCCCGAGCCAGGGAGAGGGCGGTAGCTCGACCGATTCCCCGGCTCGCGCCGGTCACCAGGGCATTCCTCCAGACAGGCGCATGGGAGGATGTCTAGCCGCGCTCCCCCGTCCAGCCCGGAGATGTTGAGAATCGGACGGATGAGCTCGGCGCTGTCCCGACGGGCTTCTCGAACGGACAGGGCGGCGTGAGTTTCAAGGGATGAGCGCCTTCACGCATGAGAACTCGATTGTCCGGAAGATCTGGGGCGACGCCGATGTCATCCTGTTGCTCGCCGCTGGAGCCGCCGCGGAGTATTCCCTGCACCGCTCTGTCGACTGGCTGGCGTTCACGGGCTCCATCCTGAACGATCCGATCGGGCGGATCTTCGAGACCGTGGGCTTCGCCCAGCACATCGCCTTCGGTAGCGAGCAGCAATCCAGCGCGAAGCTGGCGCAGATCAACGCCATCCACAAGGCGGTCGAGCGCAAGCGAGGCCTGTCCATACCGGACTGGGCCCATCGCGATGTGCTCTACCTGATGCTGGACTACTCGGAGCGGGCCTTCGCCCTGCTGCACCGGCCGCTCACGGCGGAGGAGCAGGAAGGCCTCTACCAATACATGCGGAGGGTCGGCGAGGGGCTGGGGATACGCGATCTCCCCGGGAGCTACCCGGAATGGCGACAGCACCGGGACGCGGTCCTCACCGAGAACCTGGCGCACAGTGCGCATACCGTGGAACTGATGAAGTCGTTCCGGCGGGACCTGGGCCCCTGGCGCTTCCAGCTGCTGCGGCAGATGCAGAGCCTGGTCACGCCCGAGCCCGTGCGAAAGCTGCTCGGACTCAAGCCGCTGCCGGGCTTGAATCAGGCGCTCCCATTCTACCGGCTGCTGGTGGCGAGCGGCCTGCGGAGCATCATCCAGAAGACCCTCATTCCCCCCAGCCACCTGCCCGCCGTCCAATCCCTCGACCTGTCCCGGGCGGCTTGAGTCCACGGCCTCAGTGATACGCGTCGTCGGCCTCTTCACGTCCGAAGCTCGGCGAGCCAGCGCAAGGCGCGCAGTCCGGGCATGAAGCCATATTCACCGCCCCGGGCGACGACGAACCGCGGCAAGCCCTGGAGGCGCCTCGGAATCGGTCGGCGTGGGATGGAGAAGGTGCCAGCCCCATCGCTGGCCCCGACAACAGGGTCCTTCACGGTCCCCAGTCCGAGGAAGTCACCACTGTTGACCCACTCCGACTGGACGAACTCGAACTGGCGGCCCAGGTGCGTCCCGATGAAGGCGAACATCAATCCCCGGTCGGCGCCGTCGTCCTCGGTGACGCCTTCCGGAAGCGGTGGGCCGTAGGCGGTTCCGCGGCGGATCATCCGGTGCAAGCGGACGACGCCGGCCACGGAAGCGTCTCGCGGGTTCGCCCGCCGGATGTGCGAACCGGGGGGCGTCACATATCCCGTCGCGTCCTCCTGGCGGTAGAGGAAGTCATTGTTGCGGCGAGGGTCGGCACCCAGCTCGGGGGCGTCATGGAATGGGCAGAGGGCCAGGGGAGCGCCGCTGCGCCAGCGCCCCATCAGCTTGGCCGCGAGGAGCTCCTCATCCTCGGGACTGGAGGCGTGGGCCTTCAGGTACTGGCGGAACGCCGCCACCCGCTGATGCAGCTTGCGAAAGGCGACGTACGTCCCGTTGCGCCCCAGGACCTCGGGCTGGGGCATCGGGGGAAAGCCCCCCATCTCGTCGCGGTAGCCGAGGACGAACTCCCCGGCCTTCAATGGCTCCTCCCGGGAGTTGGTCCCGGGGATGCCGCTTCCCTCGATGGCCGGGTGGCTGATGCCATCCCGGAACCCGAAGGGCTCCCGCTGGGTGGGCAGCGCATGGCAGTCCTGGCGCCAGATCGCCGTGACTCCGCCCAGCTCCTCGAGCGCCTGGCGCGCGCGAGCGAGCGCCGTTTCCAGTTGTCGCGCGTCCGGCGCGACGGCCACGAGCACGACGTGGACGTCCGGCGTCCCGAGTGGCTTCTCCCAATTCTCGGGGCTGCTCTCGCCTGTGTCTCCCAGCGCCCTGGCGCGTGCGGCCATCCCCTGCCTGAACTCCCACGCGAAGCTGTCGAGCGAAACCCGCGGGACCCCCAGCGCCCTCAGCCCTTGGAAGGTGAGCGCGACACTCAACCAGGTATCGCCCGCCGGGCTGCTCGGGCTGCCCACCGAGGCCACCGTGGTGCTCAACCGGCGCATCAATTTCCGCCCCGCGTCGCGGTCGTCGATCCGGAGCAGGATGTAGGTCGCCGCATACGGAGAGGGCCGGGGGCGGAGGATTCCGCTCTGGATGTCATCCAACTCAAGAGGTGTGTCCGCGATCTCGCTCATGGACCCTCCGCGCTTCAGTGCGCCGTGGCGATGTTCCTCCAGAAGCGCTCCAGGCTCTCGTCGTGGCCGAACAGGGTGCTGAAGACCGTGGAGTCGACCACCAGCACATCCCCGCCCCGGTCGCCGTTCGGCGGCATCCAGACGAGCGCATTGAACTCCTGGTCCCCAGCCAGCGTGAACGGATGCGGCTTGGACATGTCGATGGGCTGCCTGGCCAGGACATGGACGGCCTTCGTCCCCTCGTCCGTCACGGCGTAGTGCGGCAGGTGCTGGTGGAAGTTGAAGTTCGTGACGCCCACGAGCCAGCCGCGCGTGTCCAGATCCCTCGTGACCGACAGCGGAGCAATCCGGCGGCTCTCCTTCATCACCGCGGGACGGAGACCGTGTCGATTCTCGACGGGGATTCCGAGCCCCCGCATCAGCGAGCGGGTGTACCGCCCGAACCGCTGCTGGCGGGGCACCAGCGCGTCGCCATGGTGGGCATACTCCATCGCGCGCACCTGCATCTCCGGCGAGGCCCCGACGTCGTGGTGGGGGCCGATGATGAGGCAGGAGCCTTCTCGCTCGAGGAAGTGGCGCACGGCATCGATCTCCTCCGGGGAGGCATCCTGCTCGGTGACCATGTGGTCCAGCCCGAAGACGAGCAACGTGTCGGCGTCAGCGAGGACTCGCTCGTCGAGCGGCAGCCGGAAGCCGGCCTGGTCGACGCGCTGGAACACGGGGACCTCGTGCCCGGTGGTCTCCCGGATGACCTGCTGGAACCGCACCCAGGCCCAGAAGAACAACTCCAGCGAGCCCGCGATCCCCTGCTGGAACATCAACGGGTCCGCGAACCGCGGTGACTCATAGTCGGGCCAGAGTACCCGGCGGACATCGGTCATGGTCGAGTAGCGGTTGTCCAGCTCGGCCACATCCCGGTTGGCTTCGCCCGGATAGCTCCAGGAGATGTAGACGCTGACCCGGCGCCGGCCCTTGGCGTACTTCCGTGGCACGTGCTCCTGGTTGTAGGTCCGCGCGGGTTCGCTCATCGCCGTGTCCTCCCTTACAGGCCGCTCCTCCTCACTGCATTTGTTCGAGCATCTCGGAGAGGGCGGCCTTGACCTTCAGGGCCTTCTTGATCTCGTCGGAGGTGACATACGGATACTCTCCGTACTCCATGAAGCTCGGGCACTGGTGCGCCCGGACGAACTTGATGAACGACTCGGGGTTCGTCTTCCAGTCCATCGGGAAGCCTTCGAGGTTCTCGAAGACCGTGTCGACGCCGATCTGCTTGAAGAGCGCGATCGCGTCCTCGGTGTATTTGTCGAAGTCGGTGTCGAAGATGCCCTGGTACATGAACCGCGTGTCGTTATCGAAGAGCACCCAGCGCAGGTAGTGGAGCTTGAGGGGCGCGAGCAGCTCGGAGTCACTCTCCAGCGCCTTCGCCAGCTTCAGCCCATAGCCACGGATGATCTCCGCCGTCCCCGGTTTGACATTCGCGATGATGGTGAATCCGTAGCACGCCGGTGTCCTCGGCCAGATGGGGCCGTGTTTCCCGACTTCCCACGCGTCATCGTGTTTTGGAATCAAGACCGCCGCCGGTTTCATACCGGAAACGTGATGTTGCACTCTGTGTGGGTCAAGGCGTGGCGTGGCCACATCGAGGTGGGCGCTTGCTTCCGTGCTCATCTGGGCGGGGAGGAAGGCGGGCGCCAATAAACCGTGAACCCTGCTGGCACCTACTCGGCTTGCTCCTAGCCACCGAGCACGGGGACAAGGGCCTCTGCCGCGGCACGAGGGAATTGATAACGATTCTCATTTTCAATATAGAGGGGGTCTTCTTCGCTCGTCCTTCCGCCCGAGGAGACCCCCCATGCATCCGTCCCGCTCCGCCTCACGCTCCCGAGACAGGAAGCGCCTGCCCTGCTGGCTCGCCCTGCCCGCGCTGGCGCTGGGTCTCGCCTGTGCGCCGCGCCACCTCGCGCCCCTCGCGCCCTCCGGGGACACACAGGCCGGGGCGTGCCACCCGGAGCAAGACCGAGCCGCCATCCTCCAGATGGCGGGCACCTACCGCGTGGAGTTCGCCTTCGACGAGACCGTCAGCCTCCAGGAGGGCTACAGCCTGAAAAGCCCCTACCGCGCGAGCGCCACGGAGGTGGTGCGGGTGCTGGAGGACACGCCCCACAAGGTGTCGCTCCAGCACTTGCTGGTGATGGAGCGGGACGGCCAGCGCGCCCCCCTCAAGCACTGGCGCCAGGACTGGACGTTCGAGGACACCGAGCTGCTGGAGTTCCGCGGCCGGCGCACCTGGGAGCGCCACGCCCTGCCCCCGAGCGAGTCGCGGTGCACCTGGAGCCAGGCGGTGTTCGAGGTGGACGATGGCCCGCGCTACGAGGGCTCCGGACGTTGGACGCACGCGCGCGGCCTGTCCGCCTGGGAGTCCCGGGAGACGTGGCGGCCGCTGCCGCGCCGGGAGTACACGAAGCGCGCGGACTACGACGCCCTCGTGGGAACCAACCGGCACGCCCTGACGCCCACGGGGTGGGTGCACGAGCAGGACAGCCTCAAGCTGGTGCTCGGCCCCACGCCGTATGCGCTGGCGCGCGAGCGGGGCGTCAACCTCTACACGCGGCAGCCGGGCGAAGGGACCGCCCCCGAGGTGAGCGCCTACTGGACGCGGACCCAGGACTACTGGCGGGAAGTCCGCGAGCAGTGGCGGGCCCTCTTCCAGGAGCACGCGCGCTTCACGCTCAAGGACCGCGTCGACGACAAGCCGCGCCACGACCACCTCTTCGGGCTTTCCGAGTCCTCCCCCCAAGGCCCGAACGAGGGCGCGATGGACGGGGCACCCACGACGCGCCAGCGGTTGCGCGCCATCCTCACCCGCTTCCTCGAACCCGAGGCCGACACGAAGGCCGAGCACGGGCCCTGAGTGCCCAGCGACCACTACACCGCGGTGCCTGCACGCTGGCGGCGAGATAGCCTCGTCCCTCTTCGCTCCAGACGAGGTCCTCGCGATGGACCCCCCCTCCCTGCAAGAAATCGCCGCGCCCGAAGGCGTGTGCTTCGGCTGTGGCTGCGACAACCCTCACGGCTTGCACATCAAGAGCTACTGGCATGACGACGGCATCCACGTCATGGCCAGGCACATCCCCGAGGCCCAATACACGGGTTGGCCCGGGCTCGTGTACGGCGGCCTTATCGCCATGCTGGTCGATTGCCACTCGAACTGGACCGCCATGGCCCACCACTCTACGACGCCGTCGACCTTCACGACATCGATGCGTGCATATGGTGTCTCGGTGTCTCGCAGGGCGCCGTGAGCGAGAGCCAGTACATCGAGATCACGGTCGGCTATGCCGTGGCGGCCGCGAAAGCCCTCTTCAAAGTGAACCCCACGGCCCGCTTCTGCTTCGTCAGTGGTCGAAGCGCCGACCCCGACGAGCGAGCGGGAGCGCTCTTCGCGAGGATCAAGGGCCGCGCCGAGCGAGAGCTCAATGCGCTCGGCGAGAACGTGTTCGTCTTCCGCCCGGCCTATATCAAGCCGACCCGACGAAGCGGGCCGCGAAGGGACGCGGCGAGGTTCTTCGCACCGCTCGGGACGATCATCTCGATGTTCGCCCCGGACCTCAGCGTGGACTGCGACCAAATCGCTGCGTGCCTGCTCGATGTCGCGAAGCGCGGTGCCTCGTCCCACCTGCTCACGAATGCGGTCATTCGTGGATGGCGGTCGAACACGGAGGGCACGCGATGACCAGGGCGCATCCGGGTGAAAGAGACATGGACGAGCGAATCGTGTTGGTCACCGGCGGACGGGGGTTTGTCGCCGGTTGGTGCATCGTGGAGCTATTGCGACGCGGGTTTCGGGTGCGGACCACGGTACGCGATCTGAAACAGGAACCCGAGGTGCGCTTGGCGATGAGCCGGAGCGGACTCGGGACCGATGTGCTCCAGCGCCTGAGCTTCGTCGCGGCGGATCTCTCCCGTGATTCAGGCTGGGAGCCCGCCGTCGTGGGCTGCGACTTCGTGCTTCATGTCGCCTCTCCGCTTGGACAGGCCGCCGCGGACGAGCAGGCATTCATCGGGCCGGCGCGCGACGGCACCCTGCGCGTCCTGCGGGCCGCGGTGGCCGCGCGAGTGAAACGCGTCGTCATGACTTCCGCCGCCGCCGCCGCGCGTCCCCCCTTGAACTCCAACGCTCGCGTCAGCGACGAGTCCGTGTGGGCCGACCCCGGGGAGGAGCGGTTCGACGCGTACCGTCGCTCGAAGATCCTCGCCGAGCGCGCGGCATGGGAATACATGACGGACAAGTCCACCGAGTTCACGACCGTCCTGCCAACGGCCGTGTTTGGTCCTGTCCTGACGCGTGCGAACCTGGGCTCCGTCGGCATCATCGCCGGGCTGCTCGCTGGCAAGCCTCCCGCGCTCCCTGAGTTCGGCTTTGTTGTCGTGGATGTTCGGGATCTGGCGAAGGCACATGTCGACGCGATGCTCGCTCCAGGGGCCGCTGGCGAGCGATTCCTCATCGGCGGAGATTTCGTCTGGTTCAGGGAACTCGCGAGCGCGCTGCGTGCGGCCGTTGGCGAGCGTGCGGCCAGGGTTCCGACGCGCCGAATGCCGATGTTCGTGGTGAAGCTCCTCGCTCCGTTCGTTCCAGCACTGAAGTCTCTCGCGGGCGAGGTGGGGCGCCGCAACGAGGTGAGCAACGCGAAAGCTCGTCGTCTCCTGGCCTTCGCGCCTCGTCCGCTCGCGGCGACATTGGTCGACACGGTCGAAAGCCTCGAGCAACTTGGCGCCGTATCGGGAGGTTCCTGAGCCGTGAAGCGCACGACGGAAAGTGGGAAGCCCCCTCCTCGCGTGAGGGATGCGGAGCAAACACGCAAGGCGATCCTGGACTCGGCGAGGCGTGCCTTCGCGGAGAAGGGTTACGAGGCCGCGGGCGTGCGAGACATCGCGGCGGGCGCGGGGGTCACGGCGATGCTCATCAATCGCTACTTCGGCTCGAAGGAGCAGCTCTTCGCGGAGGTCGCCGTCGAGACGATGTCGAATCCCACGATTCTGACATCGAGGTTCCTCGACGCGGGCTGCCCGAGCGAAGCCATGGCACGTGTGCTGGTGGAGCTCACGCGTGCCCAGGCCACGCCGCTCGATGGTTTCCTGATCATGCTGCGCTCGGCGGCGAGCGCGCGCGCGGCCGAGATTGGGCGTGAGCAGATCCAGGCCCACTACCAGACGACGCTCGCACGCGCCCTGCACGGCCCCGACGCCGCCGAGCGTGCCGCCGTCGTCCTGTCCATCGTCGCGGGCGTGCAGATGATGCGGCAAGCGCTCAAGCTGCCCGCGCTGACCCAGGCGGAGCCGCGCGTGCTCGAGCGCGTGCTCGAGCGGGCGCTTCGGGCACTCATCGAGACGCAGGACGAGCCGTAGGACTTCGAGGGAGCCGCCAAGGGCCACCCGGCACTTACTTGCCGGACAGCTCGCGGCGGGCGGCCTCGAGGATCTCCGCGTTGGTGGAGGCGTGTCCCCGCATGCCCCAGCCCCCGTCCGGCGGTGCTTGCGAGAGACCAACGAAGCGCACAGCAGCTCACCGAACTCGAGCGGTGCAGGCTGACGCGTCTCAAGCCCCCCAGGAAAACCCGTGCCGACGCGCACTCGCGGTGATTGACACGCCAGCCCTCCTGCCTGACGCGTCAACCATGGTGTGACATGCCAGCCACCATGGTCCGACAGTGCCCGCTCCTGAGGAAGAGGGGCACGGGCCGGACCTGGCCCATGACTTGCTATCCGTCCCTGCGCGGGTGCCCAGGCCGAAGCCAGGAACCCCACACCCGCCTCGTGCCCTCGAGCCGGTACGAGCCAAGTGACGAGGACGACCATGCAACTCCCTACCCTCAATCTCTGTCAGCAGGCCTTCATCCTCTCTCATGAGTCCAACTACCTGGGTAACGCCAACAAGTCGAACCCTCTTGCCTTCGCGCTGGCCTTCGAGTTGGCGGAGCACCTCAACAAAGCCGTGTTTCCCAATCTGGGCGGTCAGTGGTCGCTCGCCTGGGGCCCCGTGGTCTACGCCCCCCTGGGCGTCCCAGCCAATGTCATGTACGTCGCGGCGAATCCCGACCGGTCCGCCTACTTCGTTGCCATCGCGGGGACCAACTTCAATGCCCTCCTGAGTGACGTCATCCTGGAGGACAACTGCGTCATCAGCGCGATCCCCTGGGCGCAGGCGTTCCCGTCGCTGGGTGGGTGCAATGGGCCCTCGGGCTTCGACACTCCGCACATCTCGCAAGGGACCCAGCTTGGCGTCAACAACCTGCTGAACATGGTCGACAACCTGACCCAGAAGAGCCTGGTGGATTTCCTGTGCTCGCTGGGCTCGACCGGTTCGAAGACGCTGATCTTCACCGGCCACAGTCTCGGTGGCGCGCTCGCGCCGACGCTCGCCCTGGCCCTCGCGACTTCGAAGGGCACGAAGTTCAGCACCACGAACTGGGGCCACGTGTACGTGCTCCCGACGGCCGGCCCCACTCCTGGCGACGCGAACTTCTCCAAGCTCTTCCAGCAGGTGTTCCCGCCGGTCAGCCTGGGCCTGGCACAGGACTATTTCGCCTGGAACCAGAACATCAGGAACAGCCTCGACGCCGTGCCGCACGCATGGGTCACCTCCATGATCAATGAGATTCCCACCCTTTATCCCGCGCCCTGGACGACCGGAGTTCCTCCCCAGCCGATGCCTTCGGGTCTCCAGACGCAGATCGAGGGAGCCGCCATGTCCTCGCTGCTTTTCGGCGTCAACGCCCTCAGCCCCTTCACGCAGCTCCCAAACATCCAGGTGAAGGGCACCTTCAACGAGCAGTACCCCATCAGCGGTCAGGATTCCGATGCCCTCACCGCCGCCTTCATGGCGCAGGTCGGTTACCAGCACGTCGATGCCTACGCGAAATTCTTCAGCGTCCACGAGCTGGTCACCTCGGATTCCCAGGAGGGCATTCGCCAGAGGACCGCGGGGATGATGGCCGCCATCAAGCGAGTGGCCGAGAAGCCGAAGCGCCGCGCTGCCGTGGAGGACATGGTTCAGCGCCTGGGCAAGAAGGTCCGCCAGGCGGGGTGAGCGCTCAGACGAGCTTCTTGCCCTGCACCAACTCCAAGCCAAGCATGTTTCCGCGATAGTGGATGGGGTCCAACAACACCTTGCGGATCTTCCATCCGCCCGGAGTCTTCTCCACGGAGAAGGTGTAGCGGGCGATGATGGTCCACTCTTGTTGGATCCCTCCCAACGCAAAGTAGTGGGCGACCTCCGCATAGGACATCACCTCGGCCTGGGTATCGCTCTTGAAGTGGATGCCCACGCTCATGGCGGTGGCATGCTGGACCCGCTTGAAGGACCTCAGACCCGCTTTGGCCACTTCCGGCATCTGCTCCCGAGTGAGGGTGAGTAGCTCCGTGCCCATGAACCGGGTGTAGTCCGCCGTCACCTCGGGGGTGAAGACGTTGGACCAGCGGCTCCAGTCGCCTGTGTCCTGGCCGTAATCGATGGCCTGACCATATTCGACGGCCAGCTCTTGGATGGCGATCCGATCCAGGACGTACTGAAGGCTCTGCTCTCTCATGATCGTGGTCCTCGTCAAGGTGGGGCCGTGAGAATAAACGTACGTCCCCGCCGGGAATACTACCCGCACGTGCAGGCGCGGTTGCTCCTCGGCCGGCTTGCTTCCCCGCGGTAAACTCAGCCCACGCATGTCCAATACCCGCTCCACCTCAGGACTCGGCTCCGAATACAACCCACTCGTCTCTCCTCAGCTCGAGGATCCTCACCCGTTCCTCGCACGAGCGCGGCGAGAGGCACCGGTGTTTTTCAGCGCACTGCTCGGGACGTGGGTGGTGACACGCCATGCGGACATCAGCGCCGTGGTCGCCGATACCGCGCGCTTCTCGTCCGCCGAGTCCATCACGGTGGGCGCCGCGACGATGCCGCCAGAAGTCGTCACCGCGCTGATGGACGGATACCCCCTGGTTCCGAGCCTCGTCGACAACGATCCGCCAGCGCATACACGCTTCCGTGGCCTCGTCAGCAAGGCCTTCACCGGGCGGCGGCTCGCGGAGAAGGAGCCTTCCATCCGGGCCCTTGTGGACGAGCTCATCAGCAGCTTCATGCATGAGGGGCAGGCGGACCTGTTCCTGCGGTTCGCCCATCCGCTGTCGGCCAGCATCATCGCGGCGATCCTTGGAATCCCACGGCAGGACATCAGCAGGTTCCGGCGCTGGTCCGACGATCTGACCACGGTGCTCGCGGCGCATGGCCCCATCGAGAATCAGGTCGCGGCCGCGCGGGGTGTGGTCGACTTCCAGCGCTACCTCGCCTCGGCGCTCGAGGAGCGGAAGGCGGCTCCCCGGGAGGACCTGCTGAGCGACATCGTCACGGAGGGACAGGGGATGACGCCGCCGATGAGCATGGCGGAGCTCGTGAGCCTGCTGATGCAGGTGCACTTCGCGGGGCACGAGACGACCGCGGGCCTCATCGTGGGCGGTGTGGAGTTATTGCTCAACAACCCGGAGCAGTTGCAGGCGCTCCGGAACGAGCCGGACCTCATCGCGGGCGCGGTCGAGGAGGCGGTGCGGATGGTCTCACCCGTCCACGCCATGTTCCGCACCGCGCTGGAGGAGGTGGAGATCGGGGGAGTCACGATTCCGAAGGGAGCCCACATCCGGATCGTCTACGCCTCGGCCAACCGCGACGAGGCCCGGTTCCACGAGCCGAAGCGCTTCGATATCCGGCGGCCCGACGTCAAGAAGCACCTCGCCTTCGGCCATGGGCTCCATTTCTGCGTCGGCGCGCCGCTCGCACGGCTCGAGGCACGTCTGGCGCTCGAGGCTCTGCTCAGGCGTCTCCCGGGGCTCCGGCTCGTGCCAGGGCAGAAGCCCGGCTTCCTGAGGAGCGTCACCGTCCGAAGGCACGAGAGCCTCGAGGTGGCGTGGGACGTCCAGGCGCTCCCGGTCGTACGGTAGCGCCGAACGTGGATATCGACGGCCCGCGGAGACAGGGAGTGTTCAGGCCGGCCTCGCCCCGTGCCGTCGCAGCCGCCAGACATTCAGCCCCACGGCGTAGACGACAGCATTGAGGAGCAACGTCAGCAGGAGCTGCATCGAATGCTCGCGGAAGTCGGAGTTGCTCCATCTCCAGTCACGCCCGCCAGAGGGGTCGACAGCACCAGCCTGAAGAACCAGAACTGCTCGAGGGATCCCTCGTACCAGGCCCAGAAGGCCAGGAAGGTCGCCGCGTACCCGAGGGCGAGGCATACCGCGTCGAACAGGATGCCTCCCACGTGGGGTGGCTCGGTTCACGGCGCCAGTGAGCGGAGGGACGGAGGAGGGCTGCTGACGGATCTCCTTCAGCGGCCCCTTGCTGGCCGCTGCCTGGGACGCCTCGTTCGCCTCCTCCGCACCTCGGCTCCCGTCAGACGTGGTGAGCGTCAGGCCTGCGGCTGCTGAACGCTGCTCCTCATCTCCCGGCGAACCGCCTCGCCGACGCGCTCACGGACCGTCTCCGCCACGCGCGCGCGGATCTCATCGCCGACCTTCTCGCGGATGGCGCTCACGATGCGCTCGGTGTCGATCTGACCGAAGCCGGGCTGGGCGCCCATCCAGGGCTCACCCATGCCGGGCTGCTGAGCCCCGCCCAGCACGTCGCGGAGCGAGTCGACCAGCCGCTCCCGGAGCACCTCTTCCAACTGCTCGCGAAGGTTGCGCGCGAGCCGCTCGTGGAGGACGTCGACCAGGCGTCCACGAATGGCGTCGGCAATGCGCTCGTGGTCGATCTGGCCAAAGCCCTGCTGCCCCATCCGGCGCTCGGCCACCGCGGAGCGCAGCGCGTCCGCCAACCGCCCCCGGAGCGCCTCGCGCACGCGCTCGCGCAGGGCGGAGTGGACCTTCTCGCGGATTCCCTCCGCGACGCGCTCACGAATGGAGTCGGCGAGGCGCTCGTGGTCGATCTGGCCGAAGCCCTGCTGCCCCAGCCGGCGCTCGGCCACCGCGGAGCGCAGCGCGTCCGCCAACCGCTCCCGGAGCGCCTCGCGCACGCGCTCGCGCACGGCATAGGTGAGCCGCTCGTGGAGCTCATCGGCGAGGCGCCCGCGGACGATGTCGGCGAGGCGCTCGTGGTCGATCTGGCCGAAGCCCTGCTGCCCCATCCGGCGCTCGGCCACCGCGGAGCGCAGTGCGTCCGCCAGGTGCTCCCGGAGCGCCTCGCGCACGCGCTCTCGCACGGCGGAGCCGAGCCGCTCCCGCAGCGCATCCTCGAGACGGTTGTGAACCTTCTCCGCGAGGCGCTCGGCGTCGAACTGGCCATAGCCCTGCTGCGCGAGCATCCAGTGCTCGACCAGCGCGGTACGCAGGGCCTCGCCCAGCCGGTCCCTGAGGACCTCGCGTACGCGCTCGTGCACGCCAGAGCTGATGCGATCGCGGATGGCCTCGGAGAGGCGCTTGTGGATGGCGTCCGAGATGTTCTCGGGGTCGAACATCGCGGGCTGTCCCTGGAGCAGCGGCGAGCGCTCGGCCTGCGCGCTGCGCAGCGCATCGCCAACGCGCTCGCGAAGCTCATCACCGAGACCATCCTCGAGAGCTGACACGACGCGCTCGCGGACCGCATCCGTGATGCGCTCCTTGAGAGACTCGCCAAGCGCCTGCTGCTCCCAGGCTTGATCCAAAGTCCGAGGGGGAAGATTTGAAGAGGGGTGAAGGGAGAACAATCTGTTTCAGGCAAAAGTGGGGCGTTCTTCCAGATGGCGCTCGCGCGAGGAGCGCCCCGGGGAGGGGAACTGACTGATGACGGACCCACGAAGCCGAGGAGGTGGAGGCAGAGGAGGCCGGAGCCGGGCGCTGGCGGGCGCTCAGGCAAGTACGGCCAGACTCTCCGGCAGCACCGCCAGGCCCAGCAAGCCCTGGTAGAGCACTTCCTGGGTGCGAGCGTAAGAAACGAGCCTGCCGTCTTTTGGGGGCAGGTGCGTGCGCACCAGCGCCAGCAGATTGTAGGCCAGCAGCCTCAGCCAACTGAGCACCACGGGCGCCTGCCCACGCAAGCTGGCCGAGCCCGTGTCTTCCTCCAGCACGACGTCCGCCGTCCAGTTGGGCCCATTCTCTATTCCCCAATGCCCTCTCACCAGCGTGAGCAGCTGCTCTCCCGACAACTCCCCGCCAGGTACGGACGTTATAAACAGCCGTGTCTCCACCTCGGGCAACTTCCCCTCCCGCTCCCGCGTGCTGCGCACCCACACCCATTGCCTCGCTTCTGGAAACTCTTCTGTCTCGGGCACTCGTGTCGCTCTCAGCTGCCGCTCCACCCACTCGCCCCGCGCCCGCTCTCTCACCGTCACCTGTACGGGTGCTGTCCCCAGAGCCACCCACATCACGTCATGCAAGCGCTGGAAGTTCTCCTTCACGGCGAACACATAATGTTTGCCTGCCTCTCTCACCGCTCTCGCGTTCGCCGCGCTCGTCAGCCCCGCGTCCCCCGTCACGTACTTGAAGTGCTCTCCATACTTCTCCACCACCCGCTTCAGCAGCTTGGGGAAGGCCGTCGCCTCTCCTTGCTTGCCCTCCAGCATCATCTGGTCGAGCACCGGGCACGCTCCGCTGCTGGTGAGCGCCGCTCGCAGCGCGAAGGGGTACCAATACTCTTGCCCCTGCTCGTCTCTCAGTGTGTGACATGGCTCGCAGGGCGCTTGTCCTCGCGTGCTCTCCCCCGCCTTGCCGTCAATCGACACCACTCCCGCCGCCATCCTGTCCTGACGCAGCACTCCCCGCTCGAGCGCCGTCCGCACCAACTGCCGCAGCACCTTGTCCAACCCCTCGGGCTTGAGCTGACTGAGCAGTCTATCCAAGGTCGTGTCTGATACCGGTCCGCGCAATCCCACTGGCCCTGTCCCCTCGCGCACCAGGTCTTCTCCCAACGCCTCTACCTGTCGCAGCACTCTTCTCCCGGTCGCCAGCCCTTGCACCAGCAGCGACATCATCGCCCCCAACTCGTGCCTCTTGCCGCGGCTGGCCCTTGGGTCCACTATCTGCTTGAACGTTACTCCCAACCGCGTCAACATCTCCTGCACGGGCGAGGCGTCTTCTCTCTTGTGACTCCTCGCTTCTCCTTGCTTCTCAGGGGGTGTGGAGGGCCCGCCAGCTCTCCCGCCCCGGTTTTTCTCCCTACCCACTTTCACTCTCCACCGGCCTCAACTGGCCCGCGTCCTGCCTGTTTCGGGCTCGTGCCACGCGATCAGCCCCGCGCTGCTCGCGCCACCTTGTCCCGTCCGCGGGCACCTTACCTCGTCCGTAGGTCCAGGTGGGATAACTTCTCCCGTGGGACTTTGAATCAAGCCTGCTGCTGCTCCTGGGTGGAAAACTTTTCATTGCTCATAGGACCCCCCTGCTGAGGTGGAAGCGGCAAGCCAGTTGGTTGTTCTTGCCGCACGCATGGATAGGGAAATCCCTTGGAGTCAGATATAGCCCTTTGGGGAGAGCTCACTGTCGTTCGAATGACAGCCCGGAGGCGCGTCGACCTCGCACCACCGGCAGGAGCCCCACCACCAACTCCGCGATGAGCGCGTCTCGCGGGTCTGCCTCCGCCATGGCTTCCCTACACCACGTCCGCAGTCACCTCGTCCAGCGCCACTTCGCCAGTCACCCTCTCCCTGCCTACTCCGCAACCGAGCCGGGGCGGTGAACGGTTACGGAAATCAGGCGGGTCCCACGCAACTTACCCGCGTTGGATTCGATAATCCCGGCAGGTTCCATCCATTTTTTCGCGAGGCCCCCATGGGTTTCCCCGACATCAAGAAGACCTTCAGCGCCGTCAGGACCAACGTCCAGAAGACCTTCAGTGACAACAAGGAACTCATCAAGGGGGGCATCGCCGTCGCCACCCAGAGCTCCAAGGCGCTCTCCTACAGCAAGGACGCCTTCCAGCAGATCAAGAACATCAAGAACGGCGCCGAGGGGCTGCTCGGAAAGACGAACCTGAACTTCGTCCGCAACCCCACCTTCGCCCAGGGCACCTTCAAGGGGCTCACCAAGTTCGGTGCGAACATGGGTGCCGCGATGCGTTACGCCGGCATCCCGGGCGCGCTGGCGTCTGGCGCCACGGCCGTGAAGGACATCCGGCAGGCCATTCGTTCGGGCAGCAAGGACGACATCATCACGGCCACCCGGTCGACGCTGGACGCGACCAAGGCCGGCATCAGCGCGGCGACGGGCGGCATCGTCGGCGGCAAGGTGATGGGTGGCGTCCTGGGCGGCAGCATCATGAAGGGCAAGCTGGACGCCGGGAAGAAGGCCGTTGATGCCTTCACGAAGGTCCTCCCCAACGCCAGCGACGACGTGCTCAAGGCCGTCAAGGGCGCCGCCACCAAGGGCCTCTTCGAGGCGGGTACGGCGAAGACCGTGGGCCGGGCCGTCAGCACCGCCGCCGGCGACGCCGCGAAGGCGGGCAGCACCCTGGCCAAGGGCCTGCTGGGCAGCGGCACGCGCTCGGCCGCCAAGGCCGCCCTGTCCACGGCGGGCAAGGCCGCGGGCGAGGCCGCCCTCAAGCAGGGCGCGAAGGCCGCCGCGGGCACCGCCGCCAAGGCGCTGGGCCGGTTCGCTCCGGGCGTCAACGTGGCCATCGCGGCCGTCGACGTGGCCAACGCGGGCGCGACGCTGATGGACAAGAACGCGAGCACGGGCAAGAAGGTGACGTCGGTCATCACCGCCGTGGGCTCCATCGCCGCGGCCACCAACATCCCCATCGTCAGCCAGGTGGGCGCCGCGGTCTCCACGGTGTCCAGCATCGTGGGCGCCTTCTTCTAGGCGAACGCCCCCTCGTTCACGACTTGTTGGAGCGGCTCGGCTGGACTATTCCTGGGTCCATGTCGAGCCGTCGCTTTGTCCCTCATTGGCGCGGACGCTGGCACGCGTATCTCCCAGGAGCCTTCGTGAGCAGCAAGCAAGGGAATCAAGGATCGGGTCGGGGCGTCGAGTATCTCCTCAAGATGAGCCCGGTGGTGAGTACTGTCTCCCCCGAGGCCCTCAAGCTCCCCACCGTGGCGGCTCCCTCCCTGGAGGGCCTCGCCGTGCGCGTCCCCACCCCGGAGGATCTGACCGAGGAGGACCTGCTGCGCAACTTCCACGAGAAGCGCCGGGCCCTGGCCACCACGCGCGAGCGTCGACAGGGTGAGTCGCTGGAGCTGGGTGACAACGTCCAGCTCAACATCGTGGGCTACTGCGATGGTCACCTCATCCCCTTCTCCGCGCGCTTCGGCATGGTGACGGAGTTGGCGCCCATCGAGGCGCTGCCCGGCTTCTGCGAGGCCGTGGCCGAGGGGGGCAAGGTGGGTGAGTCCCTGCAGATCGCCCTCGAGCTGCCGGACACCTATCCGGTGGAGTCCCTCCAGGGGAAGCCGGCGCGCTTCTTGGTGGACGTCGTGGGCGCCCACGAGGTGGCGCTGCCGCCGGAGAGTTCCCCCGAGTTCCTGGAGCAGCTCGGGATGGGCAGCACGTTGGAAGAGGTCATGGACAACCTCCGCGAGGAGTTGGAGGACGAACTCGCGGGGCAGCTCTGGGTTCGGGCCCAGGACATGGTGCTGGACGAGGTGGCCCGGCGCGCCCCGGTGCAACTGCCCAGGGCGCTGGTGGAAGAGGAGCTCCGCCGCCGCTGGGTCCAGGCCGAGGGCCAAGCCATGGTCGCTCACCAGTTCGACGTCGAGGAGCAGCAAGAGGCGCTCCAGGGCTGGCTCACGGATCCCACCACGCGCGCGGACGCCGAGCGCCGATTGCACATCGGCATCGCCCTCAAGGCCGTCACCGAGGCCGAGAAGCTGCGGCTCACCCCGGAGAAGCTCGAGGAGCTGCTGCGCGACCACACGGAGCCCTTCGGTTTCAGCGCGGAAGAGGTCCACGCCGCCCTGCGCGAGACGCCGGAGACCACCCGGCGCCTGACCGAGCTGGGCTGGTACCTGCTCGCCGTGGAGCACGTCATGAACAAGGCGAAGGTCACCTTCGAGGGCGCGGAGCAGGGCTGAGACGCCTCGAGCGCCGTCAGCCCTCGCTGAACCACAGCCCGACGCCGCCCAGCAGGCCCAGACCCAGGAACAGCACGGCGAGTGCCCACGTCTGGCGGCGCGACCACCTGAGCAGTTCGCCGTACCGGTGGCCGCACACCAGGATGAGGCCAGCGAACCCCAGACAGATGGACGCCGGCCCCAGGGCGACGAGCATCTTGCGCTCGGTGTCGCGCACGTCGAGGACCGCCAGCAGCAACAGCGGCCAGAAGCCGATGACGAGCAGTCCGACGACGAGTCCGACGCCCTTCAACGCCTCGGGATTGGACAGCTCCAGGAAGTCCAGCAACCGCCTCCACCAGGAGGGGGGCGGCTCCTGGGGTTCGTGGCGACGTGGGGGGGCGGTGGGTGGCACGCTCTGGGACTCCAGGGGCCATCGTCGCCCCGCGCTCGGGCCCCTGTTCTAATGCAGCCCGGAGCGCATTTGAAGGAAGGTGGCGCGGCTACCTCCCGTCCACCTCGGCGGTGTATTGGCTGACGTAGCTGAGGCCCGCGGTGACGAGCACCCGCCCATCTGGCAGCGGCGTGGCGGTGTGTTCGTAGCGCGGCTGTCCCATGGCGACCTGTATGGACGAGCGCCACGTCCTTGCGCTGGGGTTTGAGGCCCGCGTGGATGCCGGAGAAGCTGAAGCCGAGGGGTCGCTTCATGTCTCCGGGCCGCGGGCTGGTTCGGCGCCAACTCCCTCGCACCTGTGGGCCTGGTCCAGCAATTCCACCACCCGGTAGGGAGGTTTGGGTTGGGCGTAGCGCACCGGGGCGATGACCATGGCGAGGTTCACGCTCACCAGGGTGTTCGCGCCCGTGTGTCGTGCATTCCAGTGCCGGCACAGATAGCGCACGAGGTCCATGCGCAGCTCCGAATACTCGATGACGTGATAACTCGTGATGTTCTTGGGATTCCAGGTGGGATACCAATTCATCAGCGTCAGGTACTGGCGCCAGCGAAAACCGCCGACGGAGGGGATGAGCTCCCTCGGTTGCTCGAACGAGAGCGCCTCCCCCGTGAAGACATTGATTCTCTGGCCGCTCGCGAGCACGCCCGGCGCGACATCCCAACCGTCGCTCTGCTCGAAGACATTCGGATCGGAGAACATCCGGTAGATGTTCTTCATCTTCAGGAAGTTCAACGTCTGCTCCACGAGCACGGGCGGTGACCGGGGCGTGGAGAAATATCCGAAATTCCCAATCTTGTAATAGTAATGGGTCGCGTGGAGCGTGAGCAGGACGGCGGCCAGGCCATTGTTGAAGAAGACATAGGCCCTGCCCGGTGCGAGCGCGAGGTCGTGAGAGAGGGCTTCCTCCGCGCGGGAAGGTCCCCACAACGACTGGCGGAGCCGTGTCGGCAGGCACCGCTCCCAGAACCAGGGAGGGAGGAAGCCGAGGTACGCCACCGCCGCCAGGAAGGGAAGCTGGTGCAGGTCCAGGCCAATGCCGAAGGAGGCGAACATGGCGCAGATGAAGGCCACGGAGCTCGTGCGCACCACGCCGTTCTTCCAGGGGAAGAAGAGGAGGAGCGGCGAGAGGAGCTCGACCCAGGGGACGACGTCTGTCACCGCCTCGAGGAGCGTCAGGTGCGCGAGGGACCAATCGAGCCAGTGGGACGTGTACCGGATGGACGAGAGCGTGAGGTAGAGCGCCTTCCCATCGAGCCACCGGCCGCCCGCGGCGAACTTCGAGATCCCCGTCTTGCAGAGGAAGGCGGCGAACAGCAGGAAGAACACCCAGGCGCCGAGACCGCGGTAGCGAGGCGCGGGCCTCTCCCCGCCCCTCCCCGCCCGCCAGGCATCCACGGAGAACCATGCTCCCCACGGAAGACAAATGCCCGAGAGCAACAACATGGTGAGGACGTAATCGCCAGGGTAGTCCCCCGGGAAGAACCGGTTCTGCACGGACACGCAGAGCATCCAGCACAACGGCGTCACGAGCCGGGTGGCCCACCCCACCATGAGCAGGAGGCTGAGCACCAGGGACACAAGACTGAGCGTGAGCTGGTAGGCGATGCTCCCGCTGAGCGTGTGCAGCGAGAACCACCCGAAATAATCCACCAGGGCCCTCGCCGTCTCCGTGGAGAGCACGCCCGTGTCCGTGTAGTGCGCCTCGAGGTCACGCGCACGGTAGAGGACATCGAAGGCCAGGCTGGCTCCCGTCAGGATGCGCATCACGGCGAGCGACCGCAGATCCACGGTGAACGCCTCCCCCAGATACGTCCTCGGGTTTCCTCTCACCGTCATGTTCCAACCCGTTGTTTCGTGGGCACCACGCGATTGCCTGCACGGGCCGAACCCCGCTGGAGGAACGCCACCCCCACGAGCGTGACACCGGCTCCCACGACGAAGCGTTCCGTGATGGGCTCACCGAGCAGCAGTAATCCCGCCAGGCTGCTGAGCACCGGAATCAGGAGCGTGAACGGCGAGGTCGTGCTCACCGGATATTTCTCGATGAGGCGATACCAGATGACGTAGGCCAGGAGCCCGACGAAGAGCACTTGATAGGCCATGGAGAGCCACCCGATCACGCTCATCCTCCGCAACGCCTGGAGCTGCCCCTGCTCGAACACGAGCGACAGCGCGAGCAGTTGGGGCGCGGAGAAGAGGCTCATCCACGCATTGATGGAGAAGGAGTCGAGGGGCCCCGGTTTGCGCATGCCCTTGAGCTGCAGGTAGCTCACCGCCCACATCACCGCGGACAGCACGATGAGGAGCGCATGGCCCTGGTTCGCCGAGGTCCGTGGCTCCCCGAGCAGGACCACCGCTCCGAGGAAGGCGAGGCTCGCGCCTCCCAGCCACGACCAGCCCGGCCTCTCTCCCAGGAAAAGGAAGGAGAGGAGCGCGGCGAAGGGGACCTGCAACTGCACGAGCACGGCCCCCGTGGCGGCATCCACGCGCGTCAGCCCGAGATAGACGAGGCCGAAGTGCGATGTGCCAAACACGACGGACAGGGCGAGGAGTTGGGGAAGGTGCCTGCGGGCGGTTCTCGCGAACGGCACCGTCAGTCCACCGACGAGCAAGAAGCGCATGGCGAGCAGCGAGAAGGGTGGTAGCTCCAGGAGGCCCAGCTTCGCGAAGGCATAGTTGAAGCCCCAGAGCGCCATGACCAGCAGCACCAGGCCTCGATCCACGAGCGTCATGGGATTCTTCTCACTTCGCCGACGGGGAGGTCTGTTTCCGCTCGGCGACGGTCTGGCCCGCGACGGACCAATTCGTCTCGGAAAGCTCATGCAGGAGGATGCGGGTCTGTTCCGGTGGTTTACCCAGGCTCTGGGAGATCGCCTGGGTCACGGAGAGGAAGAGCTCCTGTCGTTGTCCCTCATCGACAAGAGGCGGCGTCACGTAGATATGCACCAGGGGCATGGAGCTCACTCCTTCTTGATGCAGATGAAACACGTGTTCTGGCTCGTCACCTGGAGCTGTCCTTCGTGTGCGAGCGTCTCGTGCATCAGCCCTTCGACCGTTCTCGCGAGCGCCTCCGCGTCGACTCCCGCCGCCACGGCGTTCTTGAACCGCATCGTGTGCCGGTAGTGGTGGAGCAGGACCTCCACGGATGGGAAGCGCATGGTCCCGTCGTAGCGCTCCTGGGAGACCACCCGGAACCGTTCCCTCAGATGCCGCGGGGCATTCTCCTCGCAGAAACGATCCGTTCCCGTCGGCTGGAACAAGGGCTCGCCGATGTCATGGCCCAGCCGCAGGAGCGCTTTGTCCTGCCAGTCGATGAGTTCGTGAAGCCATCGAAAGGCGGGCACCACACTGACGAAGCGGCCACCCGGTTTGAGCACCCGTGCGAGCTCGTCGAGCGCCCGGGGAATCGACCCCACGTGGTAGAGCACGTAGTTGCAGAGCACGATATCGAAGCTGTTGGCGGGGTAGGGGAGCGCCTCGATGCCCGACACACTCAGCTCGAGCGTGAGCTGCCCGCGGCTCGCTTCCGCGCGCACCGCGTCGATCATCGACGCGGAGAGATCCACGGCCGCGATCCGAGAACCCGCGGGGGCACGCTCCGCGGCCGTGAGCGCGAAGCGCCCGAGACCACACCCCGCGTCCAGGAGGGTCGTGGGCTCATCGGACGAGAGCTTGTCGAGAACCCACGGAACGAGGCCTATCGGGTTGACCCGGAACTGGTCCCAGCCGGAAGAGCGAACCTTGTAATCGTCCGTCGACCCATAATTGTGAGCCAACAAGTGGGCCTTGTCCGTGTATGCGATCGCGCGTGGTTTCATGGTCTCTTCATCCACCGAGCGGCTTGAGGAGCGCCATCATGTGTCCATCCACGTGGACTCCCTCGCGGATGGCGTTGCGCCGCTTGGTCCCCTCGTGGACGAACCCCGCCTTCTCATACAGGCGGATGGCGGAAGGATTGTCGACATAGACCTCGAGTTCGATGCGCTGGAGGTCCAGGTACTGGAATCCGACGTGAACGGCCCTGTCGAGCAACGCGCGTCCAATCCCTTGTCCCGCCACGTCGTCATGGACAGCCATGACCAGGGAGGCGATCCGGCGCCAACGTCCATGCCCCCAATCCAGATAGAGGTAGCCGAGGGCGCGGTCATCGTGCGCCCGCGCGGCGATGAACCAGTGCCGGTTCTCTTCCGCCAGGGCCTTTTCCGTGGAGAGCTCGCTCGGGCAAGGCATCACCGTCGTGCCCCAGAGCACCTGGGGTCTCGACATGAGCTCGTGGAGCGCCGGGGCATCGGAGCGCCTGACGCCGCGGATGCGGAGGTCCTCCCTGTCCGGAGCGGCTCCCTGGCGCATGGTGCTCACCTGTACCTGCCGGACACGAGCCGTGCCTCGACTTCGCGGTAATAGCGGGTCGCCACGTCACAGCGGGTCAGGACGCCGCGGCAGAGCTCCTCCATCAACGAGGGACCGCGTTGCGTCAGCGGAAGGAGGACATGCTCGAACCACTCGGCGCCGTGGTCGTGGTCCACCCCGACGTGGAGCGACTGATAGGCAATCACGTCCTTGGGAACCCCGAGCCGGACGCAGCCATCGACCATGGATTGGAAGCGCTGGGGCGCGGTCTGTTCGAGCACGCCGAGGGCCCCGATCAGCCTGGGTGCATGGCGCCGCGTCAGCCCGTACATGAGGAGCTGATTGGCGTTGGTGAAGATCTCCGGGAATTCGATGTCTCCCACGGTGCGGCCCCTCGCCCGGAACTGTTCCCGCATCCAGGAGACCGAGGTGTTGAACATCGTCGTATGGACGAAGCGCGGGTTGCCGTGCCCCATCTCATCCCAATAATTGTCACCAATGGTGAGCTTGACCTTGCCCGACGTCCCCAGCTGGGCGAGCGCCATCAGATCATCGAACTTGCTGTCCACCTTCTCCTCGACCATGAAGAACAAAGCCATCTCGGACAGCGAGGCCTGCTCCGCGAGATAGGTGGTGAAGCTGGCGGTCGCCTCGGCGTGCCGCTCAACGTGGGTGAAATACCAGTCCTTGAACTGAGCGCTCCCCTTGGGAAGCTCGAAGCCGGCACTGCGGGCATCGAGGTGGCGGATCCACGCGTCTTCGACTTCGTGGATCTCCTGCTGACTCGATAGGGACGGCGTGTCGGCGAAACCCTCGGGCTCCGAGAGCAGCGCTGTGTAATGGCGGTGCAACCGCCGCTGAAGGGAAAGCCCTTCCAAAGTCTCTGGGTCGAATTGGGTCGGCATTCGCATGAAGGTCCAGGGGGAGCGACAACTACCCTGACACGCACCACCCTCATGGCCCTGTCCTACGTGCCAGACATGGAAGTGTGCACGGTAGGTGTCAACCGGGTTGTCGCTCCAAATGGTTGGAATGGAGCTCCCATGTGGACGGACACATCCTGGCACGCAGCGCCACGGGGCCCGATGGAAACCAATCACGGATGCGTCCCGTCCACCGCGAGGGGTGCATGCCTCGCGCGCCTTCATATAAAGTGCGTCGCCTCGCGAGGATGATGGGGTCCTGGCCGGAGTAACGCTCCTCGGGCGTCACGAAATTCAGAGCACTGTGCCGATGCTTGTGATTATACCAGAAGGCGAACTCCTCCAGCCACGCGCGCGCTTCGTGGATCGAACGGAATGGGTGCTCGGGAAAGGCCGGATGGGCCTTGAGCGTCCGGAACAGCGCCTCCGAGAAGGCATTGTCGTCATGAACATGCGGGCGGCTATAGGAAGGGATGATGCCGAGTTCGCGCAGGGTCGAGCGCGTGGGCGTGCCTCGCATCGGACCGCCATTGTCCGAGTGCAGGATCAACCCACAGGGGTTGATGGTGTTGGCTTCACAGGTGTTCCGGATGAAGGCGGCCGCGCGTTGTGTGGTCTCCACATCATGAACTTCCCAGCCCATGATGCGGCGGCTGAAAACATCCATGATGACGTAGAGGTAGAGGTAGGAGCTCCGCGTGGGGCCCTTGAGATAGGTGATGTCCCAGCACCACGCGCGGTTGGGGCCGTGGATGAGGAGCGGCGTGCGCCCGGGGGCCGAGGGCTTGTGTCCATGCGCGCGGCGGGCCCGCCGGGGTCTGACGCGGAGAATCCGGTACATCGTGGACTCGGAGGCGAGGTAGAGGCCCTCATCCGCCATCTTGGGAACGAGCTGTCTGGGAGACAGCTCGCGATGTTCCTTGGAGTGGAGAAGGTTCAGCAGCCTCTCCCGCTCCGAGTCGGAGAGGCGGTTGACCGGACGGCGCATCCCCCGTCGCCGGTCTCCATCGACGTCCGATGCCTTCCACCGCTGGACGGTGCGGCTGGAGACGCCCAGGAGGGGAGCGATCCTGTTCAGACGAACGCCCTTCCGACTCAAGCCGTCCACCAGGTGCAGTATCCGCCGGCGTTCCTCTCCACTGCGCCATTGCCCGCGTCGACCCACGTCGGTGGCGGAGCGCTTCAGCACCAGGAGCGCTTCCGCCTCCACCAGTTTCTTCCGGGTTCTCGCCAGCTCGCGCTTGAGCTGTTGGATGCGTGCCACATGGTCGGTCTTCACTCGGCCCCCTCGCTGCTCGCTGGAAGCTTGCCCCAAACACACAGCAATGAAGGAGTTCGCACATGATGGATCGCATTCGAGTCGCCGTCCTGGGAGCCTCGGGCTACACCGGCGCGGAGCTCGTCCGGCTCGCGCTGGGGCATCCTCGGATGGACCTCGCCGTGTTGTCCGCCAACGCGAAGGCGGGCCAAGGCATGGCGAGCATCTGGCCGCATTTCTTCCCCCATTCCCGCCTGCCGTCCCTGGTGCGCGCGGAGGAGATCGATTGGGGACGCATCGACGTGGTGTTTGGCTGTCTACCCCACGCCACCTCGGCGGAGATCCTGAGTGGCGTGCGGGGTCCCCGCATCATCGACCTGTCCGCCGATTTCCGGCTGCGTGATGCCGCCGTCTACGCTGAGTGGTACGGCAAGGCCCACCCCGCTCCCGACCTGATCGACGAGGCCGTCTATGGGCTGACCGAGTTCGCGCGCGATGCCCTGTCGGCGGCGCGGTTGGTCTCCTGTCCTGGCTGTTATCCCACCGCGGCCCTGCTCGCCCTGCTGCCCCTGGTTGAAGCGGGCGTGGTCGGAACGGAACGCATGACCATCAATGCCCTCTCGGGTGTTTCAGGCTCGGGGCGAGGCTTGAAGGAGTCCAGCCTGTTCGCGGAGCTCGCCGAAGCCACCCACGCCTACGGTGTTGGCGGGCATCGCCACATGCCCGAGATCGAGCAGGAGCTGTCGCGTCGCGTCCACCAGCCCGTGCGGGTCGGTTTCACGCCGCACCTGGTCCCGATGAGCCGCGGCGAGCTGGAGACGATCACCGTCGAGCTCGCGAACGGCGCCACGCCCACGGACCTCCGGGATGTTCTTCAACGGCGCTATGCGGATGAACCCTTCGTGCACCTGTTGCCCGTGGGTGTGGCACCGAGCACGCGCATGGTGCGCGGGTCGAACCACTGTGTGCTCAATGTCTTCGCGGATCGGGTGCCCGGCCGGGCCACTGTCATCGTCGCCATCGACAATCTGGTGAAGGGCTCGAGCGGACAGGCCCTCCAGAACATGAACCGCATGTTCGGATGGCGCGAGACCCTCGGCCTCGAGGCGGCCCCGCTGTTTCCGTGAACCCGTGCTCAGCGAAGAGGGGAAGAGGAATCCCATGAAGGAACTGTCGACGAGCCCTCCGGGGCATGACGTCATCTTGTTCGATGGGCACTGCCGTCTGTGCCGCGAGGCCGCGAAGCACTTCGAGCGGTTGTTGGGAAGCCGCGGCTCGGAGCTGCGCTCGTTCCGGGAGGAAGGCGTGCTCGAGGCGTTTCCTGGTATCCCGCTCGAACGGTGCGAACAGAAGATGCAACTCGTCCAGGCGGACGGGCGGGTGTTCGAGGGCGCCGAGGCCGTGGTGCGGGCCCTGGGACGCAGATGGTTCGGCAAGCTGCTTTTCGTCTACTACGTGCCGGGGCTGCGGCAGGTGGCGGATGGGCTTTATGGCGTCATCGCCCGCCACCGCTTCCGCATCGCGGGCAGGAACTGCTCGGACAGCGCGTGTGCCTTGCACACGAAGTAGGTCGACCGCGCGCGGCGCTTCATCACGGCCGTGTTGCTCGAAGAACAGTCCCACCACGTTCTTCCTCTCCCGCCGTGCCCTCGGGCCTCCTCCGAGCGCGCGATCCCGGGCATCATCGGTGGGCATCAGCGAAGGAGGGCCCCCATGTCAGCTCAGGATGCCACCTCCCGGCGATGACCCTCACCCTGGACCCTCACGTCTCGCCCGAGGAGTTCGCGCGTGCCCGGGAGAGGGCGCGCGTCGCCCGGGTGACCTTCTCCATGGGGGCCGATGCCGGTTCCTCCCAGGCGTCGGGGACACCCTCGACGAAAGCCGATAGCCTCGTCGCTCTTCGCTCCAGACGAGGTCCTCGCGATGGACACCCCCTCCCTGCAAGAAATCGCCGCGCCCGAGGGCGTGTGCTTCGGCTGTGGCTGCGACAACCCTCACGGCTTGCACATCAAGAGCTACTGGCATGACGACGGCATCCACGTCATGGCCAGGCACATCCCCGAGGCCCAATACACGGGCTGGCCCGGGC
>Ga0081606_1000192_pt1 | contig 32762 bp, 27 predicted proteins | sample EareggfetidaYelm_FD_71127 | JGI IMG/M metagenome (GOLD analysis project Ga0081606, IMG submission 71127) | Earthworm egg capsule microbial community from the University of Washington, USA - E. fetida Yelm (SPADES assembly) (version 2) | ecosystem: Host-associated > Annelida > Reproductive system... | reverse complement strand
GATCCTCGAACAGGCCGACACCACCGTGTGGCTCGAACCGGGCTTTCATGCCGAAGTCGATGCGCATGGCAACCTGCTGGTGAGGGCATCATGAGCGCAGCGCGGCCGCCCGAAGGCGCTCATACCGTAGCCGAGGGCGAAGGTACTCCAGTGAGCGCGAAGATCGTCGCGCCCAAGACGGCGCTGCTCATCATCGACCTGCAAAACGACTTTCTCGACGCGAACGGCGCCTACGCTCGCGGCGGCGACACCAACCCGCCGGCATTGCTGTTGCCCGGGCGCGTGGCCGCCGTGGCGCGCGCGCTCAAGGCGGCCGGTGGACTGGTCGTCGCGAGCCAGTTCACGCTCTGGCCCGACGCCGCCGGCGCGCCGATGGTGCCGCCGCATCTGAAGGCATTGCGCCCGTACCTGGCCAAGGGCGACTTCGCGCCCGGCAGTTGGGGCCAGGCCAATGTCGACGCGCTCGCGGGCCTGGTCGATGTGGCGATCAGCAAGGTCATGTACTCGGCCTTCTTCAATACCCAGCTCGACTGGGTGCTGCGCCGCGCGGGCATCGACACCGTGGCGGTCTGCGGCATCGTCACCAACGGCGGCGTGGCCAGCACGGTGCGCGATGCGCAGATGCGCGACTACCGCACGCTGGTGCTGGCCGACGGTTGCGCAGCCTTCGGCGCAAAGCGCCACCAGACCGCGCTGGCCGATATGCGCAATGTGGCCGAGGTCACCGCGTGCGCGCCTTTCATCGATTCGCTGGCATGAACGGACCGCTGCGAACCATGCGCCGGGCGGCGCGCGTCGAGGCCGATGTGCATGTCGCGGTGGCCATCGTCGGCGGCGGCGCCTGCGGGCTTACGGCCGCGTTGATGCTCCACGATGCCGGCGTCGATTGTGTCGTGCTGGAACGCGATGCGCTGCCGAGCGGATCGACGGCGTTGTCCTCGGGCTTCATCCCCGCGCCTGGCACGCGCGCGCAGCGCGCGCACGGTGTGACCGGCGACAGCGCCGCACGCTTTGCCGCCGACATCCAGGCCAAGGCGCGCGGCCGCGCGGCGCCGGCGCTGGTCGATGCGTATGCAACGGCCATCGGCCCTGCGCTCGATGCGCTCCAGCAGCGCCACGGCCTCGAATGGCTGCTGCTCGACGGCTTTCTCTATCCCGGCCACAGCGTGCGCCGCATGCACGCGCTGCCGCAGAAGACGGGCCGGGCGTTGATGGCGGCGCTGCACGCGGCCGCCGGGGCGGCAGGCATCCCGATAGTGACGCAGGCCGTGGTCGATACGCTGGTGCTCGACAGCGCGCAGCGCGTGCTCGGCATCGACTATCTGCGCCCCGACGGCCGGCGCGAGACGCTCGGTTGCGCCGCGCTGCTGCTTGCCTGCAACGGCTTCGGCGGCAATGCGCAGATGGTGCGCACGCTGCTGCCCGAGATGGCCGAGGCCAGGTTCTGCGGCCATGTCGGCAACGACGGCAGCGCCATTGCCTGGGGCCGGTCGCTGGGCGCGCGGCTGCGCGACCTCGGCGGCTACCAGGGGCACGGCTCGTGGGTCACGCCGCATGGCGCGCTGATGTCGTGGGCCGTGATGATGGCCGGCGCGGTGCAGGTCAACGGCGCGGGGCAGCGCTTTCACGATGAGACGCAGGGCTACTCCGAGGCTGCGCTGCATGTGCTGGCGCAGCCGCAGGGCATTGCGTGGAACCTGTTCGATGCGCCGCTGCTGGCGTTGGCGCGCAGCTTTCCCGACTTTTGCGAGGCCGAGGCGGCGGGCGCGCTGCGCCGCTGCCCGTCGGTGGCCGCGCTGGCGGACTGCATCGGCTGCAAGCCCTCGGTGTTGCAACGCACGCTCGACACAGTGCGCGCTGCGTCGGCTGCACCCGATGGCCGCGTGTTCGCGCGCGGACTCGATGCGCCGTACTTCGCCGTCAAGGTGACCGGCGCGCTCTTTCACACCCAGGGCGGCCTCGACACCGCGCCCGACATGCGCGTGCTGCGCCGGGACGGCACGCCCCTGGCCAACCTGCTGGCAGCAGGCGGCGCGGCGGGCGGCGTCTCGGGCGATGCGGCATCGGGCTATCTCTCCGGCAATGGTCTGCTGAGCGCGGTCGCCGGGGGCTACATCGCGGCGCGCACCGCCACCACGATCGTTCAATCCAGGAAGGCGCCCACATCATGACGACCCGCGACTTCAAGACCCGGCTGGCGGCGCCCGATGTGCTGCTGGCCCCGGGCGTGTACGACGCGCTGAGCGCGCTGGTGGCCGAGCAGGCCGGCTTCGAGGCGCTCTACCTTTCGAGCGCGTCGATCGCCTACACCCGGCTCGGCCGCTCCGACATCGGCCTGGCCACCTTCACCGAGGTGGCCGACACGCTCGCGCACATCACCGAGCGCGTGCGCCTGCCGGTGATCGTCGATGCCGACACCGGCTTTGGCAACGCGCTGAACACGCAGCGCACCGTACGCGGCTTCGAACGCGCGGGCGCGGCCATGGTGCAGATCGAGGACCAGACCTTCCCGAAGCGCTGCGGGCACCTCGACGGCAAGGCCCTGGTGCCGCAACGCGAGATGGCGGGCAAGCTCAAGGCCGCGCTCGATGCGCGCTCGTCGAACGACACGCTGATCCTGGCGCGCACCGACGCGGTAGCGGTCGAGGGACTGCAAGCGGCGCTCGACCGCGCCGAGGCGTACCTCGAATGTGGCGTGGACGCGCTCTTCATCGAGGCGCTGCGCTCGCCCGGGCAGATGGATGCGGCCTGCCGCCGCTTCGCGCACCGCGTGCCGCTGCTCGCCAACATGGTCGAAGGCGGCAAGACGCCGCTGCAGGATGCAGACACGCTGCAAAGGCGCGGTTTTCGCATCGCCATCTTCCCGGGCGGCACGGCGCGCGCCGTGGTGCACACGCTGCAGGGCTACTACGCGAGTTTGCACCGGCACCGCACCACGCAGCCGTGGCGCGGGCAGATGCTGGACTTCGATGCGCTCAATGCAGTGATCGGCACACCCGAGCTGATGCGCATCGGGCAACGGTACGACTGATCCGGCTGATCCGGCTGATCCGACACGGCCGCTGTTGCAGCGCAGCACGCGGCACCGTTCGTCGCACACCTACCGGCGCGCTGCGAGCGGTGCGTGCAGATCGGCCACGGCGACGGCGCAGCGGCTTCGAGCACCGGCGCCAGCCAGCGTGCTCGTGCTATCGGCCATCAGCCATCGGCGTAGCGAAGCCCGTCCCTGCAAGCACGGCGGCGCACCCGGCATGGAAGTCGCTGGTGACACAGACCGGTGACAAAGGCCGGCGATGCCAGCGCCAGCGGCCGGCCCTTGCCGAAGATCAACGACCAGGGGCGGCCCGCCAACGGAATTACTTTTTCACCGGCGGCACATCCGTGCAACTGCCATGCGCAATCTCCGCCGCCATGCCTATGCTTTCGCCCAGCGTGGGGTGGGGGTGGATGGTTTTGGCGATGTCCACTGCGTCGGCGCCCATTTCGATGGCCAGGGCGATTTCGCCGATCATGTCGCCGGCGTGGCTGCCGACCATGCCGCCGCCCAGGATTTTGCCGTGGCCCCGGGCTTCGGGGGCGTCGTCGAACAGCAGCTTGGTGTAGCCCTCGTCGCGGCCGTTGGCAATGGCGCGGCCCGAGGCGGTCCAGGGGAACAGGCCCTTTTTGACCCGGATGCCCTGGGCCTTGGCCTGGTCTTCGGTCAGGCCCACCCAGGCCACCTCGGGGTCGGTGTAGGCCACGCTCGGGATCACGCGGGCGTCGAATGCGGCGCCAGCCAATGCCTTGTCGCCCTGCAGTTCACCGGCGATGACTTCGGCCGCCACATGCGCCTCGTGCACGGCCTTGTGCGCCAGCATCGGCTGGCCCACGATGTCGCCGATGGCGAAGATATGCGGCACATTGGTGCGCATTTGTCTGTCGACTTCGATGAAGCCCCGGTCGGTGACGGTCACCCCGGCTTTTTCGGCTCCGATCTGCTTGCCATTGGGTCTGCGGCCGACGGCCTGCAGCACCAGGTCGTAGGTCTGCAGGTCGGTCTGCGGGGTGGACGGGTGCTCTTTTGCGACGCTGGCAAAGCTGACTTCGATGCCTTCGGGCCTGGCCTGGGCGCCTATGGTTTGGGTGCCGAGCATGATGCGGTCGAAGCGGTGGGCGTTCATTTTTTGCCAGACTTTGACCAGATCGCGATCGGCGCCCTGCATCAGGCCGTCCAGCATTTCCACCACATCCAGGCGCGCGCCCAGGGTGCTGTACACCGTGCCCATTTCCAGGCCGATGATGCCGCCGCCCAGGATCAGCATGCGTTTGGGGATTTCCTTGAGCGCCAGCGCGCCGGTGGCGTCGATCACGCGCGGGTCTTCGGGCATGAATGGCAGGCGCAGGGCCTGGCTGCCGGCGGCGATGATGGCTTTTTTGAAGGCGATGATTTTCTTGCTGCCGGTCTGCTCCTGGCCGGTGCCGGTGGTCTCTTGCACTTGAAGATGGTGGGCGCCGACAAAGGCGCCGTAGCCGCGCACGGTGGTTACTTTGCGCATTCTGGCCATCGCGGCCAGGCCGCCGGTGAGCTTGCCGATGACTTTTTCCTTGTGGCCGCGCAAGCGCTCGAGGTGGACCTCTGGCGCGCCAAAGTCGATGCCTGCCGTCGACAGATGGCGCACTTCGTCGATCACGGCCGCCACATGCAGCAGCGCCTTGGAGGGGATGCAGCCCACGTTCAGGCATACGCCGCCCAGTGTCGCGTAGCGCTCGACGATGACTGCCTTCAGGCCCAGGTCGGCGGCGCGAAAGGCCGCCGAGTAGCCGCCGGGGCCGCCGCCGAGCACCAGCAGGTCGCATTCCAGATCGGCCGTTCCCGCCCAGTTCGATGCTTGCACATCGATGGCAGATGGCGTTTGTCGATCATGCGCTGCTGCCGGCTGGCGTTCAGATGCCGCGCTGCTGGCGTGCTGCGGCTCTTGCAGTGTCAGCAGCACCGAGCCTTCGGCCACCTTGTCGCCCAATTGCACGCGCAGTTCCTGGACCACGCCGGCGTGGCTGCTGGGGATTTCCATCGAAGCCTTGTCGGATTCGACGGTGACCAGGCTTTGCTCGGCCCGGATGGTGTCGCCGGGTTTGACCAGCACTTCGATGATGGCCACTTCGCTGAAGTCGCCGATGTCGGGCACCTTGATGTCGATGATTGCCATGGCGTTGCCCTTTCGTTACATCATGATGCGGCGCATGTCCGCCAGCAGCGAGGCGAAGTACAGGTTGAAGCGCGCAGCGGCTGCGCCGTCGATCACGCGGTGGTCCCAGCTCAGGCTCAGCGGCAGCATCAGGCGCGGGACGAATTGCTTGCCGTCCCACTGGGGCTCCAGACGGCTTTTGCACACGCCCATGATGGCGACCTCGGGGGCGTTGATGATGGGTGTGAAGTAGCGCCCGCCAATGCCGCCGAGCGAGGAGATGCTAAAGCCCGCGCCGCTCATCTCGGCCGGGGCCAGCTTGCCGTCGCGGGCCTTTTTGGCCAGTTCGGCCATCTCTTGCGAGATTTGCACGATGCCCTTTTGGTCGGCGTCGCGGATCACCGGCACCATCAGGCCGTTGGGCGTGTCGGCCGCAAAACCGATGTGGAAGTAGTTTTTCAGCACCAGTTGTTCGCCGTCGATCGAGGCGTTGAATTCCGGGAATTTTCTGAGCGCGGCCACGGTGGCCCGGATCATGAAGGCCAGCATCGTGACCTTGATGCCGCTCTTGTCGTTTTCCTTGTTGAACTGCACGCGGAAGGCTTCCAACTCGGTGATGTCCGCGTCGTCATGGTTGGTGACATGCGGGATCAGCACCCAGTTGCGGTGCAGGTTGGCGCCGCTGATTTTCTTGATGCGGCCTAGTTCCTTGCGCTCGACGGGGCCGAACTTGGCAAAGTCGATCTTCGGCCAGGGCAGCAGGTCCAAGCCCGCAGCGGAGCCGGCGGCGGGCGCCCGGGCCGCCTGTGCCTGGGTCTGCATGGCGCCGCTCATCACCTGCCGGGTGAAGGCTTGCACGTCGTCCAGCGTGATGCGACCCTTGGGGCCCGTGCCCTTGACTTGCGCGATGGGCACGCCCAGTTCGCGGGCGAACTTGCGCACCGACGGCGAGGCATGCGGCAGGCCGGCCATGGCCGGGCCTGGCTGCTGGGCGGGAATGGCTGGTGGCGTTGCGCCGGCCGGTGCCGCAGCCGTGGACGGCGATGCCGGTGCCGCAACGGGTGCAGCCGCGGCAGCGGTCGGGGTGGCCGGCTCAGTCGCACCTGCTGCATTTGCTGCACCTGCTGCACCTGCCACTTCGAGCGTCAGCAGCACCGAGCCTTCCTTGACTTTGTCGCCGACCTGCACGCGCAGTTCCTTGACCTGGCCTGCGTGGCTGGATGGAATCTCCATCGATGCCTTGTCGGACTCGACGGTGATCAGCGATTGCTCGACTTTGATGATGTCGCCCGGCTTGACCAGCAATTCGATCACGCCGACCTCGTCGAAATCCCCGATGTCCGGGACCTGGATGTCTACCAATGCCATGCTTGTCTCCGGTTATGCGTACAGCGGGTTGGTCTTGTCGGCCTGTATGCCGTATTTGGCCAGCGCCTGTGCCACTTTGTCGGCGGGCAGCAGGCCGTCTTCGCTCAGCGCCTTGAGCGCGGCCAGGACGATGTAGTGGCGATCGATCTCGAAATGCGCGCGCAGCTTGCTGCGAAAGTCGCTGCGGCCAAAGCCGTCGGTTCCCAGCACTTTGTAGTTGCGGCCCTTGGGTATGAACGGGCGGATCTGCTCGGCGTAGGCTTTCATGTAGTCGGTGGACGCGACCACCGGGCCGGTGCTGCGGCCCAGTTGCCGGGCTACGAACGGCTGGCGCGGCGCCGCCAACGGGTGCAGCAGGTTCCAGCGCTCGGCGTCCTGGCCTTCGCGGGTGAGTTCGTTGAAACTGGGGCAGCTCCACACATCGGCCTGCACCCCCCAGTCGGCGGCCAGCAGGGTTTGTGCGGCCAGCGCTTCGCGCAAGATGCTGCCCGAGCCCAGCAGTTGCACGCGCTGCTCGCCTGCGGCGCCGGGCTGGCACAGGTACATGCCCTGGATGATTTGCTCTTGCGTGCCATCCGCCAGGCCCGGCATCGCGTAGTTCTCATTGAGCAGCGTGATGTAGTAAAAGACATTCTCCTGCTGCTCGACCATGCGCTGCAGGCCGCGGTGCATGATCACGGCCACTTCGTGCGCGAAGCTGGGGTCGTAGCTCACGCAGTTGGGAATGGTGTTGGCCAGGATATGGCTGTGGCCGTCTTCGTGCTGCAAGCCTTCGCCATTGAGCGTGGTGCGGCCCGAGGTGCCGCCCAGCAGGAAGCCGCGCGCCTGCATGTCGCCGGCGGCCCAGGCCAGGTCGCCGATGCGCTGGAAACCGAACATCGAGTAGTACACGTAGAACGGCACCATGATGCGGTTGTTCGTGCTGTAGCTGGTGGCCGCAGCGATCCAACTGGCCATGCCGCCGGCTTCGTTGATGCCCTCTTGCAGGATCTGGCCGGCCTTGTCTTCCCTGTAGTACATGACCTGATCGCGATCGACCGGGGTATACAACTGGCCCTTGGGGTTGTAGATGCCGATCTGGCGAAACAGCCCTTCCATGCCGAAGGTGCGGGCCTCGTCGACCAGGATGGGCACCACGCGCGGGCCCAGGGCCGGGTCGCGCAGCAACTGTGTGATGACGCGCACATAGGCCTGGGTGGTGGAGATTTCGCGGCCTGCGGTTGTCGGGTCGAGCACGGCCTTGAAGGTCTCCAGTGCCGGCACGGTGAAATGCTCGTCGGCCTTGGGCCGGCGCTTGGGCAGGTAGCCGCCCAGCGCCTGGCGGCGTTCGTGCAGGTACTTGATTTCGGGCGTGTCGTCGGCGGGCTTGTAGTACGGGATCTTGTGCAGTTCGCTGTCCGGGATCGGGATGTTGAACCGGTCGCGGATGTAGCGTATGTCTTCGTCGCTGAGCTTTTTCGTCTGGTGCACGGTGTTCTTGCCCTCGCCGGCCTTGCCCATGCCGTAGCCCTTGATGGTCTTGACCAGCAGCACCGTGGGCTGGCCCTGGTGCGCGTTGGCGGCGTGAAAAGCGGCGTACACCTTGGTCGGCTCGTGGCCGCCACGGCGCAACTCGAACACCTCCTCGTCGCTCATGTGCTCGACCAGTTTGAGCGTTTCGGGATACCTGCCGAAGAAGTTCTTGCGCACGAATGCGCCGTCGTTGGCCTTCATCGCCTGGTAGTCGCCGTCCAGGGTTTCCATCATCAACTGGCGCAGCCTGCCGCTCCTGTCGCGGGCCAGCAGCGCGTCCCAGCCCGCGCCCCACAGCAGCTTGATCACGTTCCAGCCGCTGCCGCGAAATTCGCTCTCCAACTCCTGCACGATCTTGCCGTTGCCGCGCACCGGACCGTCGAGCCGCTGCAAGTTGCAGTTGACCACGAAGACCAGGTTGTCGAGGTTCTCGCGCGCCGCCAGGCCGATGGCGCCCAGCGATTCGGGCTCGTCCATCTCGCCGTCGCCGCAGAACACCCAGACCTTGCGCTTGTCGGTGTCGGCAATGCCGCGCGCGTGCAGGTACTTCAGGAACCGCGCCTGGTAGATGGCCATCAGCGGGCCCAGCCCCATCGACACCGTGGGGAACTGCCAGAACTCGGGCATCAGCTTCGGGTGCGGGTAGCTCGACAGACCCTTGCCATCGACTTCCTGGCGGAAACTGTCGAGCTGCGCTTCATCGAGCCGCCCTTCGAGGTAGGCGCGGGCATAGATGCCGGGCGCGCTATGGCCCTGGATATAGAGCAGATCCCCGCCGTGGTGCTCGCTCTCGGCATGCCAGAAATGATTGAAACCGGCGCCAAACATGCTGGCCACCGAGGCGAACGAGCCGATGTGGCCGCCCAGGTCGCCGCCATCGGCCGGGTCCAGGCGGTTGGCGCGCACCACCATGGCCATCGCGTTCCAGCGCATGTAGGCGCGCAGGCGCTTTTCGATCTGTATGTTGCCGGGGCAATGCGCTTCCTTGTTCGGCTCGATGGTGTTCACGTAGCCGGTGTTGGCTGAAAACGGCATGTCGATGCTGCTTTGGCGCGCCTGCTCGATGAGTTGCTCGAGCAGGAAATGGGCGCGCTCGGCACCGGCTTGGTCGATGACGGCGGACAGCGCATCCACCCACTCGCGGGTTTCTTGCGGATCGGTGTCGGAGGCGGCGCCGTTTCCGGCCGGGGGGACGGGCTGAGCTGACATGCTTTGTCTCCTTGAATGTGGCAGCCATTATCAGGCGGCAAGTTTCGCATATCTTTTCCTGATTTCAAATAGTGCTTGATAATTTCATATTGCAACAATATATGAACGGCCTGCATCGGCGGCTGCGGCAAAGCAGCGCGCTGCGCACCCTACACTTGCGGGATGGACACCATGCCCCCTTCCCCCACGGCGCCGTCCGTGGCTGCGCCGATACGCTGGTGGCGCAACTGGTGGCGCGGACTGTCGCCCACCCGGCAAGACCGGTTCGCCGCTCTCGCCCCGCTGGCCGCAGTGCTGATGTTTCTGGCTGCCATCGTTGCAGCGTTCTGGTATCTGCGCGCCGAAGAGGTCGAGCGCGAACAGGAAGCCCTGCGGCGCGACGTGGAATATGCGCACCAGCGTGTGCGCTTGCGCTTGCTCGAGCGCCAGGAGCAAATCATGCGCATTGCCCGCGACCTGTCCAACCAGGACTTGGCGCGCGTGGACTTCGTCAGCCGCGCCGAGATCCTGATCAGCCAATACCCCGAACTGCAAGCCATCACCTGGATCGACGAGCGCCGGCGCATCCGCGCCAGCCAGGCCGCCCCCACGCTGGGCAGCGGGCAACTGCGCATGGCCGGCGAGGTGCTCAAGCCCGGCGATACCGCCGACGCCTTTGGTCTGGCGCGCGACCTGCAACAGCCGGTGTACGTGCAGCCGAGCGTCATTGCGGGCGACGCCGCGCCGCTGCTGCAACTGCAAGTGCCGCTGAACAACCAGGGCCGGTTCGGCGGCGTGGTGCTGAGCGAGTACTCCATCGACAGCCTGCTGCGCTATGGCACGCCCACCGAAGTGCTGGCGCGCTATGCCGTGACGCTGCTCGACGACAAGGGCCATTTGCTGGCCGGCACGCCGCTGGGCCCGCGCAACAAGGCCAGCCAGTTGCTGCCCTGGAAGCCGCGCGCCAATGAATACGAAGTGCCCGTCTCCCCGGTGGGCAACGGCCTGACGCTGCGTGCCCAGGCCTACCGCACCTCCTTGGGCATGGTCGGCAGCGGCCTGTTCTGGCTGGTGGGAACCCTGAGCGGGATGACCGCCTGGATGCTGATCGCCACCTGGCGCCACACCCGCCGCCGCATGCGCACGCAAGAAGCGCTGGTGGCCGAAACCAACTTCCGCCGGGCGATGGAGAACTCCATCCTCACCGGCATGCGCGCGCTGGATCTGGAAGGCCGCATCAGCTATGTGAACGCCGCCTTTTGCCAGATGACAGGCTGGAGCGCGCAGGAACTGGTGGGCCTGAAAGCGCCATTCCCCTACTGGCCGGAATCCGACCTGGAGACCTTGCAGGCCAAGCTGCGCGACGAGCTCAGCGGCAACACCACCGCCGGCGGCTTTCAGGTGCGCGTCAAACGCAAGAGCGGCACGCTGTTCGATGCGCGGCTGTATGTGTCGCCGCTGATCGATGCCCATGGCCAGCAGACCGGCTGGATGACATCGATGACCGACATCACCGAGCCCAACCGGATCCGGGCGCAGTTGTCGGCCTCGCACGAGCGCTTCACCATCGTGCTGGAGTCGTTGGACGCATCGGTGTCGGTGGCCCCGCTGGGCAGCGAAGAACTGCTGTTTGCCAACAAGCTGTACCGCCAATGGTTTGGCTCGCACACCGGCGGGCATCTGCAATTGGTGGCACAGGCTGGCATGGTGCCCATCTCGGGCAAAGAGCACAGCGGCATGGACGACGAGGATGGCCTGATGGGCTTGCCGACCGACCCGCTGACCAGCGCGCGCAGCGAAAACACCGAAATCTACCTGACCGAACTGGGCAAATGGCTGGAAGTGCGCTCGCGCTACCTGAACTGGGTCGACGGGCGCCTGGCCCAGATGGTGATTGCCACCGACATCACCCCCCGGCGCCTGGCCGAAGAACAGGCCGGACGACAGGCCGAGCGCGCCCAATCGGTCAGCCGCCTGATCACGATGGGCGAGATGGCATCGAGCCTGGCGCATGAACTGAACCAGCCCCTGACGGCCATCAACAACTACTGCAGCGGGCTGCTGCTTCGCATCCAGAACGGGCAACTCGGCGAAGAAGCCCTGCTGGAGACCCTGCAAAAAACCGCCCACCAGGCCCAGCGCGCCGGCCAAATCATCCAGCACATCCGCTCCTTCGTGCAAAAAAGCGAGCCCAACCGCACACTGGCCGATGTGCACTCGATGGTCACCGAGGCCGTGGAACTGGCCGACATCGAACTGCGCCGGCGCAACGTGCGCCTGACACACCACGTTGCGGCCCGCCTGCCGCCGGTGATGGCCGACACCATCCTGATCGAACAGGTGCTGGTGAACCTGATGAAGAACGGGGCCGAAGCCATCGAGCATGCCAAGCGCCCGCCCCCCAACCGCAGCGTGGAACTGCGCGTAGTCCCCCGGCAGGTCGACGAGCACGATGGGGTGGAGTTTTCGGTGTGCGACACCGGCCGGGGCCTGGCACCCGAAGTACGCAAACGCCTGTTCGAGGCGTTCTTCTCCACCAAGGAAGAAGGCATGGGCATGGGCCTGAACTTATGCCGCAGCATCGTCGAATCGCACCAGGGAAGAATGGATGTGGAGAACCTCTACAATGGCCTGGAGCTTGCCGGTTGCAGATTCACCTTCTGGCTGCCGCTTGCCAAGCCAGCTGATGCCGCTGCAACTACGGTAGCAAACGAACAGACCCCAAGGATGGTTGCATGAGCTTGATTCCGAAAAAAGGCACGGTTTACGTGGTTGACGACGACGAAGCCGTGCGCGACTCGCTGCAATGGCTGCTCGAAGGCAAGGACTACCGGGTGCGTTGTTTCGATTCGGCCGAAACCTTTCTGTCACGCTACGACCCGCGCGAAGTGGCCTGCCTGATCGTGGACATCCGCATGGGCGGCATGACCGGGCTGGAACTGCAAGACCGCCTGGTCGAGCGCAAATCGCCGCTGCCCATCGTCTTCATCACCGGCCATGGCGACGTGCCCATGGCCGTGAACACGATGAAGAAAGGCGCGCTGGACTTCATCCAGAAACCCTTTGACGAGCCCGAACTGGTAGGGCTGGTCGAACGCATGCTCGACCATGCGCGCGAAGCCTTCGCCGACTACCAGCAGGCCGTCTGCCGCGAAGCGCTGCTGTCCAAGCTCACCAGCCGCGAAGCGCAGGTGCTCGAACGCATCGTCGCCGGCCGTCTGAACAAGCAAATTGCCGACGACCTGGGCATCAGCATCAAAACGGTGGAAGCGCACCGCGCCAACATCATGGAAAAACTCAACGCCAACACCGTGGCCGACCTGCTCAAGATCGCCCTGGGACAGAACGCCCCCAAGGGTTGATCGACTTCGCTACATTTTCAATAGCCAACGGTACGGATGAATCAAGCACCCAAAGCAGACTCCATCGATATTTGCGCCATGACAGCCCACACCATCGACGGCCTGGCCCTGTCGCGCCAGTTGCGCAGCGCGCTGGCGCAGCGCGCTGCGGCCCTGACGGCCCGTGGCCACCAGCCCGGTCTGGCCGTGATCCTGGTCGGCGAAGACCCGGCCTCCGCCATCTACGTGCGCAACAAAATCCGCGCCTGCCAAGACAACGGCCTGCGCTCCGTCCTGGAAAAATACACCGCCAACCTGAGCCAGGCCGCGCTGCTCGAACGCATCGCCGCCTTGAATGCCGACCCCGGCGTGCATGGCATCCTGGTGCAAATGCCGCTGCCCAAACACATCGACCCGCACCGGGTCACCGAGGCGATTGCCAGCACCAAGGATGTGGACGGCTACTCGGTGCTGTCTGCCGGGGCGCTGTTGGCCGGCCTGGACGGCTTTCGCCCCTGCACGCCATACGGCTGCATGAAACTGATCGAATCCACCGGCCAGGCCATCGCAGGCCGGCACGCAGTGATCGTGGGGCGCAGCCAGACCGTCGGCAAACCCATGGCCCTGCTGCTGCTGCAAGCCAATGCCACGGTGACGCTGTGCCACAGCGCCACCCCCGACCTGGGCTACCACACCCGCCAGGCCGACATCGTGGTCGCCGCCGTCGGCCGGGCCCGGATGCTGACCGCCGAGATGGTCAAACCGGGCGCCATCGTCATCGATGTGGGCATCAACCGCCAAGCCGACGGCAAGCTCTGCGGCGACGTGGACTTCGACCGCGTCAAACAGGTGGCAGGCTGGATCACCCCGGTGCCTGGCGGAGTGGGCCCGATGACCATTACCATGCTACTGGTCAACACCATGCAAGCGACCGAGCGCAGCGCCGCAAACCCCTGACACCCGGACATGGACAACCCCCTTCTGACCCCCTCGGACCTGCCCCCCTTCGACCGCATCGGCGCGCAGGATGTCGCGCCCGCCATCGATGTGCTGCTGGAGCGCGCCAGCCAGGCACTGGAGACCGTCACCGCCCCCGGCTTCCCGGCCCGCTGGCAAGCCATCATGGAGCAGTTGGAAGTGCCCAACGAGCAACTGCTCCGGGCCTGGGGCGCCATCAGCCATTTGAACAGCGTGGCCGACACCCCGCCACTGCGGGCCGCCTACAACGCCGCCCTGCCGCGCATCACCGAATTCTGGACCCGCCTGGGCACCAACGAGCGGCTGTACGCCAAGTACAAGGCCATCGACCCCGCGTCACTGACGCCCGTGCAAAGCCAGGCCCACCGCAACGCCATGCGCAACTTCGTGCTCGCCGGCGCAGAACTGACCGGGGCCGCCAAAGAACGCTTCGCCTGCATCCAGCAGCGCCAGGCCGAACTGGACCAGAAATTCAGCGAAAACGTCCTCGACGCCACCGAAGCCTTTGCCTATTACGCCAGCGCCGAAGAACTCGACGGCCTGCCGGCCGACATACGGCAAGCAGCCCTGTCCGCCGCGCAGGCCGAGGGCCGGGCGGGCTACAAACTGACACTCAAATGGCCCTGCTACCTGCCGGTAATGCAATTTGCCAGCCGCAGCGAACTGCGCGAAAAACTCTACCGCGCCTATGTCACCCGCGCCTCCGACCAGGCCGAGAACCGACAGTTCGACAACAGCGCATCGATCGCCGAGATTCTCGCGCTGCGCCGCGAAGAAGCCCGACTGCTCGGCTATCCCCATTTCGGCGCGCTGTCGATCGCGCCCAAAATGGCGCAGTCGCCCGCCGAAGTGATCGGCTTTTTGCGCGACCTGGCGCGCCGGGCACGCCCCCATGCAGAAAAAGACCTGGCCGACCTGCGCGCCTTTGCGGCCAGGCACAAGGGCCTGGACGACCCCCAGGCCTGGGACTGGTACTACCTGTCCGAGCAGCTCAAACAGGCCCGCTACGCCTTCAGCGAGCAAGAGGTCAAGCAATACTTCACCGCCCCCAAGGTGCTGGCCGGACTGTTCAAAATCGTCGAGACATTGTTTGAAGTCTCGATCCGCCCGGACTCGGCCGCCGTATGGGATGCCGCAGTCGAGTTTTACCGCATCGAACGCGGCGGCCGACTGATCGGCCAGTTCTACCTCGACCAACCCGCCCGCACCGGCAAACGGGGCGGCGCCTGGATGGACAATGTGCGCAACCGCTGGCTACGCCCCGACACCGGCGCGCTGCAAACGCCGGTGGCGCACCTGGTCTGCAACTTCGCGCCCGGCGTGGATGGCCGGCCGCCACTGCTGACCCACTACGATGTCATCACCCTGTTCCACGAATTTGGCCATGGACTGCAGCACCTGCTGACCCAGGTCGATGAATTCTATGTCTCGGGCATCAGCGGCGTGGAATGGGACGCCGTGGAACTGCCCAGCCAGTTCATGGAAAACTTCTGCTGGGAATGGGATGTGCTCGGGCACATGACAGCCCATGTGGACACAGGCGCGCCGCTGCCCCGGGAACTGTTCGACAAAATGCTCGCGGCGCGCAACTTCCAAAGCGGCATGCAGACCCTGCGCCAAATCGAATTCGCGTTGTTCGACATGCTGCTGCACACCGAGCATGACCCGGCCGAGGACTTCATGCCGCTGCTGGAGCGGGTGCGCAACGAAGTGTCGGTGCTGGCCTCGCCCCCATTCAACCGCCCCGCGCACAGCTTTAGCCACATCTTTGCCGGCGGCTATGCGGCGGGCTACTACAGCTACCACTGGGCCGAAGTGCTCAGCGCCGATGCCTACGCCGCCTTTGAAGAAACCGCAGGCCAAAATGGCCAGCCCAGCATCGAAACCGGCCGACGCTATCGCCAAACCATTCTGGAAACGGGCGGTAGCCGCCCGGCAATGGAATCGTTCAAAGCCTTCCGCGGCCGTGCGCCCAGCCTGGATGCCCTGCTGCGCCACCGCGGCATGATCGAAGAATCGACCGCCTGAGCCTGCTGCTGCACATGGGCCCGCTGCAACCGATCACGACCGATCGAAACCCAAGGAGCAACGATCATGCACCAACCCCTGTTTGCCCCCCTGCTGGCATCCTTGCTGCTGACGCTGGCCTGCGCCAGTGCCCAAGCCCAAACGGTTTATCGCATCGTCGGCCCGGACGGCAAGGTCAGCTTCTCGGACCGCCCACCGCCCGACGCCAAAGCCCAGCCGGTACGCGCTCCGGCGCCCGCCGCCGCCAACGGTGCTGCGCTGCCATACGATCTGCGCCAGATCGTCAACCGCTTTCCGGTCACGATCTACACCGGCGACGACTGCGCCCCCTGCGCCAGCGTGCGCATCATGCTGACGGCGCGGGGCGTGCCATTTACCGAGCGCACCGTATCGAGCAACGAGGACATCGCCGCGCTCCAGCGCCTGAGCGGCAGTTCCAGCCTGCCTTTTGGCACCATTGGCGGCCAGCAATTGACCGGCTACTCGGACACGGAATGGACACAGTACCTGGACGCAGCCGGCTACCCCAAGCAGTCCCAGCTCCCCGGCAACTATCGCCGGCCCGCCCCCAGCCCGCTGGTCGCCATCAAAGCCGTTGAGCCTGCCGCGCCCCAAAACCGCACCCCCGCGCCCGCAGAACGGGTAGCCGCCCCGGTCAACGACGGCCCCACGCCCAGCAATCCGGCCGGCATCCGGTTCTGACAAACCAGTTCTGATGAACAAGGCGGTGAAATTTCAGATCCGTTGGTGTCACCACTGAAAAAATGAGTGCTTGCCAAATCAGGCGAGAAAAGAGAGATTCTCTTGATCAAACTCAGACCAGCAACGCCAGCGGATGCGGCAGGTGTCGCCGCATTGCATGCCGAAAGCTGGCGTCAAACATATCGGGGCGTTCTCACGGATGAGTATCTGGACCAGAGGCTCGATGCCGATCGTTTGAACGACTGGCAACGGCGTTTGAATGAACCGCCCGCAGGTCAATACGTGGTGGTGCTGGAAACGGACGATGCCGGCCGCCCGGATGATCTGATGGGATTTGCCTGTGCCTATGGCGCTTACGACGTTCAGGCCGGCACTTTATTGGAAAACCTTCACGCGCACCCGGAAAAAAAGCAAAGGGGAACCGGTCGCCTGCTGCTGGGGCAGATTGCGCGCTGGTCGCTGCAGCATTACCCGGACAATGCTTTGCACCTGTGGGTCGTGGCGCCCAACCAATCAGCCATCAGTTTCTATCGCCACATGCGCGCCGTCGAAGATGCCCAGGCTGTCTGGCATGCCCCGGATGGCTCCCGAATTCCTGAACTGCGCTATATATGGCGTGATCCGTCGCTACTTTTGACGGAACCACTTTCACGCTGTCGTTGCCCATGGCGCCAAGGCATGCACCATGCTGATTGAACATGTTCCACATATTGCCGCAGGCGTTACGGTGACAATGACGGTGGCCCTGGGATCACTGGCGGTGGCAGTGGCTTTGGGCCTCGTGGGTGCAGCCTGCAAACTGTCAGGGTCGCGGCTGCTGACCTTGCTGGCTGCCACCTATTCGACGCTGGTACGGGGTGTGCCGGAACTGGTGTGGCTGCTTTTCTTGTTCTACGGTGCCCAAATCCTGATTAACCAGACCAGCGCGACCATGGGCTGGCAAGCGGTGGAAATCGACCCCATGCTGGCCGGAATCACCACCATCGGCTTCATCTTCGGCGCGTACATGACGGAGACTTTTCGTGCTGCCATCATGGCAGTGCCAAGCGGCCAGGCCGAGGCGGGCCTCTCATTCGGAATGTCGCCGCTGCGTGTGTTCTGGCGCATCACGCTGCCGCAGATGGTTCGATTTGCACTGCCCAGCTTTTCCAACAACTGGATGGTGCTGATCAAAAGCACGGCGCTGGTCTCGGTGATTGGCCTGAACGATTTGATGCACCGGGCGGCGATGGCCAAATCCGCAACGCGCGACTCTTTCGGCGCATACCTGGTGGTCTGTGTCGTCTACCTGGCCATCACCGGTGTTTCCATTGGTGTATTCCGGCTGCTGGAGCTACGCTTTTCGCGTGGTGTGCGGGGGGCAGACCTGTGATGGAACTCAAGAATCTGGTGGAGCAATTTCCCATGTTTTTGGGCGGCAGCCCTGACGCTCCGGTATTCAGCACTGGTCAAGGCCTGGTATTGACACTGGAACTTCTGAGCATCTCCTCGGCCATTGGTTTTGCACTGGCCGTGCCATTGGCGCTGGCACGCAATTCATCGAACTGGCTGTTGTCCCGCAGTGTCTGGTTGTACACCGGCCTGTTTCGTGGCACGCCATTGCTGGTCCAGTTGTTCATGCTGTACTACGGACTGGCGCAGTGGCCGTGGATTCGGGAGAGCTGGGCCTGGCCCTACCTGCGGGAGGCCTATGGCTGTGCCATTTTGGCGTTCACCCTCAACACCGCCGCTTATATTGCAGAAATTTTGGCCGGTCAAATTCGCAACACGCCCCATGGCGAGGTGGAAGCAGCGCGCAGCTTGGGCATGAACCACTGGTTGTTACTGCGCCGCATCGTGCTTCCATCCGCCCTGCGCCGCGCCCTGCCAGCCTACAGCAACGAAGTCATCATGCTGATGCATGCCACCTCGGTGGCCAGTCTGGTGACCTTGGCCGACCTGACCGGCATCGCACGACAGATATACGCCGAGACTTACAACCCCTTCGAGCCTTTTCTGATTGCCGGCATCTTCTATTTGGTGTTGACCAACGCATTGGCCTGGATTTTCCGCCGCATGGAAAAACACTGGCTCGCCTATTTGCGTCCGCGCGAGGCACATTGAATGGATACGCTGCCTTCACGGATTCCGGGCGGAAAAATCTGCGCGGCCATGCCTGCCCACCATCAACCACAACGGACAACTGACAACTGACAACGGATGAAACGACCATGAAAAAGCAAATGACAGCCATCCTGGGTGCGTTGTTGGTACTGACCCTGGGTCTGGGCGCCAGCGCATCACACGCACAGCAGTCCATCCGGATTGGCGTGGAGGGTGAATACGCACCTTTCAACGAAGTCGACAAGGATGGCAAGGTCAAGGGCTTTGACGTAGATATTGCAAACGCATTGTGCGATGAAATGAGGGTCAAATGCAGCTTCGTCATTCAGACATGGGACGGCATCATTCCGGCACTGATATCCAACAAGTACGACATGATCGTCTCCAGCGTGTTGATCACTGAAAAGCGCAAGAAGGTAGTCGCATTCAGCAAACCCTACTATACAGACCAGGCAGTGATCGTCGGCCCCAAAGGCAAGGCCATGACGATCCGTAGCGATGGATTCGAGGGCAAGATCATCGGTGTTCAAACAGCTTCCGTCTACGAAAAAATACTGAAAGAGAAATTCCCGACGGCGACAGCCAAGTCCTACGCCGCCGTGCCGGACCACAATCTGGACCTGGGCAATGGTCGTCTGGACGCCGTGTTGGCCGCACAGTTGCCAATGCTGGAATGGCTCAAGACCAACGAAGGCAAGAACTTCGAAGTCAAAGGCCAGCCCTTCATGGATGCCAAATTCATGGGTGCAGGTGCCGGCGTCGCGTTGCGCAAGGGCGACACCGGGTTGCTGAATAAAGTCAATGCCGCGCTCGACACCATCTTCAAAAATGGCAAATACGACGCCATCAACAAGAAGTATTTCCCCATCAGCATTCGTCCGCAAGCCAATGACATGCAACCATGAAGCCGGCGCTGGAAAACCAGGCTCTCATTGGCGACCGTTGATCGACGCCGCCAGAGGCCCCCGTTGCGACTGCATCAGCCCTGCTCGCACTGCCATGCCGTGCTGCTTTTTCGGCAAGCCCGCCCAGGATATGGATGAGGTCATCGTTTCGCCCAAGACCTGGCGACCGGAAATGCCGCGCATCTGCCGCAAGCACGACCTCCTGCCGGTGTTAGCCGAACGAATATGAACAAGCGCCATATCGCGGTAGCGCGGCTCTGGTTTGAAGGCAACTCCTTTTGCCCACGCCGCACCACGCTGAAAGATTTCCAGACCCGCGAATGGCATGATGCGGCCAGCATGGTCGCCGGTTACGAAAATACCCGCACCGAAATGGGCGCGGTAGTGGACTGGATGCATGCGCATGCAGCCGATTACCAGACCCATGTGCTGCGTTGCGCTGCTGCGCCACCGGGTGGTCCGTTGGATACCGGGGTCTATGACACCATCGTCAATGACATCGTGCATGGATTGCAGCAATTGCAGGTGCGGCATCCGTTGGATGGTGTCTACCTGTCGCTGCATGGCGCAATGGTTGCGCAGGACCACGATAACGCCGATTACGCTCTGGTCAAAAGAATACGCGACTGCATTGGCTGGAAAACTCCACTGGCGCTGAGCTTCGATTTGCACGCCAACCATGACCCATGCCTGAGCGATCTGGCCGACATCATGGTTGGCTACAAAACCTATCCGCATGTGGATATGTACGAGACCGCAGAGCGGGCGTTGGATCTGCTGCACCGCTCTTTGCTCGGAGAAATTCGCCCGCTCAGCCATGTGGCAATTACCGGGGTGGTTTTGCCCAGCCATGCAATGGCTACGACAGCAGTCCCGATGCACGCGCTCGAAACCATGGCCAACAGCATGGTGAAGCGACGGCAGGCATTGGATGTGACGCCTTTTGGCGGTTTTGGCTATGCCGATACCGCCCAGACCTCCTCCAGCATGACCGTCTGTGTCGATGCACTGCAGCACCCCGGCTTCAACGCTGCCAGGCAATACGCCGCGATGCTGGCGCAGAAAATGGTGGATGCATTGCTCGCGCGGCGAACTGATTTCATTCCGACATTGCCAAATTCATCAGAAGGATTGCGCCAGGCATACGATTACCTGGAGCGGCACCAAGGTTGCGTTGCCGTCGTCGATCCTGCTGATAATCCGCTGTCGGGAGGCACCGGTGATACCACCGGGTTGCTGGCCGCGTTGCTGGCGCAACCGATTCGACAAGACACTGTTTTCGCCTTTTTTCATGACCCGGCGCTGGTCGGGCAATGCCATGCTCTGGGTGTCGGTGCCCATTTGCAAGTCCAACTCGGGGGGCGTGTCGTGCCGGAGTACGGCGGCTCTATCGCCTTTGACGCTGTGGTGGAGCGTCTGACGAGCGGCGATTTCATTAATGACGGTCCTATGGAGCAAGGTTTGTCATGCCATATCGGACGCACTGTGGTGCTGCGGGGGGTGCAACTGCCGTTGCTGCGGGTCGTGGTGACAGAAACCTGCCAATCCCCCAACGACATGGCTTGGTGCCGCCTGCACGGTATTGACTTGCAGCAAGTTCGGCTGCTGTGCATCAAGGCGAAGAACCATTTCCGGGCCGCCTTTGCCAAGCATTTGGCCTGCATCATCGACGTTGACGCCCCAGGCCCGGCGATGCTGGACTTCAGCCGACTACCCTACCGGTTTCTTCCACGCAACCGGCTTTCCTGAAATCACCTCACGACGCTTTCATGGCCAAATTGTTTGTCGAGAACTTGCATGAATCTTGCGGCAGCCATGGGGTGCCCGGCATGGTGTTCCAGACCTTCGGTCCGTGGTCGCAGATGTCGGTATCGGAAAACGCGATCGAAGCACCTGTCCATATACCGGGTTTGTCATGTCAGCAAGCCACCGGGCGTGCCCACCATCACCTCGATAAAGTCGGTATCACCGACAGCGGTATTGGCCAGTGCGCAAAGCGTTCGCATGCAACGGTGCTTGTCGGGCGCGCTGCGGTGACACACTCCCGGGTCACCTTCGGCGCCAAAGAGACTGGGTAACTACCTTGCAGGTAAATCATGAAACGCAAATTCCTCAAGCAAATACTGGCGACAGCCGCAGGTCTTGTTCCTGCAATGCAGGCGGTACCCGGCCTCGCCCAACCCGCAACGGGCTGGCCTGACCGTCCGATACGCCTGATCGTTCCATTTCCTGCCGGCGGTGCCACTGACAGTTTGGCGCGCGCCATTGGTGAAAGCATGGCAACGGAGCTCGGGCAATCGATGATCATCGACAATCGCCCCGGTGCAGGGGGGATTATCGGGGCGGAGGCAGCAGCACGGGCGGCAGGCGATGGATATACGTTGCTGATAGGAACCAATAACACTTTGGTGACGGGCAAGTATCTCTACCAGAAACTGCCCTACGACCCGTCGCAGTTCGAGTTGATCGGACTGATTGGCATCACACCGCTCATCCTCCTGGCAAACTCCACCGTGCCCGCGAAAACACTCCACGAACTCGTTGCCCATGCCAAGGAAAATCCGGGAAAGCTGTCCTACGGGTCATTCGGCAATGGCACGACTTCACATTTGGCCGGGGAGTTGTTCAAGCAGATGACGGGCACCGAGATGCTCCATGTGCCATACAAAGGTGCATTCGAGGGAATTCCTGCCATCTTGAGCGGCCAGATTCCGTTGTACTTCGACACCATCGTTACAGGACTGCCTCATGTGAAGAGCGGAAAGCTGCATGCGCTGGGTATCACGACGGCCCACCGGTCTCCCATGATTCCGGCAACGCCGACCATCGCCGAGCAGGGATACCCAGGCTATGACATTTATCCCTGGTACGGTTTGGTCGCGCCCAAAGGTATACCCGGGGATGTCGTCGAAAAGCTGTGGCGCACACTGAATCGCAGTCTGCACGACAAGCAATTGGTGGCGAAAATCGAGATGACAGGTGCCGAGGTCACGGCCGCTTCCCCGGCGCAGTTCGCGCAGATGGTGCGTCAGGATGCTCTCAAAACCGAGAAATTGGTACGCTTGGCAGGCATCGATCTGCGTTAGTGCGCCGGCCCGCAAATGACTGCACATGAAAATGGCGCCTGGCGCTGGCCTTGGCACGAAACGCGGCGATTTCATTTCGTGCAGCCATTGACGGGGTGGCATACCCGCCGCGATGCAGCCGCTATGGTTCATCCCCCCATGACGAGGTACATATGAGTTCCTGTTTCGATGCCTTTCCGTACCGCTCCCAGCGGATGCCGGTGTTCGCCCGCAATGTGGTGTCGACCAGCCAGCCTTTGGCCGCGCAGGCGGGTCTGCGCGCATTGCTCGCGGGTGGCAACGCTGTCGATGCCGCACTGGCAACCGCCATCACGTTGACCGTGGTTGAGCCCGTGATGAACGGGATCGGCGGCGACATGTTCGCCATGGTGTGGGACGGTAGCGCACTGCATGGGTTGAACTCCAGCGGCTGTGCGCCTGCCGCGTGGACGCGCAAGCACTTTGCCGGACGCAGCCAGATGCCTCGGACCGGATGGGATACGGTGACGGTTCCAGGCCAGGTCGCCGGCTGGAAGGCCCTTGCCGACCGTTTTGGCAAACTTGCATTCGCGCAGCTTTTCGAGCCGGCCATCGACTACGCGCAGCAAGGGTTCCAGGTGTCGCCGCGCATCGCACGCCAATGGGCGATGCAAGCGCCCGCGCTCATGCATGAGCCGGGCTTTGCCTCTGCCTTCGCGAAGGATGGAGCGGTGCCGCGTGCGGGCCAGTCGTGGCGTTTTCCAGAGCAGGCGCGCACGCTGCAACAGATTGCCGAGACCGGTGGAGAAGCGTTTTATCGCGGCCCCCTGGCCGAGGCCATTGCCGCACATGCGCAGCGTACCGGAGGCTCGATCAGCCTGGCCGATCTCGCGGCGCACCGCGCGCAATGGGTGACGCCGATCGCGCAAAACTACCGGGGATTGACGCTGCATGAGATTCCGCCGAACGGGCAGGGCATTGCTGCGTTGATCGCACTGGGATTGCTGGAGCACTTCGATCTCGGCCCCGTCGATAGCGCCCGGTTCTATCACCTGCAGATAGAAGCGATGAAACTGGCTTTCGCCGACTTGCATGCGCATGTCGCCGATCCGGCCGCAATGACCGTGCGCCCCGAAGCGCTGCTGGATCCGGCCTATCTGGCCGAGCGTGCCAGGTTGATTGATCCGCACCGCGCCAGCATGCCGACGGCGGGGCTGCCAAAGAGCGGGGGAACGGTCTATCTGACCGCCGCCGATGCGTCGGGCATGATGGTGTCGTTCATTCAATCGAACTATCGCGGCTTTGGCTCTGGTGTCGTCGTGCCCGGAACCGGAATTGCGCTGCACAGTCGCGGCGAGAATTTTTCGCTTCAAGAGGGGCATCCGAATGAAGTGGCCCCGGGCAAGCGGCCTTTTCACACGATCATTCCCGGCTTCGTGACCCGGCAGGGGGCGCCGGTGATGGCCTTTGGCGTCATGGGTGGCGCGATGCAGGCGCAGGGCCATCTGCAGATGATGACGAGGCTGGCCGATTTCGGCCAAAACCCTCAGACCATGAGCGACGCCCCGCGCTTTCGCGTGGACCCGGACTGCGTGGGCCTCGAAAGCGATGTCGATCCGCAGGTTGCCGCGACATTGGGCCGATGGGGCCACAATGTGGCGATTGCAGCACGGGACAGCCTTGAGTTCGGCGCAGCGCAACTGATCCAGCGCTCTGAGGCGGGCTACGTGGCGGCGTCCGATGCGCGGCGTGATGGCCAGGCCGTGGGCTACTGATGGCCGGACCGCCGCATGGCCCGCATCTGCCGACAATGGACAGCGTTCTCAAACCAATGGAGTATCGACAATGAACGGAGCGAAAAGTCTCGTCCTCACCCTGCTGGACTCGGGGGTCGACACCTGCTTTGCCAATCCCGGAACCAGCGAAATGCATTTCGTTGCGGCCTTGGACCAGACCCCTGGAATGCATTGCGTGCTGGGGCTGCAGGAAAACGTCGTCACCGGCATGGCAGATGGCTACTACCGGATCGCGCGCAAGCCTGCCTGCACGCTGCTCCACTGCGGGCCGGGACTGGCCAACGGCCTGGCGAATTTGCACAACGCGCGCCGTGCGCACAGCGGCATCGTCAACCTCGTCGGGGACCAGGCCACCTACCATCGCCCGTTCGATGCGCCGCTGACTGCCGACACCGATGGCCTGGCGCGCACTGTCTCGGCCTGGGTGCGCACCAGCACCCATGCTTGCGATGTCGGGCGCGACGCTGCTGCCGCAGTGCAAGCGGCGAGCAGCTATCCCGGTCGGGTGGCCACGCTGATTTTGCCGTCCGACACCTGTTGGAATGAGGGTGGAACGGTCGCGCAACCGCTGCCTGTGCCCGCACCTGCGCCGATGGACCCGGCGGCGGTAGAGAACGCGGCCCGCGTGCTGCGCAGCGGCAAGAACGTGCTCATCCTGCTTTCCGGCCATGGCGTGCTCGGAAACTCCCAGGCGCTGGCCTGGCGCATCGGTCAAGCGACCGGTGCCGCCATCGAGGCTGATTTCATGGCTTCACACTTGGCGCGCGGACGCGGCCATATGCAGCTTCAACGTGTGCCGTACAACACCGATCAGGCCATCAAGGCATTGAGCCGCTTCGAGCACATCATCCTGGTGAATGCAAAAGCCCCGGTTGGTTTTTTTGCTTATCCGGGCAAGCCATCGACGCAATATCCTCCGACGGCGCAACTGCACGTTTTGTCGCGGCCCGACCAGGATGCGCAATTGGCCCTCGGCGCCTTGGTCGACGCACTGGGAGCGCCCGAATCCGCCATCCCGGACCCTGGCCCGCGCCCCATCGCAGCCAAAGGCGCTCCGACCCCTGAGGGGCTGGCACAGACACTTGCAGCGCTGATGCCGGAGCATTCGATCGTGTCCGACGAGAGCATCTCCTATGGGCGCGGCTTTTACCCCCAAACGCATGCAGCGCCTGACCACGACTGGCTCCATTTGGCCGGCGGAGCCATCGGCGGCGGCCTGCCGGTTGCCACTGGCGCAGCCATCGCCGCCGGGGGAAAGCGTCGGGTGATCAGTTTGCAGGCAGACGGCTCGGCCATGTATTCGGTTCAGTCGCTATGGACCCAAGCGCGCGAAAAACTGCCCTGCACCACGATCATTCTGAACAACGGCAAATACAACATCCTCATTGGCGAATATGCCAACGTCGGCGCCAAGCCTGGCGCGACCGCGATGAAAATGCTCGACTTGGGCGACCCGGATTTGAACTGGGTGAAGATCGCCAATGGCATGGGAGTGGAAGCCGCGCGCGCCTCGACCATGGAGGAGCTTGCCACTTTGATGGCGCACAGCTTCCGGCAAGACGGGCCATTCCTGATCGAGCTAATGGTTTGATGCGGAGCACCGGCGGGTCGTCGGCTCCGGCCTGTCCGGCCCCGGGTAAACCAGGGTCTTGACCCCCTGGGCCGTGCCCAACAGGCAGACCGATGCCTTCTGGTGCGCAAACACCCCCACGGTCACCACGCCCGGCCATTGGTTGACTTGCGACTCGAACGCCGGTGGGTCGGTGATCGACAGTCCCTTGACATCGAGGATATGCTGGCCGTTGTCGGTCACCAGCGCCTGCCCGTTCCTGAGCCGCAGACTGGCCTGCCCGCCCATGGCTGCAAAACGGCGGGCGATGTGCCTGGCCGCCATCGGGATCACCTCGACGGGCAGGGGAAATTGCCCCAGCGTGCGCACCAGTTTCGACTCGTCGGCAATACAGACGAAGCGCTCGGCCAGCGCTGCCACGATCTTCTCGCGCGTCAACGCGGCGCCGCCGCCCTTGAGCATATGGCCCTGGCCATCGATTTCGTCGGCCCCGTCGATGCAGACCGATAGCGACGGCACGGCATTGGCATTGAACACCGCGATGCCCAGGGCCTGCAGGCGTTCGGTGCTCGCCACCGAACTGGACACGGCGCCCTTGATCTGCTCTTTCATGCCCGCCAGAGCATCGATGAACTTGTTCACGGTAGAGCCTGTGCCCACCCCCACGATATCGCCCGGCAGCACATAGCGCAAAGCGGCCTGGCCTACGCGGGTCTTGAGTTCGTCTTGGGTCAGGCCCCGGGGCAATTGCCGAGGCAAAGGGGGCGTGGTCGTCATGGGAGAATTATCCCCCCATGCCCCTGCTCCCCTACGCCCTCACCCGCCCCTTTCTCTTTGGCCTGGACGCCGAAGCCGCCCACGAGCTCATCATCGACCTGCTGGCACGCGGGCAGCGCACGCCGCTGCAATGGGCCTGGTGCAACCAGACCGTGGATGACCCGATCGAACTGGCCGGGCTGCGCTTTCCCAACCGCGTCGGCCTGGCTGCGGGCCTGGACAAAAACGCCCGGTGCATCGATGCGCTGGGCGCGATGGGCTTCGGCTTTGTGGAAGCGGGCACGGTCACGCCCCAGGCGCAGCCGGGCAACCCCCGGCCACGCATGTTCCGCCTGCCCGAAGCCCGGGCGCTGATCAACCGCCTGGGGTTCAACAATGCCGGACTGCAAGCCTTTGTGCACAACCTGCAGCAGTCCCGCCTGCGCGCTGCAGGCTCTGCGCTGCGGCTGGGTTTGAACATCGGCAAAAACGCCAGCACCCCGATGGCGCAGGCCAGCAGCGACTACCTGGCCTGTCTGGAAGGCGTCTACCCGCATGCGGACTATGTGGCGCTGAACATCAGTTCACCGAATACACAGAACCTGCGCACCCTGCAGGGCGACGCGGCGCTCGACCACTTGCTCGGCGCAATCGCCGAGCGCCGCGCAACGCTGGCCGCGCGGCATGGGCGGCGCGTGCCGGTGTTCGTCAAAATCGCCCCCGATCTGGATGAAGCGCAACTGTCGCTGATGGCCGCCACATTGCAGCGGCATGGCATCGACGGCGTGATTGCCACCAACACCACCATCGATCGTGCCGTCGTGCAAGGCCAGCGCCACGCGCAGGAAAGCGGCGGGCTCAGCGGCGCCCCCGTGCTGCAAGCGAGCAACCAAGTCATCGGGCAGCTACGCGCCGCCTTGGGCAAGGGCTTTCCGATCATCGGCGTGGGCGGCATCATGAGCGCCGAAGATGCGGTGAGCAAGATCCGCGCAGGCGCAGACTTGGTTCAAATCTACACCGGCCTGATCTATGAAGGCCCGGCGCTGGTCGTGCAGGCGGCCCGGGCGATCAAGGCCATGGGCGGCTGCGGGCCTGTCATTGCGTTGCCAAATCGTTCGTGAACGCGAAGACGGGGCGCAGACGGTACGAATGCCCGGCCAGCGGCGCCGACGAAGTGCACGGATGATTGAGCAACGGAATCAGCGTTTGAGGCGCACCAGCACCGGCAGCAGCACCCCCGCCCAGCGAACGAGCCTGCGCGGCCCGGCCACGGCGGCCAGCAGCACCATCGCGGCCACGGCCCAAGGGTGCTCGCGCACGAACCAGGCGGTGCGCAGTACGAGGGATTCATCGGCGCCAGCGCCGGCATGGCTTTCGGCGACGGCCAGCGGCCGGTCATGTGCTGCGCGGCGGGCGCGCAAGCGTTCACGTTGCTGCTCGATGCGGTCGAGCACCAACTGCTGCGCGGCCGTCGGCGGCGGTATCCGCACCGGCTGCGACACCTGCTCCGGCTGCGCCGGGGTCGAAGTGGAAAACGGCATGCTCACAGGCGCTCCTTGATGTCACGCCAGTCCTGCGCCAGTTCGCGGCGGGTCAGTGCCAGGCCATTGCCCGTGCGTTGCGCCACGCGACCCAAGGCCGCCAAGCTGCAAAACCAGCCCGCAGACCATAGGCCCGCGACCAGCCAGGCCACCAGTTGGCGCTGGGGGCTGTCCCAGAAATGCACCAGCACGGCCAGCGACAGCATGATCAGCGCCACCACCGTCAGAGCGACCACGGCGATGGTCAGCACCAGCAGTTGCTGGAGATGGCGCTTGAGGTCCTGCCACTCCAGACAGGCCAGGTGCATCCGGTCCTCGGCGGCGCTGGCCGCTTCGATCACATGGCCGCGCCAGCGGGCGAACCAACCCTCCAGCCCCAGCAACGAGAGCCATTTCATGCGCCGCCTCCGATGATCGGCATTGCGCGCCGATCAGCAGCGGCGTGCCAGCAGGAACCCGATCAAGGCGCCCACGGCCAGCGCAGCGCTGGCCACACGCCAGGGTTCGTCATGCGCATAGCGGTCGGCGGCCAAAGCCGCTTCCTTGGCCTGCCGGGCCGCGTCCTGCGCTGCGCGCACTGCCGAATCGCGCACGCTGTGCATGCCATCGTCCAGGCGCTGGCGCAGTTGCCTGATTTCAGGAACCGCGTCCAGGTTCTTGTTGGCCAGCAGCCCGCGCAGATCGGAGACCAGCTTTTCCAGATCGCCCTGGGTCGTAGCCGTAGCCGTGGTCGTGGTGGTGGTGGTGTCAGAAGTCGTCATACAAGCCTTTCCGTGAAGCAACGAATCACAACAAAAACAATCCAAGCGACGGGGATTGGCGCCTATCTTACCAATCTGCCCGCAGGCCCATCCCGGAACGGGGGCGCAGGAGGTTGGCAATGGCAAATCGCTGGCCACCTGCCAAACCGGCGCAGCCACAGGTTCGGCAAGCGCCAGGGCCGATGTCAAGCCAGCAGCACTGCGGCCAAACCGGCGCCTTGGCCGGTCATTCGGCGGCGCCGAACCAGTTCAGCGGGCGCGGCGCCAGGTTGATATAGCTGTGCTTGAGCTCGGTGTATTCATCGAGGCCACCCGGCCCCAGTTCGCGGCCGATGCCGCTGGCCTTGTAGCCGCCCCAAGGCGCTTCAGGGAAATAGGGGTGGTAGTCATTGGCCCACACAGTGCCAAAGCGCAATGCACGCGAGACGCGGTTGGCGCGATCGAGGTCACGGGTCCACACGGCGGCGGCCAGGCCGAACGGCGTGGCGTTGGCATGGCGTACCGCCTCTTGCTCGGAGCCAAAGCGCTCGACGGTCAGCACCGGGCCGAAGATTTCCTCGGTTGCGAGCGCCATCCCGGCGCGCACGTCGGTGAGCACAGTCGGCTCCAGCCAGAAGCCGCGCCCGAAGGTCTGGCCGGCCTGCGCTGCGGGCGCCTTGCCGCCACAGCGCAGCACTGCGCCTTGCTCGACACCGGCAGCGACCATGGCCATTACCTTTTGGCGCTGCAAGGCCGATTGCACCGGCCCCATCTGCGTGCCATCGGCAAAACCGTTGCCCAGGCGGATGCGGCGCGTGCGCGCCACCAGCGCATCGACAAAGCGGTCGTGGATGCCGCCTTGCACCATCAGCCGCGAGCCGGCCGAACAGACTTGGCCGGCATGGAAGAACGCGGCGTTGAGCGCGTAATCGAGCGCCGTGTCGAAGTCGGCGTCATCGAACACGATGTTCGGGTTTTTACCGCCCAGTTCCAGCGCGAGCTTCTTGAAGTTGCCGCTGGCCGCGTTCATCACGGCGGCCCCTGCCAGCGCGCCGCCGGTGAACGACAGCAGATCCACCTCCCGATTGCGCGCCAGTTCGGCGCCGGCCTCGCCGGAGCCGGTGACCAGGTTGAACACCCCCGGAGGCAAGCCGATGTCGATCAGCAATTCGGCCAGGCGGTGCGTGCTCAGCGGCGTCAGTTCGCTCGGCTTGAGCACCACCGTGTTGCCCGCGCCCAGCGCTGGCGCGAGCTTCCAGGCGGCCTGCAACAGCGGGTAGTTCCACGGCGTGATCAAGCCGCACACGCCCACCGGCTCGCGCAGCGTGCGGCTGATGACATGCGGCGGCGCCTCGTTGACCTGGCCCGACGCGGTGGCCACCAGCGCTGCGAAATAGCGGAACGTGGCCGCGATGTCGCCCATGTCGGTGCGGCTTTCGCTGATCGTCTTGCCGGTATTGAGCGATTCGAGCGTGGCCAAGTGCTCGGCATCAGCGGCGATGGCCTCGGCGATGCGGTGGAGCCAACGGGCGCGCTCGCGCGTGCCGCTGTCGCGCCACGGGCCTTCGTCGAACGCACGCCGGGCCGCAGCGATGGCGCGCTGCACATCGGCTGCGCCGGCCTCGGCGGCCTGCGTCAGCAAGCGCTCGGTGGCCGGATCGACGATGTCACGGTAGCGCCCGCCTTCGGGCTGTACCCACTGGCCGGCGATGCACAGATCGAGACGGGGGGCGATGGGAGGAGAGGCTTGCATAGGGACCGAACATGTTCTGAGTGAACTGGACAGGATTGTCCACCGAGTTTCAGCCCCATCCATACCGCCAGGCTGGGGGCGGCCAGCAGCACGAAGCCGAAGGCCGAGCCTGGTGCCCGGTTGAAGCGGGTGATGAATGGGGTATGGATTCGTTCGGTGAACCATTGGCTGCTGTTGCCGCCCAGGTCGTAGCCGGCTTCCACCAGCGAATCGTCGAGCATTTCCAGCACCGAGACCAGGGGCACGATCATGCTCGGGGCAGTTTAGCTTGGGAAAAAGCCGCCCAGAGTCGCATTCAGGCAAATATTGGTCGCTGTACGTCAATATCGAGACGCTGACAGAGGGCAAATTATCTGCTTCGTCAAAGCGATTGACCGCTGCCGCAACCGACCTGAGAGGTACCCGTGACCACTCTCGCTTCTGAAGAAGCCGGAACGATGAAAGCCCCTGCTGTCAGTCTCATGACGGAGGCGCAAGGATTTGAATGGAGCAAGTCTCGAACTGGTTTCCCTTGGCACTATGATTCACTGAGTTTTCGTTACATCCGGCCCCAGGACTCGGCTTACAGTATTTGGATTCCCCTCGACAAGGTGGACGTGGAGCGCGGAGGCGGTAGTATGGCTATGTACCCGAAAACATTTTGTCTGCAAAAGCCAATTGGAGCACAATTCACGGACATTGCGAACGGTGAAGAAATCCGCAACTCGCGCCATTGCGGGGTGATCATCTGAACCTCGTCATCGGCGTCGTCGCCGCCGTTTTCGCCACGTTCAGTTGGTCTTTGAATTTCCTCTCGCCCTATGTCACAGGCCACTACAGTGCTTATGACTTCATCGGTGTGCGCTTTGTTTTCGCGGGCGCTCTCGGCCTTTTGTTCGTGGCGACGCATTGGACGCAGGTCTGTCGTCTCCGTGTGGGCGAGATGGCGCTTGCTTTCTGCCTTGGCATGGTCGGCTACGTGGGCTATCTGGCGTGCATCATGGGTGGCGTCATCTACGCTGGGCCCGTGATAACGCCCGCCTTTCTTGGTCTGGTGCCTATACTGACGGCCGTTATCGGCAACGCCACAAATAAGACATTGCCGTGGACCAAACTGATTGCGCTGGTCGCGCTTGCGACATGCGGGCTATGCCTCACGAACCTGGAGCACTTTGCACGCGGAGAACGCTCTGCCGGAACTGCGCTGCTGATTGGTGTGTGCTTCTCGTTGGGCGCGGTTGCCGCGTGGCTCATTTTCAGTATTTTCAACCAGCGTGCATTTGAACGGAACCCGCAACTGCCCCCGATCGCCTGGACCGGGCTAATGATGACGGGAGCGGGAGTCGGAACACTGCTGCTGATCCCATGGGGTCTGCAATGGTCGGTGTTTAATTTTCCGACGCTGGGGTTCGGGTGGTCGGACGCCGGGCGCCTTTATATGTGGGCGTTGTCGCTTGCGGTGGTGTCATCGTTTGGTGGTGCCTGGGCATGGAACATCGCGTCGAAGAGATTGCCTATGGTCCTGACCGGTCAGCTGATCTCTGTCGAGACGCTTTTTGCGGCCACATTTGGGCTGCTCGTCCAGCAACGGCTACCCGCCGCGAGCGAGATTGTCGGCCTCCTGATGATCTTGGCCGGAGCCATTGTTGCCGTTCGACTCATGTTTGCGCCGTCAGTGTGGAAGAATGATGGCTTGATCCCTGGCTGTTCTCCAGGCGTGAATTGAAAGCACCCCGCGAAGTCTTGTCGTGTCGCTGATTGCGCCTCATTCCATTTATAAATCATGAGTGAAATATGGGGCGGAGCGCAGACAGTCCCCATGTACGGCAAGCGACGCCGACAAAGTGCACGGATGATTCAGGAATGGAATCACACCGTACGGAAGATGGTCGGTGCCCATTGCATCTGGCCGGTTGAACCGCCCTTCAAGTTCATCCCGACGTGCAATCGGGTATCTGCTGGACAGATTCATTGACGGACTTCTCACGGCGACGGCTTTTGACTGGGGAAACAAGGCCGACGGAAGAACTCGATGATGGGGCCAGCGACGAATTTGCTGCGGCCAATCTGGGGGATATGCGCCTGGCACGTGCCTGACACGAGGCTTTCAGTGAACCCTGCCTATTTGCGCGATCACGGGTTGCACGAAGCCCTGCGGCGTTGATCCCGAGTCAGCCCGCCCCCAGCACCAACCCCGCCGCCCTCTCCGCCACCATCATGGTCGGCGCATTGATGTTGCCGGAGGTGATGTTGGGAAAGACCGAAGCATCAACCACGCGCAGCGCGGTCACGC
>Ga0081606_1000190_pt1 | contig 32912 bp, 32 predicted proteins | sample EareggfetidaYelm_FD_71127 | JGI IMG/M metagenome (GOLD analysis project Ga0081606, IMG submission 71127) | Earthworm egg capsule microbial community from the University of Washington, USA - E. fetida Yelm (SPADES assembly) (version 2) | ecosystem: Host-associated > Annelida > Reproductive system... | reverse complement strand
ATTCCGTCGCCGGGCAATATCATTATCTTCTTTTCCATATAATTTTTTTTACATCAATTAACTAACAATCGTTAGTTTAAAATCTTACAAAACACAACCGCCCTGCACGTGAGTACAAGGCGGTTTGCGATTGGCTTAACAAATATGCTAAACGTTTTAGTCATTTGCAACTTTTGCCGTTTTTTGCTCCGTCGTTAACCAAACGGTTTCATCTTCTAAACGGGCTTCTGTTTTTGTCTCCTCGGTTTGATATATGACGATGCCTGTATTTTCCATTCTTAACTTCTTTGCCTTAATTAATATGAGCCATAAACGGGGCGAGTTCTAAAATAATTGTTGCCGCCTGCTTGTTTTAGCAAACCATCGTTCATTGCAAAGCCTGCTGAAATTATGGACTCATGACTGCAGTAATTGGCGGACTTGGGAGAAAAATCGGAATTTCCGATTTTTCTCATAGTCTGTTGTTTGTCAAGCTCTTTCTCTTCATAAATATTCAAAATATGTTCATTTATGGCGGAGCGCGATTTTTGAAAAAGCGCGGCCATTTGGTCAATCGTTAACCAAACGGTTTCATCTTCTAAACGAGCTTCTGTTTTTGTCTTTTCGGTTTGATATATGACGATGCCTGTATTTTCCATTCTTAACTTCTTTGTCTTATAACCATTAACCATTAATCATTAACTATAATGTGTGCGCCAAATCGAATCTCTTGATTTCTTCTTTCAGGCTGATCAAATAATCAATGTCATCGTAACCGTTCATCAAACACGTTTTTTTATACGGGCTGATTTCGAAGGTTTCTTCTTCCTCGTCGATTTTTATTTTTTGTTCGGCTAAATTCACTTCGATCTCAATCTTTGGATTTTGGCTTATTTTTTCAAAGAGCATTTTCAAAAAGGCGTCGCTTACCACCACGGGGAGAATGCCTGTATTGAGCGCATTGCTTTTAAAAATGTCGGCAAAGAAACTCGATACCACTGCGCGGAAGCCGTAGTCGCTGATAGCCCAGGCGGCATGTTCGCGACTGCTTCCGCACCCGAAGTTTTTCCCGGCCACTAAAATTTTTCCGTCATAAGCGTCATTGTTGAGGACAAAATCCTTCGTCGGGTTTCCGTCCGCTCCGTAGCGCCAATCGCGAAACAGATTTTCGCCAAAACCTTCGCGCGTGGTCGCTTTTAAAAAGCGGGCGGGAATAATTTGGTCGGTATCGATGTTTTCGATGGGCAGAGGCACTGCGCGGGAAACTATTTGGCTGAATTTTTCTTTCATGTTTTTACAAAAAAATGGACTGAATATTAACTTTTAATTTAACAGGGTACGCACATCGGTCACCACGCCGGTCAGAGCGGCGGCGGCGGCGCTCAACGGGCTTGCCAAAAACGTGCGTGCTCCCGGGCCTTGTCGCCCTTCAAAATTTCGGTTGCTTGTGCTGATGCAATATTTTCCGGCGGGCACTTTGTCTTCGTTCATTCCCAGACAAGCGGAGCAACCGGGGCTGCGCAATTCAAACCCAGCCGCTTCAAAAATTTTATCCAGTCCTTCGGCTTTGGCTTGCGCTTCCACTTGCTTCGAGCCGGGCACTATCATCACATTTACCGAATCGGCTTTGTGTTTTCCTTTCACTATGGAGGCTGCCGCCCGCAAGTCTTCCATACGCGCGTTGGTGCAGCTTCCGATGAATACATAATCTACGTGCTGGCCAATCAAGGACTGCCCCGGTTGAAGCCCCATATAGTCCAGCGATTTTTTGAAAGAGGCGTCGGTTTTGGCGGGAATGTGGTCGGTGATGCGCATGCCCATTCCCGGATTGGTTCCATACGTTATCATCGGCGCAATGTCGCGGGCGTCGATGACGAGCGTCTTGTCAAACACGGCGTCTTCGTCGCTCTTCAATGTTTTCCAATCCTCCAGTTGCGCGTCAAAATTTTCTCCCTGCGGCGCAAATTTTCTCCCGCGTATATAATTAAATGTGGTTTCGTCGGGGGCAATCAATCCGCCGCGGGCGCCCATTTCAATGCTCATATTGCAGACAGTCATGCGGGCTTCCATCGAAAGCGAACGAATGGCGCTTCCCGCATATTCCACAAAATATCCCGTGGCGCCTCCCGTGGTCAATTGGGAGACGATATATAAAATAATGTCCTTGCCCGTCACGCCTTTGCCGAGCGCGCCGTTCACTTCGATTTTCATTGTCTTGGCGCGATTTTGAAGTACGCATTGCGTTGCCAATACTTGTTCCACTTCGCTTGTGCCGATGCCGAAGGCAATATTTCCAAAAGCCCCGTGCGTGGACGTGTGACTGTCGCCGCACACAATCGTCATCCCCGGCAAGGTCAATCCCAACTCGGGGCCGATGATGTGAACGATGCCTTGGTAAGGATGTCCTAAGTCGTAGAGTTCCACGCCAAACTCTTTGCAGTTTTTGCGAAGCATCTCCACTTGGAGACGGCCCAACTCTTCTTTAATGGGAAGATGTTGGTCTTTGGTAGGCACGTTGTGGTCGGCCGTGGCCGTGGTGCGGCTCACATTGAAGACGGGAAGATTTCGTTTTCGCAACCCGTCGAAAGCCTGCGGACTCGTCACCTCATGAATGAAATGGCGGTCAATAAATAATACGTCGGGCTGGCCGGGCGCGCTTTTCACCGCGTGACGATCCCAAATTTTCTCGAATAAAGTTTTTTCTTTCATGAATAACAACTGTTAGTTTGTACCCTCTTTTTAAAAACACAGCCGCCCTGCACAAAGTACAAGGCGGCCAACGTTATAGGGGCGCAAGATGCTAAAGGTTTTTCAATTTAACAAAAAAAATAATTTGCGAGGCGATCCGGGATCGTCCGTTTCGTCGGAATCCCGGGTTTTGAAATTTTCAAAAGTTAATCAAAGTTCATAGCTTCTTCGCGCTTGAAAAAAAAAATTCAATGGGCGATTTTTGCGAATGTGGGTTGATGTTTGACAAAAAAACAGGCGGCAAAATGACCGCTCAAAAAATTGCAATAGGCAACAAAGAGATTAACTTTGCAACAGGTCAGTTCTTTATGAATCATGGGGCGCTTTTTGCTTGTAGGCCGTGTTCATTTCAAAGGACTATATTTGGGGTAAAATGTGAGTTACGCTAATTAAATACGCAACGTTTATGTTTAAATTACTGATGTCTATTATTTTAGTCGCGTCTGCCGCGCTTGTTCAGGCGCAGATGACGCCCAAAGGACTGTGGCGCAACGTCGATGACAAAACCGGCGAGGTCAAGGCAGAAATCCGCATCCGCGACGTGGGCGGCGGCGTACTGTCTGGCGTGGTGGAGAGGCGTTTTTCGAAAACCGCCAAACCCGACGCCGTTTGCGACAAGTGCACCGACGACCGCAAGAACAAGCCCATACTTGGAATGGAAATCATCCGCGGCGCCAAGAAAGTCGAAGGCCGCCTCTTGTGGGAAGGCGGCACGATACTTGATCCCAGAAACGGACGCGACTACACGTTGCGCATGACCCTCATCGAAGGCGGCAAGAAACTCGAAGTACGCGGCTCCTTCGGCCCCTTCGGACGCACACAGACTTGGATTAGGGTGCAGTAGGGATTTGGACTAAGATTTGGACTAGGGTTTGGATTAAACAAAAAGGAACAGGATTTGAACCCCAAGCTAAAGGCAAAAAAACCAAACAGGCGTCGGGTTACGCACAGAAAAAAAAACTCACTGTTCAATTAACGCTTTTTTCTTTGGCGCAAGGCTTCGAAAATGAGCCGATGCTTCCTTGACGATAGGTTTGTCGCACATTGATTTATAAAAATAAAAAAGTTAATAAAAAAATATGATAGGTTCAGATTCGTTCATTAAAAATGTCAAAGCGGTCAGACATTCTCAAACATTCCCGAAAACAGACGGCTCCCTTTCCCTTACCGTCCCCGCGGGGACGCTCTAAAAGCAACAAATGCGACGCAAATACGCGGGTATTTTTAGGGTCAGAAATTTTCACAAAAAATTTTGCGGCTAAATCACCCCAAAGACTAAAGTAAAAAATTAAATTTGCCGGCTCAATTTTAAATTCAAAAAAACAATATGACAAACTTCGGCAAAACATGGTGGGGGCAGCAATGGCTCAAGTCCTTGAGCAGCATTGACTACAGCAACCGCCTTCTTCGCGGAAGCAGTTATGCGAATCAGGGCGCGGTGACAAAAATTATCGTCAAAGAAAATCAGGTGTTGGCTCATGTGCAAGGCTCCCGTCCCGCGCCCTATAAAGCGGAGATTATTTTGCCGCCCTTTTTGGCTCCCGAATTAAGCGAGTTTATAAATCGAGTAGCCTCCAAGCCGTTGATTATTTCAAAAATGCTCAATCGGGAATTAGACGCCGAAGTATTTTCCATAGCCGAAAGCGCAGGACTGAAAATATTCCCCAAACAGTGGAGCGATTTCAAAATGCAATGCTCTTGTTCCGACTGGGCAATGCCGTGCAAACACTTGGCGGCCGTTATTTATAAAGTCTGCGCCGAAATAGACGACAACCCGTTTTTGGTATTCGCGCTTCATAAAGTAGATCTGATTGCCGAACTGAATAAGCTGGGTTTTTTGGTGAGCAAAGAATCGGCCGAAATACCCAAGCTGACGGATTTGTATTTTAACGGAAAAGCCAAGAAAAGAAGCGAGTACAACCCTGAAAATGCGTATCAAAAGATTTCTTTCTCCGCGCTTTTCTCTATCCATGAACCGCTTATCGCTTTGTTGTCGGACCACCCTCCGTTTTATGCGGAAAGCGGAAATTTTAAAGAAAAGTACAGCGCCAAACTGGGAAAAATCGCAAAGGCGGCTCAAAAAATCACGCAGGGAAAAGCGAGTCTTGAAAGCGCCCTTTTCAACGCCTCGCTTAAAGGAACAGGATTAAATTTTCGTTCCGAGGAAGAGGTCTTGTTGAACGAAGAATTTTGCGCAAAAGCCAGAGTGAACGGCAAGCCTTTTCCCATAGTCGATTTCATGCATCAGTTGGCGCAAGTGCCGCCGTCGAAAATTTTGGATTACCAGCCCTCCACGGCTTGCCTCCATGCCTTGCTTCATTTGGCCGTTCATTTAGTCGCCCACGGAGCGGTGGTGCCGCAGATAGTTCAACTAAAAAATAAAACCTTTGCCATTCGATGGCTTCCGGCCATGCTTTGCAAAGAAGTCCGTCAACTGACCGAAAAATTAGCCGACGCCGTTCCCCCCGGAATTTTTTTATTGGAAGAAAAAAATAAAGCGAGGGAAGTTAATAAGCAACCGGCGACGAATCTCCTCTCTGTTTTTATCACCGAAATGATGAATGTGCTGGACCGCCATAAAAGCAGCGAAGACGTGTTTTTGGACTTATTTTTCAAAAAGAAAAAACATGCTTTCAATCGTCCGGGGGAAGAGGCGCGCGGCAGCAACGACGTCAATGCGTGGCTCCAAAAATATTATATCACGCAAGGAAAATATAAGCCGATGCTCACGGTGGAGGAAACGCGAAACGACGCTTTCAAAGTAAGCGTTCACATTGCGAATAACGGACGAAAACTGAAAACGCCCATCGCCTTGAGCGACGTGCTGAACAAAGAGATCCACAATTCCAAACGATACGATATTCTTCAATCGTTGTTGCAAATAAACAGCTTCATTCCGGGCTTAGACGAACACATAAACTCGAACGGAAAAGAGGAGATAGTGATGGACATAGAAATGTTTGCTCATTTTTTGATGCAGATGATTCCGGCCATACAGCTTTTAGATATTGCCATCTTGTTGCCGAAATCGATGCAGCCCATTCTCCGCCCCAAACCGAGTCTCAAGGTCAAGAAGAAACAAAGTCCGGGACCGTCCTTTTTGCGCCTCGACCAATTATTGGATTTTGACTGGCAGATAGCCATCGGCGATACGCTGATGAATGAGGCGGAGTTCAAAAAATTGCTGAAGCAATCCGACGGGCTGATAAAATTCAAGACCCATTATTTTTATGTGAAAAAAGAAGAACTTGAAAAAATTTACAAACACTTTGCGGAAGCCAAAGAACCGAATGCTTTTCAGTTGCTTCGGGCGGCGTTGGGCGGAGAATATCAGGGAGCAAAAATAGCGCTGACCGAGGAAGTGCAAGCCCTGATCAACGACTTGACGCATTTTAAGAAAATCCGCGTGCCAAAAGGAATTACGGCGGCGTTGCGTCCCTATCAAAAGCGCGGCTATTCGTGGTTGTATCGAAATTCGCAAATCGGGTTTGGCAGCGTGATGGCCGACGACATGGGGCTGGGAAAAACGCTTCAGGTGATAACCGTGATCCAAAGATATAAAGAAGACGGACTGCTCGAAAAACAAAAAGTGATGGTGGTGGCGCCTACCGGGTTGTTGAGCAACTGGGAAGCGGAAATACGAAAATTTGCCCCCGCCTTAACCTCTAAAGTCTATCATGGCGCCGGCAGAAAAATTGGCGTCCTGGACGGTTTCGACGTCTTGATTACTTCCTACGGCGTGATTCGAAGCGAGGCAAGAGAATTGAAGAAAATAAGCTGGCACTCTTTAATTATTGATGAAGCGCAGAGCATAAAAAATACTCAAACCGAACAAACCAAAGCCATAAAAACTATCCCCGCCTCTAACTTTATTGCCATGAGCGGCACGCCCGTAGAAAATCGTTTGAGCGAACTGTGGAGCATTGTGGATTACAGCAACCGCGGGCTGTTGGGAAACATCAACGAATTTAACGAAACCTACGGGAATCCCATTCAACTCAACAACGATTTTGAAACCGCCGAAAAACTGAAAAAAGTAACCGCGCCGTTTTTAATGCGACGCCTCAAAACCGATAAGTCCATTATTTCCGACCTGCCCGACAAGATTGAAATGGATTGCTTTTCTTCCCTCGCCAAAGATCAGGCGTCCCTGTATGAAAAAACATTGCAGAAAGCCATGCAAGAAATTGAAGGCATCGCGCTTTCCGACAGCAAGTCGCTGTTTGTCAGACAAGGCTTGGTGTTGCAAATGATTTTAGCCTTAAAACAAATTTGCAATCACCCGACGCAGTTTCTTAAAAACAAAGCGCTGGACGCCTCGTTGAGCGGAAAAATGGAGTTGCTTTTCGATAAGCTGGACAGCATCGCGGAAAGCAATGAAAAAGTTTTGATATTCAGCCAATTTACCGAAATGGGCGCCTTGCTGAAACATTTTATCGCCGAGCGTTATAAAGAAGAACCGCTCTTTTATCACGGAGGCTGCTCCCTCAAACAGCGGAACGAAATGGTGCATAATTTTCAAAATAACCGAGCCGACAAGATTTTTATTTTATCCCTCCAAGCCGCAGGCACGGGGTTAAATCTTACCGCCGCCAATCACGTCATTCACTATGATCTCTGGTGGAACCCCGCGGTGGAAGCGCAAGCCACCGACCGCGCTTATCGCATCGGACAAAAAGGCAATGTGATGGTACACCGATTTATCTCCAAAAACACGTTTGAAGAGCGCATCAACGACATGATTCAACGAAAGAAAAACCTCGCCGAAATGACCGTAGCCACAGGGGAAATTTGGATTGGCAATTTAAGCAATAAGGAATTGAGAAGCATTTTCTCCATTTATTGACTAGGGATTGACTAGGATTTTAAGATGGTAGGATTATTAAGCGTCTCCCGTGTGTCCCGTGATGGGTTTGGATGGTTTGGTCAATTGCTCTTTTCTAAAGCCTATAAGGGAATAGATGCGGGATGAAAATTTGTTCATGGCCAAATCGGCGGAGGCGAATGCTGTGGTTACTTGACAACCTCTGTAAGTCGTTTTCAGCCGCCATGCTTGCCGCGTCTTGGCGGGAGATTAAAAATCAATTCCTCAATGCCTTCACCCAATTTGAAATTTCAGTCGGCGAAGCGGTTTGCTTTATTAATTTGATAAAAGCGCTCCCCACGATGGCGCCGGCTCCGTATTGGCAGGCCGCGGCGAAGGTCGAAGCGTTTGAAATTCCAAAGCCAAACATAATGGGATTTTTTAAGCCCATGCGTTGCAGTCGCTCAAAGTAGCTGACTTGCTCTGCCGAGAATTCTTTCTTCAAACCCGTAGTGCTCGATGAGGAGACGGCATAGATGAATCCTGAACTTAGAGAATCAATTTTGCGAATGCGCTCGTCGCTTGTGGTGGGGGAGATGAGCAGGGGGAAACTCAAATGGCAGGCTGAAAAAAGCGCACGGTAATTTTTCTCATATTCCGCGGCCGGCAGGTCGGGGAGAATCACGCCGTCGGCTCCCGCTTGCGAGGCGTCGCGACAAAAATTTTCAACGCCGTATTGCATGACGGGATTTAGATAGCCCATGAGAACAATCGGCACAGAAACCGTCTCGCGAATCTGCCTTACTTGCTCCAATAATTTCACAAGCGTCATTCCGTTGTTCAACGCAATGGAATTGCTCTCTTGAATGACGGGACCGTCGGCCACAGGATCCGAAAACGGAATGCCGATTTCCATAAAATCCGCCTCCAGATTTTGGGCAATAGAAACCGTCGATTCAAAAGCGGGAAAGCCCGCCGTGTAGAATACCGAAAGTATATTTTTTTTCTTTTTGGCAAAAAGTTCTTCAAGTCTGTTCATGGCAGGCGTTATTATTTTTATGGATGTTCGTTATTCCATTGGATGTAAGTTTCCAAATCTTTGTCGCCGCGCCCCGAAAGATTGACCACGACGGCGTCGTCGGCCTTGAACTTCAGGGTTGGCAAAACAGCCAGTGCGTGAGCGCTTTCAATGGCGGGAATTATTCCTTCGGTACGCGTGAGCGCCAGCCCTTCGCGCATGGCTTCTTCGTCTGTGGCATTGAGAAAGGTGACCCGTTTGGTTTCAAAAAGATGAGCGTGAATGGGCCCGATGCCGGGGTAGTCCAACCCCGCCGAAATAGAGTAAGGTTCAATGACTTGCCCGTCGTCTGTTTGCATCAACAACGTTTTGCTGCCGTGCAATACGCCTATTTTTCCAAGGGCGGAGGTGGCGGCCGACTCGCCCGAATCCAGTCCCTTTCCCGCCGCTTCAACCGCGATGAGTTTTACGGATTCATCCTCCAAAAAATGATAGAAGGCGCCGGCGGCATTGCTCCCTCCGCCCACGCAAGCAATTACATAATCGGGTTTCGCGTACCCCAATTCGCTTAATTGATTTTTTATTTCTTTGCTGATGACAGACTGAAACAAAGCCACCATGTCGGGATAGGGATGAGGCCCCACCACCGAGCCGATAATATAATGTGCGTCGGGATGATTAATCCAATGCCGCATGGCTTCGTTGGTTGCGTCTTTCAATGTTTTGTTTCCAGAGGAAACGGGAACTACTTTCGCGCCGAGCAGTTTCATGCGCTCCACGTTCGGTCGTTGCCGCGCCGCGTCCAACTCGCCCATGTAAACAATGCAGTCCATCCCCATGAGCGCGCACGCCGTAGCGGTTGCCACGCCGTGTTGCCCCGCGCCCGTTTCGGCAATGATATTTTTTTTGCCTAATTGTTTGGCTAATAAAATTTGCCCTATCGCGTTATTGATTTTATGCGCTCCCGTATGGCATAAATCTTCGCGTTTTAAAAATAGCTGCGTCCCCAATCGCTCCGACAACCGTGGCGCATGATAGAGCGGCGTGGGGCGACCTACATAATTTTTCAAAAGGTCTTCAAAATCTTTTGCGAAGGCAGGCGTTTGAATTATCCTTCTGTAATGAAGCCGCAATTCTTCTACGTTTGGATACAACATTTCGGGAATGTAAGCGCCCCCGAATTGTCCGTAATATCCCTCTTCGTCTGCTGCGTATTTCATAGTTCCGATGTTTTCATTTGAGCCATAAAGGCATTCAGTTTTTTTAAATCTTTCACGCCGGGGCTCGCTTCGACGCCGCTGTTGACGTCAAGGCCGGCAAGCGACTTATGTGTCAGTTTTTTTATTTCTTCCAAATGCCCGACGCCTATTCCGCCGCTCAAAAAGAAGGGCATTTCGTACGGATAATTGTGCAACAATTCCCAGGAGAAACGGATGCCGTTTCCGCCCGGGGATTTGCCTTTGGCGTCGAATAAAAAATAATCGCAATAGGGGAGATAGGGTTTTGTTTTTTCAAAATCGAAGTCGTGGTCCACGTGGAAGGCTTTTATCACGCGCGCGGTTTTTTGCGCGTCTTGGCAATAGCTCGGCGATTCATGACCGCTAAACTGAAGCCATGAAAAATTATATTTCTTGACGATAAATTTTACTTGGTCGGGTTCTTCGTCCACAAAAACCGCCGCGGTTTGGACGGAATTGGGCAACTTCGGCATATCAAATTCGCCGACGCAACGCGGAGACGGTTTGTAAAAAATGAAACCCATCATGTCGGGCAGGAGGTCGGCTGTTTCCTTTGTGTTTTCGGGCTTGCAGTTGCCGCATACTTTCAAAAGCAAACTCATCTCTTCTCGTTAAATTCATGGATAAAATCGAAGGCGGCTTCTGCGGGATCGGGGTGCCTCATAAAATTTTGCCCCACCAAAAAACCTTGGTATCCGAGGCGGTATAAATCAATCGCCGTTTGCGCCGAAAGAATTCCGCTTTCGCTTACTTTCACGGCGTCGGGAGGAAGCTCTGAAAATAAATTCTTTGAAATATCGATATTGACTTTAAAAGTTTTCAGGTCGCGATTGTTTACGCCCACCAGGTCGGGATTGTATTCGCATTTTTTCAACTCCTGAGGCGAGTGAATTTCCAACAACACCTCCAAGTCGAGAGCGTGAGCCGCTTGGGTGAGGTCGCGAATTTGATATTCGTCCAATATGGCGGCAATCAATAAGATCGCGTCGGCGCCCATGCTTCGGGCTTCTTCGATTTGAAACAGGTCAATAATAAAATCTTTGCGAAGAATGGGGCAAGGGAGAAATCGGGCGGCTTTCAAGTCGTCGGGGGAACCTCCGAAAAATTCAAAGTCGGTGAGAATGGATAAAGCCGCCGCGCCTGCCGCCGCATACTCTTCCGCCAACTTGCCCGCGGAAATAATTTCTTTGAAAACTCCTTTTGAAGGAGACTTGCGTTTTATTTCGGCAATCACGCCCGCGCCGTTTTTTTGAATAGCCTCTCGCATGGAAATAGTCTTGCGACAGAAGAGCGGATTGCTGCCTAAGTCGCTGAGAAGGGTTTGTTTTTTAGATCTTTCCACTTCTTTTTTTTTGTGCTCGACTATTTTATCTAAGATATTCATCACGGTTTATTAATTTCTAAAAATATTTTAAATCGTCTCAAGGCCTCGCCCGACCGCAAGGCTTCGGCGGCGTCGGAAACCGCTTGCTGAAACCCCGGCTTGGGACGCGCGGTAAACAGCGCCAAGGCGGCATTGGCCACCACGGCTTCTTTTTGTTCGCGGCTTCCTTTTCCCTGTAAAATGGCGGTGAAAATATCCGCCGATTTTTCAATCGTATTTCCGCCGCGCAACGCCTCGGGACGGGAGAGAGAAAAATTCCAATCGGGAGGAGTGAGCAAGAGTTCGCCTGCGGTTGAAAAACATTTCACGGGCGCCGTCAGCGTAACTTCATCATAGCCGTCGAGCGAATGAAGGATGGTAAACAGATGAGAGGTTTGCTGCAACAAATAGCCAAACATTCGCGCCAACTCTAAACTGAAAACGCCCGACAACTGTATGGCGGGGAGGCAGGGATTGGTGAGCGGCCCGAGCATATTGAAAAAAGTTTTTACGCCCAGCTCTTTTCGGTAAGGCGCAATATTTTTCATGGCGGGGTGGAAAAGCGGCGCATGAAGGACGCACAAATTCGATTGTTCAAGACTTCGCTTCAAAATGCTTTCGTCGTTCGTCAAGCGGCATCCCAAATATTCGAGCACATTCGAAGAGCCGCAAACAGACGACACGCCATAGTTGCTGTGCTTGGCTACGGGCTGACCCGCGGCGGCAATCACAAAAGAAGAAATCGTGGTGATATTGAACGTGTTCTTTCCGTCGCCGCCCGTTCCGCAAACGTCCATCACGGGCTGATCGAATTTTATTTTTCGGCATACTTCAAGCATGGCTTCGCGAAAGCCCGTGAGTTCTTCCACGGTAATGGTGCGCATCATGTACACCGTCATGAAAGCCACCGCTTGACTTGCGTTGAATTGCCCTGAAGTGAGATGGAGCAAAGCAGTTTTGGCTTCTTCGCGCGTGAGCGATTGATGGCCGGTAAGTCGGTTGAGCAATTGCCGCATATCAATTTTTATTTAGAACCCAATTTTTTATCATTTGCGGCCCTTCGGGAGTCATAATGGACTCGGGATGAAATTGCAATCCGCGCACGTCGTATTTTTTATGGCGAAGTCCCATCACCAATCCTTCCTCATTCATCGCGGTTATTTCCAAGTCGGGGGGGATGCTGTCCGCCCTCACTGCCCAGGAGTGGTAATGCGTACATTGAAAAACAGAAGGGACGTGTTGAAATAAATATTCATCGCGGCAAATCACTTTCGACTGCGAGGTGACGCCGTGCAAGACATTTTGAATATTATAAATCGCGGCGCCAAACGCCTCTCCGATTCCCTGATGACCCAAGCAAATGCCGAGTATGCTTTTGACGGCGGCATAGCGTTTGATAACCTCCATCATTTGACCCGATTCTTTGGGAAGGCCGGGGCCGGGAGAGATTAAAATTTTATCATAATTAGCCGCGCCGTCCATATCAATTTGATCGTTCTTCGCCACGTCGGGAGGCGTTCCCAACTCGCGAAGAATGTGCACTAAGTTGTAGGTAAAAGAATCGTAATTGTCAATCACTAAAATTTTCATGCGGCTCTGTTAAATAGTTTCTGCCATAAGCGCGGCTTTGCGCAAGGCGGCTAATTTATTGTTCACTTCTTGCAGTTCGTTTTCCGCCTTCGATTTTGAAACCACGCCCGCGCCCGCTTGAAAAATGAGTTCGTTGTTTTTGCTTAAAAATGTTCGAATCATAATGGCGTGGTTAAACGAGCCGTCGAAGCCGATATAGCCAATGGCGCCCGCATAGAAACCGCGATTGCAATTTTCGATTTCGTTAATTAAGTTCATCGCCTTATGTTTCGGCGCTCCCGACAAAGTGCCTGCGGGAAAAGTGTCGAGGGCGAGCTTGATGAGGGAAGAATTTTTGTCCAGTTTCCCCGTTACCTTCGACACCAAATGAATGACGTGCGAATAGAAATGCACGTCTTTGAATACCTCTACTTTCACATGGTCGGCATATTGGCTCAAGTCGTTGCGAGCCAAGTCAACCAACATCACATGTTCTGCATTTTCCTTTTCATCGGCGGCCAGTCGTGCGGCGGTTTCCGCGTCTTCTTTGTCATTTCCCGCGCGGCGGTGGGTGCCGGCAATGGGCGAAATCTCCGCCACGCCGTCGTTCACTTTCAACTGCGCTTCGGGCGAACTCCCCATCAATTTGAAATTTCCATAATCAAAATAAAATAAGTAAGGCGAAGGATTTATCGAACGCAAGGCGCGATACACATTGAACTCGTCCCCTTGAAACTTGGCGCTGAAACGGCGCGACAAAACAATTTGAAAAACATCGCCCCGCTGACAATGTTCGCGTCCTTTCTCTACCATGGCCAAAAAAGCCTCGTCGGTGAGATTCGTGGTTTCTTCCGACAATTTTTTGAATTGATAGGTTGCGGTTCGGTTGGCTTGGATTAGTTGTTGCAATTTTTCCAATTCGCCGCCGCTGTCGTCGAGCGACAATTCAAGCAACGTCATTTCATTGGAAAAATGGTCGATGCGAATGATGAGGCGGTAGAGATGATAGAGCACATCGGGCGTTTCTCCCTCTCCTTTCAGGGGAATGCCGTGCGCCAGCTTCACCGTGTCATACGACATATAACCAAACAGTCCGCCGCTGAATCCTTGGTTTTCAGGGATGGAAAAAGATTGAATAAATTCCGTCCATGCGCAGGCAAGTTCGTCGGAAGTGGTCACTTGCTTTTCTTCGCTGGTTTGATCCGGCCATTGAACGAAGGCTTCCTGTCCGCGCACTTCAAAACGCGAAATAGGCCGGCAACAAATAAGCGACACCGAATTTTCGTGCGCCTTATAATCGGAGCTTTCGAGCAAGATGCTGCAGGCATACGCATCGCGCACTTTTAAGTAAATGCTCACCGGCGTGTGGACGTCGGCCAACATTTTTTTCTGACGGACTTTTAAATTAAACTTTCTCATGCTCATTAATTAAAAATAAAAAACCCGCTCCGACTGAAATCGGAACGGGCCTCTTTAAAACTCTATCAACGCATTAACAGGAGAAGGCTGTCCGATGGTTCGGATCGCAACGCCGCCAAATGTTAATTCTGTTTTCCATTATTCTTCTTTTATTTTCGAAGGCGCAGACTTTTCATCCGTCGATGCTTTGGCTTTAGGCGCAGAATTCAGGCGCTTTAACCGCTCTTTTATTTTGCTTTTCAAACGAGAGTTCCCAAACGAACCCTTCCAAATTTTCCCTTTCCTTGATTTCTTATCTCCTCTTCCCATGAGTTTTTTTTAAAATGATTGGCAAATTTAATGAACTTAAACTTAAAATCCAACAGCTAAAATAATTAATAATTAATGGTTAATGGAACGCCGCCGCCTCCTCCATGGCCTCCGCCATTTTCAAATGGGGGCGGGGTAGCGCCGCAAATTTTCGCTTGACTGTTAGCTTAAGGGTTTGCCAAATAATAAATAACTTGTCATGCAAAAGCGTTGAAAAGCGGCGGATTGGTTTTAGGGCGCGAGGGGCAAGGGGACGGATTGACCCAAAAAATCCGAGAGACCTCCATTTCTTTTTATGTATGGCGTTAGCTAAATTTGCGCTTATAAATTTTTCTGTTCCGTTTTACGCGCTCATCGCCAAACGATAATCCGCCACGCTCAAAATCGGAATCAAAAAAATGAAAATCTTCATTCAATGCTTTATGGCGGCTTGGTTGCAAGTCGGGTTACTCATTAACCATTATTTTAAAATCTGCGAAAACCAACATGAACCACAGCAAAATACTCACCTGTCAAAACCCCGACGGCTGCATTAAAACAGAAGTGCGGTTGGAAGAAGAAACGGTTTGGCTTACCCAAGCACAAATGGCAGCGCTTTTTGGCCAAGGCAGAACTGCCATTACCGAGCACATTCAAAATATATTTGAAGAAGACGAATCGGGTGAAAAAGCGCTATGTCGGAATTTCCGACACACCACTCGACACGGCGCCATTGAAGGGAAAACGCAGGACAAAGAAGTAAACTTTTTTATCACAACCAAATTGTCCGACAGGTTGTTGGACAATTACGCTTTCCGAGTTGTCGGGACAAGAAGGGTTTCCCCGCCGCTTGGGCATTACAATTACCCGCAAGCCCGACAAAGGATTTGCCAACAAACCATTAATTAAATGAATCACAGCGAAATACTCATCTATCAAAACCCCGACGGCTGCATTAAAATAGAGGTGCGGTTGGAAGAAGAAACGGTTTGGCTTACCCAAGCACAAATGGCAGTGCTTTTTGGCAAAGGCAGAACTACCATTACCGAGCATATTCAAAATGTATTTGAAGAAGGCGAATTGGATGAAAAAGTGGTATGTCGGAATTTCCGACACACCACTCAACACGGCGCCATTGAAGGGAAAACGCAGGACAAAGAAGTAAAATACTACAACCTTGACGTCGTCATTTCAGTTGGCTATCGGGTAAAATCTCCCCAAGGCATGCAGTTCCGTATATGGGCTACCCAAAGACTTAAAGAATACATTATCAAAGGGTTTGCCCTGAACGACGACCGTTTCAAGTCGGGCAATTCGATGAACTATTTTAACGAGTTGCAAGAACGTATTCGGGAAATAAGAATTTCCGAGCGGTTCTTCTACCAGAAAATAAAAGACATCTACGCCACCAGCATAGATTATGACCCCAAAGACGAAAAGACCATTGAGTTTTTTAAGATAGTTCAGAATAAATTGCTGTGGGCTATCAGCGAGCAAACCGCGGCGGAATTGGTGTATCGCAGGGCGGATGCCAAATTGCCCTTAATGGGAATGTTGTCGTATGACAAAAAAGGCGCGGTCTCTATTAAAAAATCGGACGTCAGCATTGCCAAAAACTATCTGAACGAAGATGAAATAAAACTGCTTGGACTGCTAACAGAGCAATATCTTGCCTTTGCCGAAACCATGGCGCAACAACAAACCCCCATGTATATGACCGATTGGATCAAGAGATTAGACGCCATTCTGCAATTGAACGGAAGGGAGCTATTAGCCCACGCAGGAAAAATCAGCCATGAAAAAGCATTGGAAAAATCGGGCATGGAGTTTGAAAAATACAAAGCGGCTGAAAAGAAAATTCAAAAAGAACAGAGTTTGAAAGAAATAGAAAGCGATATTGAGAAACTGAAAAAACGGAAAGGCAAATGAAATTCAACGAAGAAACAGCAGAGCAATCGGCGCAAATAAAAGCAACTGCTTTTATCGCAACCAAATTGTCCAACAGGTTGTCGGACAATTACGCTTTCCGAGTTGTCGGGACAAGAAGAGTTTCCCCGCCGCATTAATAATCAATAACTTATTATTCAAAATAACAGGATGCAACGTCTGGAAAAGCAGAGGGCGGGCGCAAAAAAACTTGTCGGCAAACACTATATATATTAATGAGTAATCGCCCATCAGAAAACCGCCGTTTAAAAACGGAGGCAATTAAACGGTCATCAGAATTGCCTCCCGCTTTTGAGGAGAAGTATTCTTCGGCTTGCGGAGGTCAATAACCCGCCTTGAGCATTAGCGGCTAATCATTGAGCATTAATCATTAGCCATTAACCATTATCTTTGCGCCATGATTTTGCCAATAACCGTTTACGGCGACCGTGTGTTGCGCAAACCTTCGGAAGAGATTTTGAAGGGAACCGACGTCAGCACACTGATTGCCGATATGAATGAAACGATGCACGCCGCAAACGGCGTGGGACTTGCCGCGCCGCAAATCGGAAAAAACGTGCGCCTTTTTGTAACGGACGCCTCCTCGCTTGACGAGGATGAGCCTCGCCTCAAAGATTTTAAGAAGACATTTATCAATCCTCTCATTTTAGAAGAAAGCGGCGAATCGGTTTCCATCGAAGAAGGCTGTTTGAGCATCCCCGGCATCCGCGAAAAAATTACGCGCCCGTCGCGTTTGCGCATCCGCTACTTCGACGAAAAATGGAACGAAACAGAAGAAGAATATGCGGGTTTTGCCGCGCGGATTATTCAACATGAATATGACCACCTCGAAGGAATTCTGTTCACCGACTACCTGCCGCCGCTCAAGAAAAAATTGCTCAAGGGGAAATTCAGCGATATTTCCAAAGGCAAGGTGGATATTGACTATCGCATCATTCCCGCCAAACGTTAACCGCTCACAATCCCCCGCTTTTTATGCAAGATTTACAACTCACCATCATTCAGTGCGACATACATTGGGAAGACATCGACGCCAATCTCGATTTGTTTCAAGATAAAATCAATACCGCAGGCCCGACGGATGTGATCGTGTTGCCCGAAATGTTTACGACCGGTTTTACGAACAATACGGCGCTGGCTGAAATGATGGGCATGCGCACCTTTCAATGGATGAAGAAAATGGCGGAGCAAACCGGCGCGCTCATCATCGGCGGATTTATGGCACACGTTCACGATAAATTTTACAACCGCGTGTTGTGGATGGAACCCGCCGGGCAATATAAAACCTACGACAAACGTCATCTCTTCAGCTTGGCGGGCGAGAATAAAATTTTTTCGCGCGGCGAAAGCCTTCTCATCGGGACATGGAAAGGCTGGAGAATTTGTCCGCTCGTGTGCTACGACCTGCGCTTTCCCGTGTGGAGCCGCAACTGTTATAATGCGGTTACCCAAAAATTGGATTTCGATTTATTGGTCTATCTGGCCAACTGGCCGCAGGTGCGCATTCAGTCGTGGGAGGTGTTGCTCAAAGCGCGGGCTATCGAAAATATGTGTTACGTGGCCGGCGTGAACCGCATAGGCCTCGACGGAAACGGAATTGAATACAACGGACACTCGGAAGTGGCGGGGCCGCGCGGCGACCAAGTGTTTTCGGTAGAAGGAATTGAAGAAGCAAAAACCATTACGCTCAGCGCCAACGCTCTTCAGTCGTTTCGCGAAAAGTTTCCCGCCTATTTAGACGCCGACGCCTTCACGATTGACGAAGTCGAAGGGGAATAGATTATTTTTTTTTGGTCGAAGAATACACTTCTTTTCCGCTTTCGTCCCATTCCGATCTCACGGCAGGTTTCAAGACTTTTTCAAAAGCATTTTCGGGATATTCCAAGATCTTTTTGCGCTTTCCGTTTTCGTAATATTCATGCCAGCTTCCCACTTTGCGGTCCCAACGGTATTCGCCCATCACGGCAATTTTTCCGTTTTCATGAAGGAGGTAATAATAGCCTTCGCGCTCTCCGTATTCTATGGGAATCACTTCTTTCAACTTCTTGCGCTCGTCGGGATCGTAGTAGGTGATGATGGACTCTTTTGGCCAGCCTTTGTAATATTTTTCTTTATCCGTCAAAATATTATTTGCCGACAGGGTTGTCCATCGCCCGTGTTTTGTGCCTTTATAAAAAATGCCTTCGGCCAGCACTTGGTCGCCCATCATTTTTTTGTAGGGGCCGTGCGCCAACACCCCGTACTTGGCGTTAAATTGCGACGGCGGCGTACGGCGCAACTCGCGGCGGCGATAGTCGTACCAATAGTAGTCGCGCACAAATCCCTTGGGCGGGTCGTGTTTTTTCAGCACGAAAAATAGTTCGATCACGCGGCTTTTTCCGTTTCCTTTGGCGGCGAATTTTTTCTTGGTCTTGATGCCGTAAAAGACTTTTTTCTTGGGTTTCTTTTTTTTCGCCGCCACAGGCTCTTCCGTTTTTTCGTCCAACTCAAGCAACTTGAACGGACGGTCGGTGTCGAAGGTAAAATCTCCTTCTTGCCCAAAAGGCTCCGGCTCTTTTTTCTCCTCTTCCTGCGCAAAAACCAAGGCCGGAAGCAGGACGAGGATTATCAATGCTGTTTTCATTTCAGTATAACCGAAAGGGATAAAAAATTTTTTTAAAATTGCATGCAAAGTACGGCTAATTTCGCAAAGGTTTTCCATTCGTCAACACGGAGCGAATGCGGGCTTCTGTTTTTTTCTCGCCGCCAAGCGATAAAAAAGCCTCTCGCTCTAAATCCAGCAGATATTGTTCCGACGTTTCTTGCGGATAGCTTAAGTCGCCGCCGCAGAGCACGTAGGCAATTTTTGAAGCAATGGCGGCATCATGGCGGCTGATGAAATTCCCCGCTTTCAGGCCGGCGATCCCCGCTTCAAAAAGCGCGATTCCCGTGCGCCCCTGCACCATTATTTTTTCAGGCAACGGGCGCGAATAGCCTTGCTTCGCGAGGGCTATTGCCTTATTTTTCGCATCCGTTAATTGACGGTTTTTGTTAATGGAAATGCCGTCTTGCGGACGAAGGAAACCCATTTGTCGCGCTTCGCAGGCGCTCGTGGAAACCTTTCCCGTCGCGATATTCAAATAGGCTTGTTGCAACACATTCATTTCCGCATCGCCTTCGCGCTTCCGAAGGCTGAGGCGGCGCGCCATTTCTTTTGTGCCGCCCCCGGCGGGAATAAGACCGACTCCCGCCTCCACCAATCCTATATAAGACTCCGCCGCCGCTTGGGCCTGGGCGTGCATCGTCATCTCGCAGCCGCCGCCCAACGTGCGCCCGCGCGGACAAACCACCACCGGGACAGAAGCATAACGAAGGCGCATCATGCCTTCTTGAAACTCGCGAATTTTTGCGTCGAGCATTTCAAAATCTCCTGCCTCTATCAGCGCCAACACCAAACTCAAATCGGCGCCGAAAGAAAAATCGGCGCCGTTGTGCCCGATCACTAAACCCGCAAAATTTTCTTCTGCTAAGTCGAGGGCTTGATGAAGTCCTTCCCTTACGCTTTGACCGATGGTGTGTCCGGGGCTTGTCCATGAAAAATGAAGAATGTCGTCGCCTAGGTCGAGCGCCTTTGAGCCTGCTTTTTCCCAAACGATGTGTTCTGTTTGTCGAAGAATGAGAATGTCGTGAGGGATTGATTTATGACGTTGCGAAACAGGGTCGTAGCATTTTCCTTTTTCGTAAAAATTTTTTCCTGCCTCCGCCATCTTTATCACCCACGGCGCGGCGTCGACAAACGGCAACGTTTTTTTCACCCCCATATCATCCCACATTTCAAAAGGCCCTTTTTCCCAGCCGAAGCCGCTGCGCATGGCTTCGTCGAGGCGGTAAATTTCATCGCTGATTTCAGGAATGCAATGCGAGGCATAAGAGAAAAGTCCGCCCAAGGTTTCGCGGTAAAATGCGCCGTATTTTTCATGGACGAGCAACTCCTTTAAATCTTTTCCTTTTAAGCCGAACGTTTTTTGCGGGACATATTCCTGCGTGTGCAAATCGAGCGTGAGAATTTCAGATCCTTTTTCTGTTTTAATTTTTTTGTAAAACCCTTGGCCGGTTTTGTCGCCGAGCCAATTATTTTGAAGCATTTTTTTCATGAAGTCGGGCAACTGCAAAACGTCTCTTTCCTTTCCCTTCAATGCCTGATGAAGACCGACAACCACATTGGCCAAGACGTCAAGCCCTGCCATGTCCAGCGTGCGAAACGTGGCCGACTTGGGGCGTCCGAGGATGGGACCGGTGAGCGCGTCTATTTCATCCACGGTCAGGCCGAGGCGTTGCATGACTTCAAGCGTTTTCATCATTGCCCACACCCCGATGCGATTGGCAATGAAAGCGGGAGTGTCTTTGCAGAGCACGGTGGTTTTTCCCAAATATAAATCGCCGTAATGCAACAGGAATTGAATCACTTCGGCGTCGGTTGAAGGCGCGGGAATAATTTCCAGCAAGGGCAGATAGCGCGGCGGGTTGAAGAAATGAGCGCCTGCAAAATGTTTTTTAAAATCGTCGCTTCCTTTCGACAGCAGGCGTATGGGAATGCCTGAAGTGTTGGTCGTGATGAGCGTGCCCGGGCGGCGGTGTTTTTCTATTTTTTCAAAAAGGGCAAGTTTAATTTCCAAGTCTTCCGCCACGGCTTCAATAATCCAATCGCAAGAGGCGAGAACGGATAGGTCATCAAAATTGCCGACGGCGATGCGCTTCAAAAACGAAGGACTGTAAAGCGGCAAGGGAGACATTTTGGCGCACCGTTCCAAGGCCGCTTGCGCCAAGGAGTTCGGATTTTCGCCCGCGGCTCTGTCCAACAAAACAACCTCGCATCCAATATTGGCAAAATGGCAAGCAATGCCCGTCCCCATGACGCCTGCGCCCATCACCGCCGTTTTTTTTATGGTTCTTTTTTTCAATGATTAAAGGTTAATTTATGAATGATAAGGGTTAAGCAGGCTTGTCGGCAAGCGGACAAAAAGCCTTGTAAGCGGTGAATAATTTCACTTTTGAAGTTTGCGGCGTTGCCGATTTTAGCTTGACTGTTACTGTCCATTGTTCTTGTTGTGGCGACGAAATGTTAGCATCAAATGCGCTATGGGTTGCGTTCCACACGCAATATAATACAAGTCAAGTCCATTGCGCAAAAAATCAGGCTGATTTTTTTTATTATGTCAGGCATTGGGTCTGGTCTCCGTTCGGGCGGCGTCTGTTTGCGCGTCGCGGGGCGCAAAGCGAAACCCGAAAAAGAGCTAAAATTTTCCCGCCGCGGATTTTATCTAAGTTTCATTTACTGCGTTTTGCAGGGTTATCAAACTTGGCGTCATCAAAAAATTCTTTTAATGTCAGGTTCAGGGCAACGGCGATTTTCTCAATATTGACAATGGAAATATTCCTTTGCCCATTTTCAACGCTGGCGACGTAGCTCCTGTCCAAATCGGCAACATAAGACAAATCCTTCTGAAGCATATTTGCCGCTTTACGGAGTTCCTTAATTCGGCGACCTATTTTTATTTTTATATTCATGGGACAAAAGTCAACATGTGTTGATTATAAGCCAAAGATTATAAGTAACATTCAAGAATAAATAGCCATCTCTAAGAATCATCCCGTGAAAAAAGAAAGGTCTCGCTTTCCACGGTTCGGGGCAACATCAGGCGCGAAAAACAAAGAGCGAAAAGCAGAAACGTCCTCCCGTTGAAAAACGGGCGCTTTTTACCCTGAAGAGCGTTTTTTGCTTTAATAAAATCAAAAATCCGCATTGCCCGGGTAGCGCGGGTAGGGGATTACGTCGCGAATGTTGGTCATGCCCGTTACAAATTGCACTAAACGTTCAAAGCCAAGTCCGAAACCGCTGTGAGGGGCGGAGCCGAAGCGGCGCAAATCCAAATACCACCACAATTCTTTTTCGGGCAGGTTCAATTCACGGAGGCGCATCGACATTCTTTCGTAGCGTTCTTCGCGTTGCGAGCCGCCGATGATTTCGCCGATGCCGGGAAACAACACATCCATGGCGGCCACGGTTTTCCCGTCCTCATTTTGACGCATATAAAAGGCTTTTATCTCTTTTGGATAATTGTATAAAATGACGGGTTTCTTAAAATGTTTCTCCGTCAAATAACGCTCGTGTTCGCTTTGCAAATCGACGCCCCATTTCTCGATGGGGTAATGGAATTTTTTCTTCTTATTGTAATTGGAGTTTTGCAAAATTTCAATGGCTTCTGTGTAGGACAGTTTTTCAAACGCATGTTCTGTGACAAACCGCAGCCGTTCCAACAAACCCAACTCGCTCCGCTGTTCCTTCGGCTTGAGATTCTCCTCTTCTTCGGCTCGTTTGTTTAAAAATTCCAAATCGTCGGGACAATGAACAAAGACATAGCGAATAAGATATTGCAAGAAGTCTTGCGCCAACTGCATATTGTCATGCAAATCATAAAAGGCCATTTCGGGTTCTATCATCCAAAACTCGGCAAGATGCCGCGCGGTGTTGGAATTTTCGGCGCGAAAGGTGGGGCCGAAGGTATAGATTTCGCCAAGCGCCAGGGCATACGTTTCTCCTTCCAATTGCCCGGAGACGGTAAGATTGGTTTCTTTTCCGAAAAAATCTTCTTTCAACTCTTGTCGATTGTCTTTTAGCGTGGTTACGCGAAACATGGCGCCGGCGCCTTCGGCGTCCGACCCGGTGATGACGGGCGTATGTAAATAGACAAACCCCCTTTCGTTGAAGAATTGATGCACGGCAAAAGCAAGGGCATGACGCAGGCGCATCACCGCGCCAAAGGTATTGGTGCGTCCGCGCAGGTGAGCCACTTCGCGCAAAAATTCCAGCGAATGTTTTTTGGGCTGAAGGGGAAACTTCTCCGCATCGCAGTCGCCGAGAATTTCCAATTGCGATACTTTTAACTCCGATTTTTGTCCCTTGGCCGGCGAGGGGATCAGCGTCCCCCTCACGGCTATGCATGCGCCCGTGGTAAGACGGCGAAGCATTTCGTCGGGTTGAGAGCCTAGTTCCACGACGGCTTGAAGGTTATTTATGCACGAACCGTCGTTGACGGAAATAAATTGCGAGTTGCGAAAAGTGCGCACCCAGCCCTGCACTAAAACGTCCTGCCCGATTGCTTCTTGTTGTTGCAACTCCTTAATTTTTGTCCTTTTCATAACGCCATCGTCTTGATTGATAATTACCTGTCGATTGATTTTTTTTGCTTTCAAAAGAGTGCAAAGAAAGCCATTTTGCTTCTGTATTCAAAGGCGATTTTGCAAATTCGGAGATTTAAGCGCGGCGCAATATATTTTTCGACTCAAACAATTTTTATTCCTGCTTTGTAATTCCTTATTTTTGCATATTATAACATGCAAAAAATAGGATTAAATCAGTCGCTGCAGCAAAAACTGTCGCCGCAACAGATACAGTTCATTAAACTGTTGCAAGTGCCCACGGTAGAGTTGGCCAATCGCATTGAAGAGGAATTGGAAATTAATCCGGCCTTGGAAGAAGGCGCGGAGGAAGTACCTGATGAGCAACCCGAGTATGAATCGGCGGAGGAAAAAGAGGAGGAAAAAAACGATGACCTCGACTTGGCCGACTATATCCGCGACGACGACTACAACAGTTTCAAAACACATTCCGACAATGACGACGATATGGAAATTCCAATTCCCACCACGTCGTCTGTTCATGAGTCGCTCCTCACCCAACTCGGCTACCTCGGACTGGATGAACGCAAGCTCACGATTGGAAAGCAACTGATAGGAAGCATCGACGGGGACGGGTATATTCGCCGCGAAATTGAATCCATTGTGAACGACTTGGCTTTTTCGCAAAACATTGAAACCCATTTAGAAGAAGTCGCGAGCGTATTGAAGCAAATTCAAACCTTCGATCCGCCGGGAATTGCCGCCAGAAATTTACAGGAATGTCTTCTCATTCAGCTCGACCGCGAAGCAAATGAAAATGCCGAATTGGTGAAAACGGCGAAGCAGATTTTGTTGGAATGTTTTGCCGAATTTACCAATAAGCATTATCCTAAAATTTTAAAGAAGCTTCAGTTAGAGGAAGAAGAGGTGCGCGACGCGATGGAACTCATCATGCGTCTTAATCCCAAACCGGGCGGCGAAAGCGCCTCTAGTTTGGCGCAAAAGCAATATATCATTCCTGATTTTATGGTTACCCATATCGGCTCGAAACTAGACATCTCCCTCAACTCGCGCAATGCCCCCGAACTGCACGTGAGCCGCGATTATTCGGATATGTTTAAAGCCTACGACAAGAGCAATAAACAAGATCGGAATTTGAAAGACGCCGTGGTCTTTGTCAAGCAAAAACTGGACGCCGCCAAGTGGTTCATCGAAGCCATCAAGCAGCGGCAGAATACGTTGATGAAAACAATGACCGCCATTTTGGAATTTCAATACGACTATTTTTTGGACGGCGATGAAACGCATCTCAAACCAATGATTTTGAAAGACATTGCGCAAAAAATAGGAATGGATATTTCCACGATAAGCCGTGTGGTGAGCAGCAAAACGGTACAAACGGACTTCGGCGTTTTTCCCCTGAAATATTTTTTTTCCGAAGGAATTGCCACCGATTCGGGCGAAGAGGTGAGCAGCCATGAAGTGAAGTTGGCCATCAAGGAATTGATAGCCGCCGAAAGCAAAGCCAAACCCCTCTCGGACGACAAACTGGAAGAGTTGCTCAACCAACGAGGATACAATATCGCGCGGCGCACCGTGGCCAAGTATCGCGAACAACTTAACATCCCCGTGGCGCGCCTGAGAAAAGAAATCTAAGGGCGCTTTCTTTTGGCGCGTTTTTTTTGGCTCAAAAAAATATTTCTTTTGGCGAAACATCCCCTGCGTTGAATCGTCTTACTTGAAATTGTTTGCTAAATTTATGCGCCCTATTAATTTTATGAAATATACAATATATCCTCTCTTGCTTGCGCTGTTTTTCGGTCATGTGTGCGCACAAAGCAAAAAAGACTCTATTGTTATTGCGGTCGACTCGGCCGGCCACAGAACAATCCTCACGCTTATTTTTGGAAAATATCCTGAACCTCACGGAGGAATTTACAAGACCAGCGGCGGCAACGGACCTCTCCTCTCCTTTGCTTCGATGATGTTCAACGGCGAGCCTCTCCAAAACATTCCGCGCTTTAGTTGGTTCTTCAATAAGGGCACCCACTTTAATATAGACTATGCCAAAGACTTCGGCATCTTCTCCGGGATTAACATCAAAAATATAGGCTTGATTTCCAAGCCGAGCGATTCCGTGAAACTGAAACAGCGGGTTTATTCCATTGGCATTCCTCTTGGTTTTAAAGTCGGCGACGTGAGCGGCGGCTCTTTTTTCATTTTTGCGGGAGGGGAACTCGATTTTGCTTTTAATTATAAAGAAAAGGAATTCCTCCACGGAAAAAAGAAGAAGTTCAATGAATGGTTTAGCAACCGCACTCCCATTTTAATGCCCTCCTTGTTTGCGGGATTCCGAATGGGCCCCGGCTTTGGCCTTAAAGCGCAGTATTATTTGAATAACTTCTTCAACCCTGATTTTAAAACCACATCAAACAGGACGCCTGTTTATCCTTACGAAAGCCTGAAAGCAAATCTGTTCTTTCTGACGCTTAGTTACAACTTCAACAAAGCCGATTATTTTAAAGACAAAAAGCCAAGTTATTATATAAAAATAAAAAGCCGCCGCAAAGAGACCGAGGTAAATTATTGAGAGCGGTTGATTTCAAACAGGCGTCCGAAAAAAGGCAGACTGAATTTCTTTGCGAAATTTTTGTAACTTTATCGCCTCTATGAACACTCCGATTAAAAACTTATAGAGGAAGATATGAAAATCACGCCCATAGAAATCAGGCAAAAAACCTTTGAAAAAGTGTTGCGCGGCTACGATAAAGACGAGGTCACGGCATTTCTGCAAACCTTGTCGCAAGAGTGGGAACGCTTAGTGGAAGAAGGGAAGGGATTGCGGCAACGGTTGGAAAATTCCGTGCGGGAAGTGGCCAAGTTGCGCGAGGTGGAAGACTCCCTTTTTAAGACCCTGAAGACCGCCGAAAGCACGCGCGACAGCATGGTGGAACAAGCGCAAAAATCGGCGCAACTGCTCTTGAAAGAATCCGAACTCAAAGCCGACGCCATGCTTTACGAGGCGCGTCAAAAAGCGAAAGACGTGATGGAAGAAGCCGAGTCGCTCTCCAAAGACATGCTGTATGAAACGGAAAAGCGGCTGAAAGATTTGGCGCAAGAATATAAAACCCTGCACGCGCATCGCGAAAATTTGATGAACGACTTGGTGCGCCTGGCCAACGACACGGTGGAGAGAGTAAACCGCACCCAATTAATTTCCGACAAATTTAGTCCCGACGAATATATTGCCGGCCTTAAAAAAGAAGCCTTTCGTCCTCATATAGAACCGATGATGAAAGCCGTAGAAAGGGAAGCGCCCCCCAAAGCGGCGGAACCAAGAGAAGTGCGCAAAGCCGTGATGGAAGTTTCGGCGGCGGCGCAAAAATCTTTCTTCGACGAATTTGAATGAGAGGGAAAATTCATTTAGAAGGCTTGGAGTTTCACGCCTATCACGGGGTATATCCCCACGAGCGCTCTTCGGGCAATAAGTTTGAAATTGACGTGTGGGTGGAAACCGAAATCTCCGACGAGGCATTCGAAGACAAACTCTCGGGCACTATCAACTACGAAGAACTGTACGGCGTGGTGAAAGAAACAATGGAGCGCCCGGTGAATTTGCTGGAGAAAGTAAGCCACGACTTGGCGCAAGCCATACTCCTCCGATTCGACAGCGCCCTGTCGGCAGAAATAAAAATCGCCAAACTCAATCCGCCCATCGGCGGCGTCTGCCGCAAAGCGGTTGTAATCGTGAACGTGAAAAAATAAACGAAGCCATGCAAATCCTCTTTGACTTTATTAAAATACTTCTGCCCGCAGGCGTCGTTCTTTACGCGGTCTATTTAGTAATCCGTTCCTTTATCCGCCGCGAATTAGACTCCAAGCAAATGGAGTTGCGAGCCAAAAGCCTCGACGCCGTGTTGCCGACAAGGCTGCAAGCATACGAGCGAATGATGCTTTTTTTGGAACGCATATCGGCGGATGCTTTGCTGGTACGCCTCAACGCGCCGGGGTTAACGGCTAAAGATTTTCAGCGAATATTGTTGGAGGAAATCCGCAATGAATACAACCACAATGCCTCGCAGCAAATTTATATGAGCGAAGAACTTTGGAGCCAAATTAAAAATGCCAAAGAAGAGTTGTGCCTGATTATCAACGACGCGGCCAATCGCGTTCAGGCGGAGAGTTCAGGCGTGGAGCTGGCAAAAATTATTTTTGAAATCTCGCTCGACCGAAAAACGGACTTGACCGCGCACGCCGCTCATGTCTTGAAGGAAGAAGTTCAATTGCTTTTTTAAGATGATAGCCGTTATTCAGCGTTGTCGTCAGGCGGCCGTTTCCATCCGCGGAAAAACAACGGCTTCCATAAATGCGGGCTTGCTTGTATTGGTCGGCATTGCGGCAGACGACGGCAAGGAGGACATCGATTGGCTGAGCCAAAAAATCGCGAACCTCCGCATTTTCAACGACGACGCAGGCGTGATGAACAAAAGCGCAAAAGAAATCGCGGGCGAAATTTTAGCCGTGAGTCAATTTACGTTAATGGCAGACGTTAAAAAAGGAAACCGTCCAAGCTATATCAAAGCGGCGCCTTCGGCTGTTTCCATTCCCCTTTACGAAAGTTTCAAAGAACAATTAGAAAAAGCATTGGGCATTTAAGGCACTTTATCCGCCGAGTGTTTTTCGAAGCGAGCGGCGCTCTGAACGCCCTGTATCTTTTCAATTTTCTGCATCAAGGCTTCGAGGTGCCGGGAGTCGTTGACGTAGAGCATAATTTCGCCCGTGAACACGCCCTTCTCTGAGCGAAACGTGAGGGAGGTCATATTCACTTTCAACTCTTCCGAAATAATTTTTGTAATGTCTTTTATCAATCCGAGTCGGTCGTTTCCCATGATGCGCATGCCTGTGAGAAAAGCGTACTGATGCTGACTGGTCCACTTCGCTTTAATGACGCGGTTGCTGTGATTGGCCAGCAACTCCGTGGCATTCGGGCAGGAGATGCGATGAATTTTAACGCCTTCGTTAATGGTTACAAACCCAAACACTTCATCCCCCGGAATGGGCACGCAACATTTGGCTAATTTATAATCTACCACGTCCATGTCCTCGCCGATCAAGAGCGTATCCTCCCCCCTTCCCTTGTCTTTAATGGTTTGCGAAATGGCGTTCACTACGGGCAAATCGGAGGGGCGGTTTTTTATCACCGCAATAGGCTTAAAGAGTTTGAAGCGCTTCAAGTCATCCAGCGTAATCGCTTCTTTCGCCACATTATAATACAACTCAAATTGAGAAGGCACTTTGAAGTAGCTTCGCATTTGTTCGAAGCGCTTCAGCGTAGCGTCTATTTTCAACTGACGGAGTTTGCGCATTAAAATTTCCTTGCCTTCGTCGGCAATGGCTTTGCGGTCGTCTTGGAGGAGGTTTTTAATTTTCGCTTTGGCTTTCGCGCTTTTTATAAAACGCAGCCAATCTTCGTTTGCCTTTTGTTTGCTCGAAGTGAGAATTTCAATTTGATCGCCGTTGCTCAATTCGTGATTGATGGGCATCAACTTTTGATTCACCTTGGCGCCAATGCACTTGGCGCCCACGTCGGTATGAATTTCAAAAGCAAAATCCAACACCGTGGCTCCTTTGGGCAAAGTCCTCAATTCGCCTTTTGGAGTGAATACAAAAACTTCTTCTTTATATAAATCCCCTCTGAAATCATCCACAAATTCAAGCGCCGTCAGGTCTTTCTGTTTCAGGGCGTCCCCCACCTGCACCAGCCATTTTTCCAAATTCGATTCGCCCATGATTCCGTCTTTGTACTTCCAATGCGCGGCGTATCCCTTTTCCGCAATTTCATCCATGCGATGAGTGCGGATTTGCACCTCCACCCACTGACCGTTTTGCGCCATCACTGTGGTGTGAAGCGACTCATACCCGTTGGCGCGCGGCGTGCTGATCCAGTCGCGGAGACGGTCGGGATTGGGCGTGTAAAAATCCGTGACCATGGAATACACTTGCCAGCAATAGGACTTCTCCTGATCTACGGGAGCGTCGATGATGATGCGTATGGCGAACAAATCATAGATCTCTTCAAAGGGAATATTTTGCTTGCGCATTTTTTGCAAAATAGAATACACCGATTTGGGTCTGCCTTTAATTTCGCACTTGAGATTCAGCGCGTCAAACTCTTCTTTGAGCGGCTGCACAAAATGTTTGATAAACCGATTGCGAGCGGCTCGCGAAGCCTCAATTTTATCGGAAATCATTTTATACGTTTCATAATCGGTGAAGCGCAGGTATAAATCTTCCAGCTCTGTTTTGATGGCGTTCAAACCCAAACGATGGGCCAGGGGCGCGAAGAGATAAATGGTTTCGGAAGCGATGCGCAACTGCTTATTGCGCGGCATCGAATCGAGCGTGCGCATATTGTGGAGGCGGTCGGCGAGCTTTATCAAAATCACGCGCACGTCTTCGGAAAGCGTCACCAGCATCTTGCGATAATTTTCCGCTTGCGCCGAGGTGCCGTATTCAAATACGCCGCGAATTTTGGTAAGCCCGTCGACGATTCGGGCGATTTTTTTCCCAAAGACGCCTTCCAGATAGTCGAGCGTAATGGAGGTGTCTTCCACCACATCATGGAGGAGGGCGGCGATAATTGCCGTGGTGCCGAGGCCTATTTCTTCTACGCAAATTTCGGCCACCGCCAACGGATGAAAAATGAAGGGATCGCCGCTTTTTCGCCGCATGTCTTTGTGTCCTTCGGCCGCCACGGTAAAGGCTTTTTTTATCAGTCGGGAATCGCCCTCTTTAAGGATGGGTTTCGCTTTTCGCAAAAAGCGGCGGTAGCGATTTATGATTTCGCGTTTCTCAACTTCCGCATCAATCACCCCGACCATATTACTTGTTCAATGTCCTCTCACTTCCATTGCGCAATTACGGTGCGTCCGCCGCGTGTTTTGTCGCCCAACTTCACATTTACTTTGGCTTCCAAGGGCAAAAATATATCAACTCTTGAGCCAAATTTTATAAAACCAAATTCCTCCCCCTGCTCCAACGGCTCCCCTTCTTTCACATACCAACGAATGCGTCGCGCGAGAGAACCCGCAATTTGCCGAAAAAGAATTTCTTCCCCGTTTTCTGTTTTTGCGGCAATAGTCGTTCGTTCATTGAGCGTGCTCGATTTCGGATGCCAAGCCACCAGGTATTCCCCCGGGTGATACTTGAAATAGGAAATCACGCCGCTCACGGGCATTCGGTTGACGTGCACATTGACGGGCGACATAAAAATGGAAATTTGTCGGCAACGCTTTTTCAGATATTCTGTTTCCTCTGTTTCTTCAATCACCACCACTTTGCCGTCGGCGGGCGCCAACACCGCATTGCTGTCCTTCTTTACCGTGAAAACAGGGGCGCGAAAAAATTGCAAAAAAACCAAAAAGACAACGTTGCAAAAAATCACCGTGCCGATTGTCAACTGCGGCCAGAGGTTCTTTACATTTTTGAAATTTTAGACGTGCGCAAAAATACACAGTCCTCACTCCTCGGCCAAGAGGTTTTCTTTTGCCGTTTTATATTCATTCCAAAGCCTTTCCACAATTTCTTTTGCAGGCAAAATTTCGCGCAACATGGAAGCTATTTGGCCGATTTCCAGTTCTCCTTCCGACAAATCGCCTTCAAACATTCCCTTCTTTGCGCGGCCTTTTCCCAATATGGCGGCGAGTTCTTCCTTGCCTGCCCCGCTCTCTTCGGCTTCGCGGATTTTTTGCATAAAGTCGTTGCGGATGAGACGCACGGGGGCTAGTTTTTTCAACATCAGTTGAGTGTCTCCTTCTTGGAGAGAAATCACCTTCTTTTTAAAATCGTCGTGCGCCGAACTTTCAAGACTGGCGGCAAAGCGCGTGCCCACCTGAAAGCCTTCGGCGCCGAGCGCTTCTGCCGCCGCCATAGCCGCCCCCGACCCAATGCCTCCCGCGGCAAGCAGAGGAATGTTCACCGCTTGGCGCACGGCGGGAATCAGGCAGAACGAAGTGGTTTCTTCGCGTCCGTTGTGCCCGCCTGCTTCAAAGCCTTCGGCCACCACGGCGTCCGCGCCCGCCTGCTCCGCCTTCACGGCAAATTTGGAACTCGACGCCACATGAACCACCGTGCATTTTTCTTTTTTCAAAACGGAAGTCCACGCGGCGGGATTGCCCGCAGAGGTGAAAACAACGGGCACTTTTTCTTCCAAAATGAGGCTGATTATTTTGTCGATTTCAGGATAAAGCAAGGGCACATTTACGCCAAAAGGCAACGCCGTGGCTTTCCTCATTTTTGCGATATGCTCGCGAAGGAGTTCGGGGTGCATGGAGCCCGCGCCCAGGAGGCCTAAACCGCCCGCGTTGCTCACGGCCGAGGCCAACCTCCAGCCGCTGCACCAAACCATGCCCGCCTGCACTATCGGAAGGCGCGTTTTAAACAAGGCAGTGATGCGTTTTGTACTCATGTAAACGGTGTTTTTATTGGGCAACCCCGCACTGTGGATAAAGTCCGAAAAATAACCTCCTTAGAAGATATCCACAAAAAACGGGTCTGTTAATGGGTTCGTAAATCATTGTAAAACAGGGCTTTATGTAAGTCATGAAATCTCGTGTGGATAAGTTTTATAAATTGTGGAAAACTATTTAGCCTAAAATTTTGCGCAAAAAATTTGTCTAATTCAACTTTTTAATGCAGGGTTTTTTCAGGCGATTTTGCAGGGCGGGCTAACGTGCTATTTTTCAGCGCAAAAAAAGCCTAAACGGAAGCCTTATTCTTCTGAATTTTTAATTTGTTCGTCCAGAATTTTATGGATGACCGCCATTTGACGCTCATCGACTTTTTTGTCGGTTTTGGCTTGCTTTTTCATGAAGCGGAACATGGCGTTCTTCTTGATTTCGTAGGCGACGAAAACGGTGTACTTTTTTTCCTTGTCGTTGAAAAATTTTTCTTCGCCGATTTTGCGCAAGTCGGACAGGTCGGTATTCATCACCTGACGCGCCAGGTTTTGGAATTTTTCGGCCACGTCGGCGCCGCGTTCATTTTCGGTTTGTCCTTGATAACTGTCGGCTACTTGCTTCATGGTTGTGTTCACTTGTCCCGCCAAAATGGTTTTCGCGTTAATGTCGGCTTTGCTGCGTGCAATGTTATCGGACGAAGATTCTCCCTTGCCCGAAGCGCGGAAAAAACGGTTATTCGATTCATAAGAACTGCCGCTGAACGGATCTTTTATTCTTTTTCCGTATAAACTTTCGGAACAAGAACCCGCGGCGAGAGCGAGGGCGGAAATGAGGAGCAGATTTTTCATGGCCTTTTATTTGGTAAAGGTAATAAATAATGATTAATGATTAATGCCTCTTCGCGGACACCGAGGGACACGGA
>Ga0081606_1000189_pt1 | contig 33073 bp, 35 predicted proteins | sample EareggfetidaYelm_FD_71127 | JGI IMG/M metagenome (GOLD analysis project Ga0081606, IMG submission 71127) | Earthworm egg capsule microbial community from the University of Washington, USA - E. fetida Yelm (SPADES assembly) (version 2) | ecosystem: Host-associated > Annelida > Reproductive system... | reverse complement strand
GGGGGCCGGCGCCCGGCGGGGCGGCGGGGGGAGCGGCGGGTCCCCGCCGGGCGCGCTCTCCCCGGGGCTCGGGGTGGACACCCGCGCCCAGGAGCACGAAGCGGCGCTCGGCTCCGGGGCGGTGGAGCATCTTGTTGAGGAGGAACTGGAGCGAGTCCACCACCTGACTGCGCTTGCCGGACTCCACGCCGGGGGGAGCCCCCGCCTGGAAGTGCAGGGCGACACAGAGGCCGCCATCGCTGGCGTCCTTGAAGTCGAGCCGGGCGGGAAAGCCCATCAACCCGAGGATGTCGGTCAGGAGCCGCTCCACGCGGGGGCGGAGGTCGGCGGAGGACGGGGAGGCGGACGCGTCGCTCACTTGCGCTTGTCTCCGGTGATGGCCGAGCCCGCGCCCGCGGTGGCCGCCTCGCGGCTGGCGAGCCACTTGCGCAGGCCGTACTGCTGGGCGATGGACAACAGGTTGTTGGTGAAGATGTAGAGCGCGAGACCCGCCGGGTAGTTGAACAGGGTGGCGGTGAAGATGATGGGGACGAACCAGGTCATCAACCGGGCCTGGGCCGGGTCTCCCATCTGCGGCTGGAGCTTCTGGGTGATGATCATGCTGACGCCCAGGGCGATGGGCAGCAGGTAGGTGGGATCCTTGTAGGTGAGGTCGCGCCACACCGGGCCGAAGAAGGGCTCCTGGTAGATCTCGTAGCTGTTGCGCAGGGCGGTGAAGAGGGCGATCCACACCGGCATCTGGATGATCATCGGGAGGCAGCCGCCGAGCGGATTCACCTTGGCCTCCTGGTAGAGCTTCATCATCTCCAGGTTCTGCCGCTCGCGGTCATCGCCGTGCTTCTTGCGCAGCTCCTCGATGCGGGGCTGCAGCTTCTTCATGGCCTCCATGCTCACCATGGAGCGGTGGGTGAGCGGCAGCAGCAGCGTCTTGACGAGCACGGTGAGCAGGATGATGGCCACGCCCCAGTTGCCCGTGAGGCCGTGGAAGAACTTCATGATGCTCACGAGCAGCTTGGCGATGACGGCCCACATGCCGAAGTCGATGGTCTCGCTCAGCTCGGGGGCGCGGGCGCTGGCGGGCAGGTTCGTGGCCTGGCGCAGCTCGGGGCCGGGCAGGGCGGCGAGCAGGTCCGGCTCCTTGGGGCCCAGGTAGCCGCCGAAGCGCAACGTCACCGTCTGGCCGGCCTCGGCGGTGAGGGGGAAGTGGGCCACGACGCCGCGCGCCGTGGGGGTGGCCACGAGCTCACAGCGGCCCGGGGTGGGGCCCTCCAGCGGGTAGAGCGCGGAGAGGAAGTACTGCTGATCGATGCCGAAGTAGTGCACGGAGCCGCGCAGCGTCTCCGGCTCGGGCTGAGACTGGTCCGCCGCGAGCTTGTGCTTCTCGTCGCCCACGTGGCACGAGGCGTAGCTGAGGTTGCCCACGCCGCCGAAGAAGGACGGGGCGTGCTCGTTCTCCGGGTCGATGGCGCGGTGGTAGTGCACCGCCAGCTCGCCCGTGAGCGCGCGCGCGGAGGTGTTCTTCACCTGCACCGTGTAGAGCAGCTCGAAGCCCTCCTGGGGCCACTGCACGCTCTTGACCACTTCCCACGGGCCCTGGCGCGCGGTGAAGCTCACCCCCTGCTGGGGACTGACGGACTCGGAGAGCGCGTAGCGGGCGTCTGCCGGGAAGGAGGCCTGGCCGGTGATGGCCACCGCGAGCGGCAGGGGCTGGCCCGGCACCGGCTGCGCCAGGTTCATCTGCGGCGGCGGCGGCACCTCGCCCCCGAAGAGCAGCTTGTAGCCCTCGGCGACGGACACGTTCGCCTGCTCGCGCATCTTCACGCCCTGGAGCACCGCCGAGGTCAGGCCGGCACCCTGGCTGGAGAACGTGTAGAGCGTCTCGGTGCGCTTGAGGTCCAACGCGCGCACGGGCGGCGCGGAGGCCTCGGCCACGGCGCCCTCGGCCGGGGTGCCCTCGGGGGGAGGCGTCTCGCCCGGTCCGGCGGGCTGCACGGCCGGCGTGCCCGCGTCGGTGAGCGCCGTCACCGTCCCCGCGTCACCCTCACCGCCCCCCGCACCGGGAGGCGGCGCCTGGGGCGAGAAGAAGGTGGTGTAGGCGAGGGTGAGCAACATCGCGAGGCCGAGCGCCATCAGCAGCCGCTTTTGGGATTCGGCCGAGTTGGGCGAGAGCGGATCCAGGTCGTTGTTCATAGGCAGGGAGCGTCAGGGCACCGGGTCGAAACCACCCGGATGGAAGGGCTGGCAGCGCGACAAGCGGCGCAGGGTGAGGCCAAGGCCCCGGAGGGCGCCATGCTTCTGCAGCGCCTCCAGGGCATACACGGAACAGGAGGGGTGGAAACGACAGGCGGGCGGCAGCCACCGGGAAACCCACCGCCGGTAGAAGCGGATGGGCAGCGCGAGCAGCGAGGCGAGCGGACTCATCGAGGGGACTCGCGGGGGGCCGACGGAAAGAGCCTCTGGAGCTTGCGGGTGACGCCATCGAAGGCGCGCGACACGACGGAGAAGGGAGCGTCCTTGGCGGACTGGCGCACGATGAGGACGACATCCACTCCGGGGGGCCACTGGCCCTGGCGCTTGCGGAAGCACTCTCGCAGGAGCCGGCGCAGACGGGCACGCTCCACGGCGTTGCCCACCTTGCTGGAGATGGTGAGGCCCACCCGGCAGTGCGGCCGGCCGTTGGGCCTCACGAGCCCCAGGAGACAGTCAGCGGGAATCTTCTGACCCTTCTCCTGGACCTCGAGGAACTCGCGCCGCCGCAGGAGGCGGGCGGCCTTGGGGAAGCGCTCGTCGCGAGATGGCGCCTGGCCCTCGGCCTTCACGCGAGCGTCCGGACTACTTCTTGTAGGCAGACACGACCAGACGCTTGCGGCCCTTGGCGCGGCGGCGGCTGAGCACGTCCTGGCCCGCGCGGGTGGAGTTGCGCTTGCGGAACCCGTGGGTGCGGTTGCGCTTGATTTTCGACGGCTGGTAAGTGCGCTTGGACACGGCTGAACTCCTGGGACGCTATGGCGCTCGCCCCGGAGGCGCACGCCCTTATCCATGAGACAGAGGAAGGCGGCGCTCGTAACCCGATCTCCCACCCAAGTCAACGTCGGGATCACTTCCGGGAGCCCGGAAAGCCCCGGCCAGTGTCTACCCCCAACGGATGGGGGAGGGGTGGGGATTCCACCCCCAGATCGGCTGGGATCAGGCGGCGGGGTCCATGTGCCCGGAATCCCTGGGGTTGGGGTCGTGAACTTGATCGCCCGGATACCCCCTGTTAGCACCCGAGGTCCCCTGCCTGGCCCTCCGCCAGCGCATCGGAGGCCCCTTCCCGTGAACGCGCTCGCCCGCTCCTCCTCCCCTTCAAGTGCCGAGAATCTCTGGGATCGGATGCTCGACTGCCTCCGCCAGGACAAGCGGGACTACGCGCTCGGGTGGATCGGCCGGATGCGGCCCCTGGACGTGCGCGAGGACTCGCTGGTGCTGGGGGTGCCGGACCGCTTCTACCGCGACTGGGTGGACGATCATTACCGCCCGCTCCTGGAGGCCACGCTCGCCAAGGTGACGGACGGGCCGGTGAAGATTGGCTATGAGGTGGTGGCGGGACTGGCCCCCGGGCCCACGCTCCAGCCCGCCTCCGCCGCCAAACCCGAGGGCGCCCGGCCCCCGCGGATGAACGGGCGCTTCACCTTCCAGACCTATGTGGTGGCGGACAGCAACCAACTGGCGGCGGCAGCCGCGGCCGCGGTGAGCGACAGCCCCGGGCGCGCCTACAACCCGCTCTACGTCTATGGCGGCACGGGCCTGGGCAAGACGCACCTCCTGCACGCCATCGGCAATAAAATCTGGGAGCGCGACCCCACCCAGCGCGTGGTGTACCTGTCGAGCGAGCAGTTCACCAACGAGTTCATCGAGAGCGTGCGCGAGCAGCGGATGCCGGAGTTCCGGCGCAAGTTCCGCGACGAGTGCGACGTGCTGCTCATCGACGACGTGCAGTTCCTCGGGAAGAAGGAAGAGACGCAGCGCGAGTTCTTCCACACCTTCAACACCCTGCACGAGCTGGGCAAGGCCATCATCCTCACGAGCGACATGGTGCCCGCGGAGGTGCCGGGGCTGGAGGACCGGCTGCGCAGCCGCTTCAGCATGGGGCTCATCACGGACATCCAGGAGCCCACCTTCGAGACGCGCGTGGCCATCCTCCAGAAGAAGGCGGTGATGGAGGGGCTGGAGCTGCCCGACGACGTGGCGCATTTCATCGCGCGGGCCATCCAGAAGAACGTGCGCGAGTTGGAGGGCGCGCTGGTGAAGGTGAGCGCCATCCACTCGCTGAGCCGCCAGCCCGTGACGGTGGACTTCGCGGCGCACGTGCTCAAGGACGTGCTGCCCAGCCGCCAGGTGGTGGACGTGGAGAGCATCCAGAAGGAGGTGGCGCGCTACTACAAGGTGCCCGTGGAGGCTCTGAAGGAGGACCGGCGGCACAAGGCGCTCGCCCACGCGCGCCAGGTGGCCATGTACCTGAGCCGCAAGCTGACCAAGGGCTCCTTCCCGGAGATCGCCGCGCGCTTCGGCAAGGACCACTCCACCGTCATCTCCGCGGTGCGCAAGGTGGAGAAGCTGCGCGAGACCGACACCGGCGTGAAGCGCGAGCTGGACGAGCTGGAAGCGAAGCTGACCGGCGAGTGACCCAACCTCCAACGTGACTTGACTGCGGGTGACCCTTGAGGTCATCCTACCCACGCGGTCACCACGGGAGGAGTGTGTCGATGGAAGGGTTCACGTCGTCGTCTCAAGCCAGGAACGAGCCAGGTCTCACCCCCGGAGAACAGCGCATCCTGGCGCTGCTCGAGGGATGGGGGCCCCGGCTGGAGCGCCTGGAGCAGGGCCAGCAGCGCATGGAACAGCGCCTGGAGCGCCTGGAGCATCGGGTCCGGGCCTTGGAGGAAAAGGTGGGTTTCCTGACCGGGGACGTCCAGATGTTGACCATCCGGTTGGAGAGCGAAGCCGCCGCCAGCAAACAGCGCGAACGGCGATTGTCCGAGGATCTGCATCGCCTCCGGGAGGAAGCCCACGGAAGGGAAGCCCAGCTGCGCGACTCCTGGTTCAAGGAGTTGCAGGGCATGCGCGTCGAGGTCAAGGAGCGGTTCGATCAGCACAACACCCGGCTGGAGCTGTTGGAGCAGGCGGTCCAACGGCTCGGAGAGCAACTGACCGCGGCCATTCAGCGGGCCTGGGCCCCCCTCCCCACCGCCTGAGGCGTCCGCGGCCCCGGACCCACACCCGGGTGGACGCCAAGGAGGACAACCCGGCACCGGGTTCGCTATACCTGGGGATCGCCCGCCCACCGCGAGGTCCCCCCGCCACTCCACCGTCCCTCGGGGGCAGGGGAGCCGTGCGCGGAGGGCCCCGCGTCCGCACTCGGGACGGGCACGGAGGAGCAACACCCATGCGGTTGACGGTTTTCGGAGCGACGGGACGGGTCGGGCACACCCTGGTGCACGACGCGTTGGGGCAGGGGCACGAGGTGACGGCGTACGTTCGGGATCCGAAACGGCTGGGCATCAAGCACGGCAGGCTCGTCATCAAGAAGGGCAGCCTGGAGGACGGCATCACCGTGGCCGAGGCCATCCGGGGCTCGGAGGTGGTGGTGAGCGCCATCGGCGCCCGGGACGCCACCCACGCCGTGACGGTCGTCACCGAGGCCACGCGCGCCATCGTGGCCGCCATGAAGGCCGAGGGCGTCCAGCGGCTCGTCACCGTGGGCGCCGCGGGGCTCCTGCCGCACGCGGCCGGGGGTCTCACCGGCGAGCACGGCGTACCGCCCTTCCTGCGCCACGCCTTCGAGGATCACCGCGGCGCCTTCCAGGGCCTGCAGGAGAGTGGGCTCGACTGGGTGGTGGTGTGTCCCCCCGTCATGCCCAGCGGCGTGCGGACGGGCAAGTACCGCACCGCCGTGGAGTCCCTGCCCACCGGCGGCCGTCAGGTGTACGCCGAGGACGTGGCCGACTTCACCCTCAAGGTGGCCACCGGCCAGGAGCACCACCGGGTGCGCGTGGGCATCGTCGGCGATTGAGCCCCGCACGAGCGGGCCCGGTTCTATTCCCCGGGCCGCGCGCCGCCCGCTCCGCCCGGCGCGCGGACGGAGCGGCCAGGCGGGGCCGGGTTGTGGATGCCGCCCGGCGCGCCCATCTCTCGGGGAGAGGACTCCACCCCTCGTGGGAGACGACCATGGCGGACAACAACCGGGGCAACTGCAAGGGCTGCCGCTACTTCGACAGTCACCATCCCCAACCGGGTGACAATGAAATCGCCAAATGCATGCAACCGGAGTTGGAGGACTTCGAGCTGAGCGTGTCCGGCGCGAGCGGCTGCAACGCCTTCGAGGCCCGGATGGGCACCTCCCGAAGCCCCCAGCTGGGAGAACCCGCGTCCACCCTGCACTGAGCCCCGAGCGTTCACCACCCCACGCTCGCCTCCCCACCGGACATCCCCGGGTGCCGGGAGCCTGGGCTAGAGGAGGAGCCCATGTTCCATCCCAAGGGCCCGAGTCTGCTGGAGCTGCTCCAACAAGGCTTCCAGTCGGTGGAGCGGGGCTATGATCTGCTCGCTCCCAAGTTCGAATACACCCCCTTCCGCACGCCCGAGGCGGTGGTGGCGGCGAGTCTCCTGCTGGCGGGGCCGGACCGGAGCGTGGACAGCGCGCTGGACGTCTGCTGCGGCACGGGCGCGGGGATGCGCCATCTGCGCCCCCTGTGCCGCGAGCGCGTGGTCGGACTGGATGTGAGCCAGGGGATGCTGGACGAGGCCCGGCGCCAGCTCGCGGAGACCCCGGGCGAGGCCGCCCTGGAGTTCATGCGCGGCGATGCCCTGACGCCGCCCTGGCGGGAGGAATTCGACCTGGTGACGAGCTTTGGCGCCTTCGGTCACATCCCCGAGGTGGACGAGCCCCGCTTCGTGGAGGGCATCCACCGGGTGCTGCGTCCCGGCGGCCGCTTCCTCTTCGTCACGGGCGACGAGCCCTCGCGCCTGCGCCCCGGCTACTGGATGGCCCGGGCCTTCAACGCGGCCATGCATGTGCGCAACGCGCTCTGGAGTCCGCCCTTCATCATGTACTACCTGACCTTCCTGCTGCCCCGCGCCCGCTCCCTGCTGGAGGCCCGGGGCTTCCACGTGGAAGTCCACCGCGACGTCCTGCCCGCGCCCTTCGACCGATATGGGTTGTGCGTGGTCATCGCGACCCGGAGTTGAATCGGGGAAAGCGAAGCTCGCTTGCTTGACCCGAACAACTGTCTCTTCAAGACTTCCCTTTCTCCCAAGGAAGTCGCCCTCCGCTCATGCCGTCCCAGTCCCCCCGTCCCGAGGAAGGCCCGATTCCAAGCCCGGAGCAATGGCCGCGGCGGTGGCGGACGGCCCGGGTGTTCGCCGCGACCCTGGTGCTGCTCTACCCCATGGACTGGCTCGTCCTCGGGCACTGGAGCCTCGCGACCTTGGGCTTGAGGCTGATATGGGCCTCACACATCCTGCTCTACATGGTGCTGTGGCGGCGGTCGGCGAGCCGTTGGGAGGGGCGGCTCGCGGGCATCAACAGTGTCCTCACCAGCGTCTACTTCCTGGCCCTGGTCCAGTTCACGGGCGCGGGCACCAGCCCCTACATCAACGTGGCGCTCTGCCTGCCCCTCATGATGGCGCTCATCCGGCCGCGGGAGGCGGGGCCCGCGATCCTCAGCGGCATCACCTGCGCGTTGGGGGTGTTCATCCTGCTGTGGGGGGAGGGGCAGCACCTGCGGGCGGCCAGCTGGGCGTCCATGGTGGGCGCGGCCACCTTCATCGGGGTGTACGGCGCGGTGCACTACCGCAAGGCGCAGGAGGCCCTGCACGAGGCCAGCGTGGAGCGCGCGCGCCGCGAGGCGATGGAGCGGCTGGCCCTGGCCGAGCGCCATCGGGCCCAGACGGAGAAGATGGCCACCGTGGGGCGGCTCGCGGCGAGCGTCATGCACGAGGTGAACAACCCCCTGGCCTTCGTGCGCTCCAACCTGGAATTCCTGCGCACCGAGGTGATGCAGCAGCCCTTGCGCGAGGAGTCGCGCGCGGAACTCGCCGAGGTGTTCGAGGAGACGCGCCAGGGCGTCGAGCGGATCCGGCAGATCGTCTCGGACCTCAAGGGCTTCTCGCGGATGGACGTGGAGGAGCCCTGCGAGTGCGCGCTCGCGGACGTGGTGACGGACGCGGCGCGGCTGGCGGGGGTGCGGCTCAAGAACGTGGCGCTGCTGCACGTGGAGATACCGCCGGGGCTGCCCGAGGTCTTCGCCACGCGGCGGCGGCTCGCGCAGGTCATCCTCAACCTGCTGGTGAACGCGGGGGACGCGCTGGAGGACGCGAAGGTGCGCGGCGGCGAGGTCCGGGTGAAGGGCGTGGCGGAGCCCGGGCGGGTGGCGCTGCTGGTGGAGGACAACGGGCCGGGCTTTCCCCCGGAGGTGCTGCCACGCCTGTTCGAGGCCTTCTTCACCACCAAGGGGCCGGAGAAGGGCACGGGGCTGGGACTGTCCCTGTCGCGCGAGATGGTGGAGCGCTTTGGCGGCACGCTGCGCGCGGAGAACCGCGCCGAGGGCGGTGCCCGGCTGCGCCTGGAGCTGCCCGTGCCCTCCGCCGGACGGAGCCTCGACGCGAAGGCGTGAAGGTGAACGCCCCCGGGGATTCACGCTCCGCCCCTCCCAGGTCACGTGCTAAGCGAAGAGCCCTCGACCCCGAGGAGGCTCTCGCTCCGCATGAAAGCATTCATCGCCGCCGCCGCCCTCGCCCTTGGCCTTCCGGCCTTCGCCCAGCAACAGCAGGAGGCGAAGCCGCTGAGTCCCGGGCGGGAGGCGCTGGCCATCCCCTACGAGAAGTACACGCTGCCCAACGGCCTGGAAGTCCTGTTCGCGCGCGACCCGAAGCTGCCCGTGGTGGCCGTCAACATCTGGTACCACGTGGGCTCCTATGACGAGCAGCCGGGCCGCACCGGCTTCGCCCACCTCTTCGAGCACATGATGTTCCAGGGCTCCAAGCATGTGCCGGACGACGTGCACATCGCCCTGCTCGAGCAACTGGGCGCCACGGACCTCAACGGCACCACCAACTTCGACCGCACCAACTACTTCGAGACCGTGCCGAGCAACCAGCTCGCCACCGCGCTCTGGCTCGAGAGCGACCGCATGGGCTTCCTGCTCGACGCGCTCGACGAGAAGAAGCTGCGCACCCAGCAGGAGGTGGTGAAGAACGAGCGCCGCCAGAGCGTGGAGACGCGCCCCTATGGCCTCGCGCAGGAGAAGCTCTGGCAGGCGCTCTTCCCCGCGCCCCACCCGTACTTCGGCAAGGTCATCGGCTCCATGGCGGACCTGGACGCCGCCACCGTGGACGACGTGAAGGCCTTCTTCCGCACCTGGTACACGCCCGCCAACGCCACGCTCGCCATCGTGGGGGACTTCGACCCCCAGCAGGCGCGCGCCCTGGTGGAGAAGTACTTCGCCACGCTCCAGGGCAGCCCCAAGCCCGCGCGGCCCCAGGTGGCCCCTCTCGCGCGCACCCAGGAGCAGGTCATCCGCCACGACGAGAAGGTGGGCACGCTGCCCCTGGTGGTGATGTCCTGGCTCACGCCGCCCTACCTGAGCACGGGGGACGCCATCGCGGACGTGCTCGCCAACGTGCTCGGCACGGGCAAGTCCAGCCGGCTCTACAAGCACCTGGTGGTGGACAAGGGCCTCGCGCAGAGCGTGAGCGCATCCCAGCAGAGCCTCGGCGCCCAGTCCGTCTTCTCCGTGGAGGCCGTGGCCCGGCCCGGCGTCTCGAGCGACGCGCTCGCCCGGGAGCTGGACGCGGTGCTCGACGAGGTGCGCCGCGAGGGGCCTTCCGCCGCGGAGCTCGATCAGGCCCGCACGCGCTTCGAGACGCAGATGCTCGCGGGGCTGCAATCGGTGGGCGGCTTCGGCGGCAAGGCCGACACGCTGCAGACCTACAACCACTACCACGGCGACCCGGGCTTCCTCATGGGAGACCTGGAGCGCTACGACGCGGTGACGCCCGAGGCGGTGCGTGACTTCGCCCGCGAGTACCTGAAGCCCGGCGCGCGCGTGGTGCTCCACGCCGTGCCCCCCGCCCCGACGAAGGAGAAGCCGTGATGCGCCGCCCGTTGCTGGCCCTGTCCACCCTGGCGGTGCTCACCGCCTCCGCCTGCCGCACGGCCCCCGCGCCCGTGCCCGAGACGCCCCCCGCCGCGCCCGCCGCCGAGGCCGCGCCTCCACCCGCGGACGCCGAGGCCTTCCGCGCCCGGCCTCCCGAGCCCGGTGAGTCGCCCGCGCTGGTGCTGCCGAAGTTCGAGCGGGCCCAGCTCGACAATGGCCTCACGGTGCTGGTGAGCACCCGCCGGGAACTGCCGCTCGTCTACGTGGGCGTGAGCTTCGCGGTGGGTGGCGCGGGAGACCCCAAGGGAAAGTGGGGGCTCGCGGACCTCACCTACAAGACGATGCTGGAGGGCGCGGCGGGCAAGGACACGCTCGCCCTGGACCAGGCCTTCCAGAACCTGGGCGTGTCGCCCGGGGTGAACGTCTCCTCGGACGGGGCGAACCTGGGCGTGCGGGTGCTCTCGCGCAACGCGGACGAGGCGCTCGCGCTCCTCACGGAGGTGGTGCGCCGGCCCACGTTCGCGGCCAAGGACTTCGAGCGGCGCAAGAAGTTGCAGCTCGCCGAGCTGGTGCGCGCCCTGGGCAGCCCGGGCTTCCTCGCGCAGCAGGCCTACCTGCGCGGGGTGTTCGGCCCCTCGCACCCCTATGGCCACCCCGTCAGCGGCCTGCCCGCGACGGTGGAGGCGGTGACGGCGCGCGACGTGAAGGCCTTCTACGAGGCGCACGTGGGCCCGCGCACCACGGCGCTCGTCATGACGGGGGATGTCACCCTGGAGCAGGCGGTGGCGCTGGCCAAGAAGTCCTTCGGGGACTGGAAGGGCAAGGCGGTGTTGCCGCCGGTGCCGCCCGTGCCCCCCACCCCGGCGCGCACCCAGGTGGTGTTCGTCCCCAAGCCGGGGTTGGATCAGACGGTGGTGGTGCTGGGCCGGCCGGGCATCGCCGCGGGCAACCCGGACGAGGCCCCGCTGGAGCTGGCCACCACGGTCTTCGGCGGCTTCTTCGGCAGCCGGTTGAACATGAACCTGCGCGAGGACAAGGGCTACAGCTACGGAGCCAACGCCAGCTCGGACGCGCGGCTGGGCGTGGGGCCGCTGACGGCCTCGTCCTCGGTGCGCGCGGACGTGACGGGCGCGGCGCTCACGGAGTTCTTCAACGAGCTCAAGGGCGTGCGCGAGCGGCCCATCTCCGAGAAGGAGCTGGAGTCGGCGCGCGAGGGCCTCATCCGCGGCTTCCCGGGCAGCTTCGAGTCGGTGGAGGGCCTGGGGGTGAGCGCATCGGCGCTCTTCACGCTGCGCCTACCGCTGGACGAGTTCGATCGCACGGTGGAGGGGCTGCGCAAGGCCACGCCCGCCGAGGTGCAGCGAGTGGCCGAGGCCTACCTGAGCCCCGACACCATGCAGGTGGTGCTGGTGGGAGACCCCGAGACCGTCCAGAAGCAGGTGGAGGGGCTGGGGCTCGGCCAGTGGGTGGTGGAGAACCCGGCGAAGGCTCCGCCCGCCGGCCGCTAGGGGCGGCTAGCGCCCCTCATCCTCCTCTTCCTCGGCCTCCGTGCTGCCCCGGCCCTGTCGGTAGAACTCATCGGCCTCGTCGATGGGGCTGCGGATGTCGGCGACGGGGCCCCCCACGGGGCCGTCACTGTCGAGGGAGAACTTGGCCTCCCCGGTGGGGTGGATGGCATCGGCGGCGTAGAGGGGCCGCGTGTCATCCGCCTCCTGGCCCCGCTCGACCCGATCCTTGTTGAAAGAGGGCGTGCTTCCGCTCCGCGCGTTCTTCCCCGTCTTGCTGTTCCTGACCATGGTGAGCACTCCCCTGGATGACGATGTCCTCCAATGTGCGGTGGACTCGAGGCCAATGGCTAGCCGGGAACGGTGGAGGAGGGGCCCGCCCGCCTGACCGCCGAGGCGCCTTATCGGAACGTGTTGTTCGAGGCGCGGTCACCCGCGAGCCAGCGCGCCAGCTCGCGGTGTGCCTCGCCGCGGCGGATCCGCGCCGCCTCGGGCTTCACGGCCTTCGGATCGTCGTATGTGAATTCGACGATCATCCCGTTCGGGTCCTCGATGTAGAGCGACCGGCAATAGCCGTGCTCGAGCACATACATCTTGGGCTCGGTGTAGCCGGCGGCCCGCAGACGCTGCTCGATGCCGTCTTGCACCTCCCGATCGACGTTCAGCGCGATGTGGTGGAACGGCGAAGGGGGCATGCGCGGTCCGAAGAGCTCCTGATCCGAGGGCTTCTCGAACTGGAAGAACGCGAGCGCGCTCCCATCCCCGAGCTCGAAGAACACATGGCAGTAGGTGCGGACGGCGCCGAAAAGCTCGTCCGACTCACACCAGGTCGCGACGAGCGGCAGGCCAATCACGTCCTCGTAGAACCGCCGCGTCGCCTCGAGATCCCGAGTCACATAGGCCGTGTGATGAAGTCTGCTCGGCGTTTTCACGTGGATGCTCATGGGTCCATCCTCTCATCAATTCAAAGGGGGTGCGGCGAGCCGTCCTTCGCCGTTCCACCGGGCGTTGACAACATCCGAACGCCAAGCGTAACGTTCCACGCTGCTCACTGCGGCGCCGCGAGACGTAGAACGTACACCATCGATTCTGCCACCGCGGGCGCGCGCCGTGCGAATTCGCCTCCTGTGAGTCCATTCCGTGTGAGCCGATCCTGCGGACAACAGCATCATGCTGGCGCGAGGTACCATGCCTGACGAGAATGACTTGAACATTGGGGACGTCCTGCGAAACACCATGCAGGAGTGCGGCAAGAACCTGCAGCTGTTCTATGCCCAGCAGGTCCCGCGGCTCACCTCGAGCCAGTTCTCGGACGCCATCAAGAAGCCGTTCCTGATTCCCTCCGAGTGGTACACGCAGAACATCAGCAACCCCGTCTTCGAGCACTTCAAGCACAACTCGCCGCACTATCTGGAGCGGATCAAGGCGGAGCATCGGCCGGACGACGGCTGGATTCTCTGGGCGAAGAAGGGCATCTACAACGGCAGCATCGACGTCGTCGCGCGGTACGCACACCTCGCGATCAGCCCGATCCAGCAGGCCGTGCACGACATCCGCCTGAAGATCCCGCGGGAGACCTTCGACTCCCTCAATCCCGCCAACCTGCTCATCCTCTCGGCGAACTATCCGCTGGTCCAGAAGTACTTCGCCCAGCGCGTGGACCAGCTCACGACTCCGTTTCAGTATTACCAGGACTTCCGGGGCACGTTCCAGAAGTCGATCGTGGGGACGAAGGGGGCGTTCGCGAACCTCCGGGATCACGTCGCTCAGCTCGAGGGCGGTCCGATGGCGAAGACCACCCAGTTCTCGCGGGTCATCATTGACATGGCGGAGCAGAGCATCGCCGCGAAGGTCGGCGTGGCCCTGGCGCTGTTCAGCCTCTACCAGATCCCGTCTGTCAAGACTCGAACGAACACCTCATTCAATCAGCTCTTCCCGCGCAACACGATGACGGGGATGTTCGGACGCTCGATCCCGATCCGCTTCATCTTCTCGAAGCCGCTGGCCAAGATACACGGCAGCCCAGTCCTGTCGTTCGCGGTGCTCAGCTACATGATGGCGATGTCCATTGCACGGACGATCAAGGACAGCATCGAGCTGCAACGCGAGTATCCAGAGATCCACGAGCGCCTCGAGACCTACGACCGCGCCGTGGTGAATGCCCCCGGTCACTTGAAGTTCCGCCAGACGCTGAAGTCTCTCAAGTAGACGACCTGATCCCTTCGCGCCCGGGTCGCCGTCTCCGCGCTCGCCCCCTTCAAGACCTGGGGCTCGATCGAACAGATCGGGCACCAGGCGGCCCGGCCCACACCGGGGTGAATCTCAGAGGTGGCTGCTCAGAGCGCCCATCTGAGGCTTGTCCACGCCACTCGTCGGTTCGAGCGAGAAGAAATAGCTGCCCCACCAGGGACCACCGGCCCAGTACGTCCACCCGAGGTAGACATCCGAGTTCGCCTCGAGGTGGTCCAGGATGTTGTCGACGGCGCTCAGGCAGACCGAGTCCGTTCCGCCCGCGAACTCGCCCAGGAAGCCCTTCTTGCCGTTGGCGCGCAGCCAGTTCGTGAAGGACTGCATCCGCTGCGCGCCGATGGTCGCGCTCACACAGGAGGCCTGGGTGCCCGAGGAATCGCTGTCCAGGTACTGGTGGACCTCGAAGGCGTAGTTGTTGCCCGGATCCTTGACCTGCAGCATCACCGTGGCGTTGGACGTGCCGTACCAGCTCCCCGTCCACGAGTGGGCGCCCGTCCACGCGTTGCCCGGCACGAGGATGAGGTTGGTGGCACCGGTGTTGCGAATGGCCTGGATGGCGGCGTTGGCGGCGCCCAACCACTGCTCGGTGGGCATGCTGTAGGGCTCGTTCATGAGTCCGAAGATGACCTTCGGGTTGCTCTTGAACTCATTGGCCAGACGCGTCCAGAAGTCGGCGAAGTCGGCATTGGGGACGCCCGCGCCGACGACGGCGCCGGCATAGCGCGCGTAGTTGTGCGGATCCAGGATGACGACCGCGCCCTTGCCCAGGAGCCGGTTCACCGTCGTCTTCAGCCGGGTGAGTTCCGCGGCGTCGAAGGCGGCCTTGCGCGTGCGCTGCAACCGCTCCCACTTGAAAGGCAGACGGAACGTCGTCATGCCCTTGCTGATGTAGTAATCCGCCGTGGTGTAGTTCGAATATGCCGGATCCGGGTAGACATAGGTGGTGCCATGCGTGCCCGGCAGCGTCGAGCCAAACTCCGCTCCCGCGAGGTTGATGCCCCGGTACGGCAGGGGCCCGGCCAGCGCGGCATCACTCACGTGGGCTTCCGGCTCGGGCGCCATGGACGGCTCCTCGCCCGGTCCACCGCAACCCCAGAGCATCGAACCCAGGGTGAGCCAGCCCATCAGACGGTTGTTCTTCATTCGTCCTCCTCGAGGTGGGGAGGAGCATCCATGCCCTCTCTCTTCAAGAGAGTCAAGGAACACGGGAAATACGAGAACTATCCGTGAATACTGCACCTGGCGGCCGAGCGCCCCATGTCAGGGCTTGCCGAGGTGGCGCTCCAGCACCGCCGCCTGAGACAGCGGGACGAACAAAGGCTCGATCGGGTAGGCGGTGTTGATGTTGGGAGAAGTCACATGCTCCCAGGTGCCCGTCGTCCACATCGTCGCGCCCATGCCCACGCTGTCGAGGAACTGGAGGAGCTTCTCGCCATCCGCGTTCCAGGCGGCGGTGTCGTTAGGGCGCCTGATCGAGTTGGGCCAACCGTACTCGCCGAGGAAGCCCTGGGTGCCCTGCGCGGCGACCCAGTCCACGGCCGCCTGGGAATAGGTCTCCCAGACCTGCGGGGGCGACAGCATGGGGGAGTCGGTCTGGGCCAGGAAACTCCTCGGGCGACATTCCAAACATGTCACTCAAGGGTCAGCCAGCTTCCATCGGCCTCGGCGTGAATCTTCAGTTCGGGGGCGGCCGTGCCGAGCAGGGTCAAGTCATCCAATCCATCGTTGAGAAAGAGCTCCTGGACGCCTGTCACATCCAACGAGAGCCGGGACAGCCGCAACAAAGGGGCATCTTGAGCACCACCGTCTTGTCGTGGGAGGCCGCCACCTGATTGGAAGGCCAGCCGCTGTAGCGGTTGACGTCCTCGACCACGAGGGGCGGATAGAAGGCCTGTTGCGGGAGAGGACTGGTGCAGAGGGGCCGAGGAGGGCCGCTGTTCCTCGCGCGGCTCCACCGGCGCTGGCGGCTATCCTCTTCGTCCTTCGAGAAGGAGTCCATCGTGAGCGATGCACCGGTACACATCACCCGCTGGGGCGAGTCCGGTCCCCGGGTCGTCCTGGTCCATGGAAGCATGCAAGGCAGTCAGGTGGGGGGCGCGCTCCACTTCGCCGCCCAGGAGCGTCTGGGCGAGCGGGGGTGGCGGTTGGTCGTTCCGGATCGTCCCGGCCACGGGCGCAGTCCGGCGCCCGGCCGTCCCGATGATGCCGAGGCGGATGGGGCGTGGGTCGCCGACCTGCTGGAGGACGGAGCCCATCTGGTGGGCCACTCCTTCGGCGGGTGTGTCGCCCTGAACGCCGCCGCGAGGCGTCCCCAGGCCGTGCGCTCCCTGACGCTCATCGAGCCCGCGCTGCAGAACCTGGCTCCGAAGGACTGGCGCGTGCGGCGCTTCGTCCTGCGGGCCGCGTGGACCATGCTCTCCTCGTTCTCCGCCGCCTCGCGGACCCGGCGCTTCTTTCGGCTGATGCGGGTACCTCCCGAGACCGGGAGCGGTGCCTCGCCGGAGGAGCTTGAGCGCGTGGGGCGGGCGCTGCTCCAGCTCAAGGTCCCCTCGCCGGAAACGCTGCGGAGTCAGGTGGAGACCGTGCGCCGCGAGGGCATTCCCCTGCTGGTCGTGACGGGAGGGTGGAGCCCGGCGCTGGAAGCCGCCGCGGATGCCGCGGTCGCCCTGGGAGGGGGCCAGCGGCGGGTGATTGCCTCGGAGCACCACTTCCCCCAGGGCATCTCCGACGAGTTCAACCAGCTCCTCGAGGCCTTCATGCGCGAGAGCGACGCGCGGCGCGCGCGCTGAGGCCGTCACCCGGGGGGGACCAGGCGAGCGGGGTGGCGCGCGGAGGGCAGAGTCAGGCGTACCACCGAGGGATCGGCTTCCTCGCTGGGGTCAGTGATCCACGTAAAGACGATCCGCTGCGGGCGCTCCAACTCCAGGAAAGTGCCCCAGTGACGTGCCGACCGTCGGGTCTCTTCCAGCCACGCCCGCTGCCACGCGCGCACCTTCGCCGGAGCAAGGAACGCATCGTTACACGTGCACGGGGCTGGCATTGAACCGATGACCGACCTGAGCGTCGACCTTCGCCACTTTGGTGTGTCCTTTCCCTGTCGATGTTCCCGAGTGGCGGGCAACGTCACTGCAGCCCCGCCGTCTGGCACCAGTCCTCCAGCGCCGTTCGAATGGCGACTTCGGGCCGGTCGTGACGGGTGAAGGCCCACCACAAGAGCGCCCCTTGCCAAACGCGCGCCATCTGCCAGCCGAGCCGCAGGCCCTCTTGCACATCGCCATTCAGGCGCTGGCCGAGTGCCACCGCCAGGCAGTCGCCCCAGGCCTTGCCCCGCGCGCGCAGCCGGGGATTGCGGAAGTCCTCGCGCAGCAAGAGCAGGCCCTCGAGCATCGCATGCTCGACCGTCTCGGCGGGCATCAGGCGCATCAGAAGGTCGACGGCTCCCGCCGCCCCCGGCGCCGCGGTGGCGTCCGCGGCGCTGGTGGCGGCATCGAGCCGATCCCAGGCGCGCAGCAGGATCGCCTCCACCATCGCTTCGCGCGAACCGAAGCGCTGCACCAGAGTCGCTGGCGACAGGGTCACGGCCGCCGCCGCCCCTGCGAAGGTCAGCCCCGCCGGCCCGTGTTCGGTGATGGCGCTCATCAGCCCGTCGAGCAACGCCTCGTCGGAAATCGTCTTGCGTCTAGCCACGGAACGAATATAAACGAACGTACATTTATTATCAAGGAGAAACAGAATGGCGCGGATCCTCGGATACATCGCGACGAGCCTGGACGGGTTCGTGGCCACTGCGGATGACAACCTCGACTGGCTTTTCGCCTACAACGACATGGAGCTTGGCGAACATGACTATCGCCGCTTCGTTGCGCGGATCAGGACCGTGGTCATGGGGCGCGGCACGTATGATTTCATCGCGGCCGACAGCTCGCCTTGGGCCTACGGAGAACAGCGGGTGTTCGTCGTCACCTCAAGTCCGATCGCCGAGCCGAAGGGGCCGCTCGAGACACGCCACGATGTCGACGCTCTGATTGCGGAGCTGCGGGCGCTGGACGACGGCGACGTCTGGATGCTGGGCGGCGGCACCTTGCAGATGGCTTTCATGGAACGCGCAGCCCTGGACGAGATCGAGATCTACGTCATGCCCGAGCTGATCGGCGGCGGTCGGCCGCTGTTTCCGGCCACAGGATTGAGAGCCAGTCCCAGGCTTCTGGACGCAAGACCTCTGGACCGTGGATGTGTCAGGCTGCACTACGCCTTTACGTGAATCTACAAGCTTGCCGAGAGGTCCCCCCGCATCCAGCGAGCCGCCGCCTCTTGGAAGGCCGCGACGAAGGCACGGTACTGCTCGCGCAACTGCGTCAGCGCCTGGCGTGTGGGGGCATGCCCCAACGGCCGCGGGCTGCGCTTGAGGTGCTCGGGCCGGGTATGCGGATGCTGGGCCCTCACCGCTCGCGTCCCCAGGGTTGAATCCCTGAGCGGCGACGTGGTCCGCAGCGCGCCTCGGCTCAAGGCATCCCGAGCGCTCGATCCCAATCAGCCAATTGAATGCTCACCGTGTACGGATAGGCGCTAGAGATATCCTCGAAATCCCTGGGGGAAAGCGCCGCGAGGTGCTCGCGCAGGAATCCCGGGTCGCTGAGCGCCTCTCGGTGCTTGAATCCGGTGTCTTCCGCGAGCAAAAAAGACATCGCGCGGAGCACCGCCTCCATACAATCTTCTTGAGTCGAGCGAGACATCCGTTCCACGGTCAGCACCAGATGCTCACGCACCGTGATGGCGCTTTCAGAACACCATGCACCCATCGTCACGCGGTAGATGTCACTTACCAGTTCCGCGAGAGTGTATTTCCGATCAAACCAGAATGCGTAACGCGACTCCTGGAGCGCGTCCCAGAAGCGCAGCAGCGCGGCGAATCGTCTGGCCATGAATTGTGCGCTGCGAGGAGGAGGCGGGGCTACGGTATGGTAAAGTGTTCCCCAGGGAGTGCTCAGGCAGAAGGACTCGAAGGCTTGCTCTATCCGTGGGTGGATCTCTTCCGAGATGCCCTCGGTCAGGCTCTCGAATGCCTCGGCAAGCAAATGGATCCGCCAGTATGAACGGGGAAGGAAGTCGAACTCAGCCCCCGAATGGACGATCAACACCTCGTCGGGCCGCACTTGGCGCATCTGTCGAGGCTGGGAAAAAGCACCCGTCGCGAGGTACTCCTGGGCCCAACTCCTCCCCTGGACTCTGACCGCTCGAAGGATGGCGTCAATAGGGCCGTGGAGCATCGCTGGAAACTCGAGCACCGAGGATGGAGGCACGGTCATGCCCAGGGCCCTACCACAGCGGTCACATGCCCATCAAGCGGCAATGCCTGAGTTGCTCCGAATGCAACAAACCCTCGGGGGCCGCTCAATGGCAGTCCACGGGCAGGTAGACCTGTCCTGGGAAATGACTGGGTAATTCGCCTTGCTCATAGGTGGCCCGAAGCGCCTGTTCAGCCCATTCACCATGTTTGTCTATTTCTTCCTGGGGGAGTTCCTCCTCCTTCTGGGCCGCTCGCTCTTTCCAGGTCGCGTTGGGCTTTTTGCGCCGGTAGCTCCAGCGGTACAACGTCACACCGGGTTCTGGCGTGCGCCACGCGAGTCGCCAGAGCGCTCCTCCATTCTCAAAATCGAGAAAAAGAGAGCCTTCGTACCCGATGCCACCCGAGATTTTCTTGCCAGGTCCGATGGCCTCATTCAAAGCCGTCAGGTAGCGCCCCACCTGCTCTCGTCCTTGCCTGCGTCCATCCTCGTTGTCTGGCTTGATCTCGAACATCACCAAGGCACGAGTATCGGTGATATCGGGACGCAGAAGTCTGGCGGACTCCGCGAGACGTTTCGAGTCTCCCAACTTCCCATCTCTCACAATGGTGGAAAGATTCGAGGGATCGAGGAAGACGAGGCTGGAGGGATTCTGTGCGCGGTATTGCCTGCCGATCGCGAGGTGTGCGGCTCGGCCAAGAAAAGTCCCCCAGGGCTCCGTGGAGTCCGGCTTGCGGCCTGGAAGCCAGGACGAAGAGGGCGGCTCCGCTTGAGTGTCGAATGCCGTTCCAAGCACCAGGAGAAGGCCCGATAGCCTCCAGATGCTTTTCGCCCTCGTGACGAACTTCTTCCTGTCCACAATGGTCTCCTGGTGCGGGGTCGGGGCGGCTCATCGTCCGGAGCGGACGCGGCGGTGGCGGCGGGAATCGAACCCGCCGCCTGGCACTCCCAGAGCGGGGCTGGCGGAGTTTCGTGGGAGCCTGGCGGTAGCGTGTTGTGACGGCGTCGGCCTGGGCTCGCAGGGGCGTATCCGTCCCCGTTTCGACCCAGGCCGTCATGTGATTGCCGTTGTTCCTCGCCCTCAGCGCGTCGTCACATCGAAGGTGCCGAGCGTCAACCAGCCCGCCCGGTCCTGCCCCTGCTTCGCGTTGGCGAAGCTGACGGGCTTTCCATTCGCGAGCGGATGGACAATCCGCAGGAGGAGCTTGTAACCCGTCCCGGCGCTCAGTCCATGGGCGGTGGTGAAGCTCTTGGTCAGGGCCGCGCTCCCAGGCAGGATGCCCGGCAGACCCAGCTGGGTCGTCCCCAGTGACTTCACCCACGTGTTGGAGGCATTGAGGACGGCGAACTCCGCCTTCCAGTCATAATAGAAGGGCGCCACGCCCCGGTTCTCGAGGTTGAGGTCCACGGCCAGCGGGGCGGACGTCGTGGGATTGGGCAGACGCACCGAGGAGACGAACAGCTCATAGCCCAGGAGCTTCTGCGCTCGCAGGGCATTGCTCCATTGCGTGGCATTCACCGGGTTGTTGAAGAGCCAGTTGTGGAGGAGCCACGTGGCATGCGTGGTCTTGATCGCGGTCTCCTCGTTCTCGGTGGGCGTGCCCCCGTAGTACTCCGTCGGATTGGGCCAGCTGTTCCACATCGTGGCCTGCATCTCCGGCCGCTGCTCCCCGCCCATGGGGCGGGTGCGCCAGTTGTCCGTGAGGCCCGCGCTCTGCATCTTGCCCCAGAAGTGCCAGCTCACGCCCGGCAGCGTCTCGAAGGCGAACGAGTCGTCGTGGTAGCCGAAGGCGTGCTTGTGCGTCGTGCTGGCGAGCGGGTCGCGCACCTGCACATGGGTCCGCGTGAAGGCGGACTTGAAGCGGGCCAGGAGCCGGTCCTTGTTGGCCGGGGACATCTCCCAGTTGGGCTTGCCGTCGGAGGTGTCCGCGTCCTGGGGATACGTGTGCCACTCGCCCCAGTAGCCATACAGGCCCGCCGTCACGTAGGCGACGCGCGGTTCCCCGTCGATGCGTTGGCCGAGCGCTCCAATGAAGGCCTCCAGCGCCTTGAGCAGGTTGCCGTTGTTCCAGTCCGGCGCCTTGCCGCTGCTGTTGCCATAGTCCGAGTAGGCCCGCATGGGCAGGCCCTCGTTGATGAGGAACTGGGGCGTGGCCACCGCTCGCCCCGGGTAGTCGAGGTAGATGCGGAAGACGATCTGATTGCCCCGGCTGGCGGCCGAGGCCATCGCCTTGTCGAGCTCGGTCCAGTTGTAGGTGTAGGTTCCCGCCGAGGAGTTGCCGCCCGTCATCAGCGAACTCAGCGGGAGGTAGTACCACTCCATGCTGTACGGAAAGCCGTTGGTGGCGGCGCCGAACGGCACGAAGCCCTTGAGCGGGTTGGCTTCAAGCCCCGGTGCATTGCCGTAATAGGTCTGTCCCTCCCAGGCTCCCGAGGCGGCCAGGGCAGAGGGTGAGGCGTGCAACAGCGCGAGGGCGAGGGCGACACACGGCATGCGAGGGGTCATGTCATTCTCCTGATCGATCCGGCGACGAAGGATAGGGAAAACCCGACAGAACCGCGGCCATTTCTGGTCCCCCAGGCGGACGCGCGAGGTGGAGACACCAGACACCTGATGGTGACGGCCGTCATCACCTCGCGCTCCCTGCCGCGGGGCGACACGCGGGGAGGGGTGCCGCCGCAAGTGCTGGATTTCCCAGGGGAGGGGCGCTCCATGCCTCGCGCGCGGCGGAAGCGAGGCCTTGGCACGCGCGATGCTTTGGGTCCAGGCATGCCGCGTGACAGCGGCCCCGCGGTCCCCGCACCCGCTCCGCCCGAAAGCAGCCACGCCATGTCCATCCATTCCGTGTCGAACCGTCCCCAGCCCTCCTTCAACACCCTCTCGAACACCCAGACCGCCACGCCCGCCAGCGCCGTGACGTCGCCGGTCGAGAGCCCCGTGGAGAGCAGCAAGCGGCTCGCGCTCAAGCCGTCGGACACCTTCGCCCCGGGCGTTGCGCCGCGGCAGCTGTCTCCCGAGCTTCGAGACCTGAATCCCGCGCTCCAGAACCTGAGCCCCCCACTCCAGGACCTGAAGCCCCAGATTCCGGACCTGATGGACCTGCGCGGGCCGGGCACGCGTCCGGTCTCCCCGCAGCAGCAGGTGCAGAACATCGCCCGCGAGGCCATGGGCGAGCGGCTGGACACGCTCTCTCAGGAGCTGGGCGAGCGCGTGCCCCAGCGGAACAAGCCCGAGCCGCTCATGGCGATGGTGAGGCCGCTCTTCGATGATCACCGCCTCGACAAGCTGGGGTCCCTGAATGAGAAGCGGCTCAACAACATGATGGGCGATGCGCTCCAGGAGGCGCGCGGACTGCTCGAGCAGGGCGGCGCCCAGAATCTCGTCCGGGCCGACAAGCTCCTGGACGCGGTGGACAACACCCTGCATGCCAACAGCCCCAAGGCCGAGGCCCGGGCCTCCCAGCAGCTGGAGCGGCTCGTGGGCAAGGACTCGCGGCTCCCCAAGCCCCTGGAGATGGGGCCCGCCCCCAAGCCGGGCTTCGGCGGCCCCTTCGAGGGCGGGCACGGCCCGGTGGTGCACGACAAGCCCGTGCGGCTGGACCTCGGCCAGCAGGACCTCGACGTCCCCACGCTGGGCTGACCTTCCCGCTCAACCCGCTGGGACTTCCGGAGGGACGAGGCCCAGTTTCACCGGGCCGCCAGCGCGACCCAGCCGCCAAAGGAATGGCCCACCAGCTGCGCCCCGTCCTCCAGCAGGTCGGCGACCCAGGCTCCATCCACCTCGGACGCATAGGGCGAAGAGAAGGCCTGTGGAGGGTGAGGGATGGTGCGGAGGGGCGGAGGAACGCGGTGGGCTTCGGGGACATCCTCTCGGGCGCGCTGGCCGTCACCTGTAGCAGCTTCTCCGGCGGCTCCATGCTCGAGAGCGACATCCGCATCAACAAGGCCGCCCTCAAGTGGACGACGCAGGCCGATGCCCCCGGCTGCAGCAACCGCTTCTCGGCCACGCCTTCGGCCAGGGCCACGTGAGCGCGGCCGACCACGCCGCGCTCACCATGAGCACGGCCAGTGGAAACCCGGGAGCGCAGGCGATGTCCTGGCGCCCGAGGTTCGTCATGCCTGGGATTGACCTCCCCCTCGCTCAGCAGGTAGCCAGACACGAGGGCCCCCACGCCTGGCGTTTCGTGTATTTCTCAACCAACCCTCTGTCCTCTGGGAGAAAGGTAAAGCCCGCCCGGCTGCTATCTGAACAGCTTCAAGGAGGGGGATTTCCAGACAGCGTGTCCGCCTTCGTAAAGTGTTCGCCCAAAACAACCTGGAGGTTGCACATGGCAGGCGTTGGCGGCGCGGGGCGATCGGGCGGCACGGGGCGGAGCAGCGGCGAGACACGCGGGGCGTCGGAGAGCGGACATGCGAGTGCCGCCAGCAAGGCCGCGGCTCCCGCGAAGAAGGCCGCGCCGAGCGAACAATCCCTCCCGGATAAGTCCATGACGTCCGAGGCCCGGCAACGCCTCAAGGATGCCTTCACCCCCGAGGGGGGATGGGTCCAGGAGGGGCAACGTCAACGCGCATTGGCGGTGGCCCGCGGTTCGCCCGCCGGCTCCGTGGGCGCCGCCATCGCCGGCCCGCTCGAGGCGGCCACGTCCAGGGTGAGAGACCTGTGCGCGGGTGACATCGGCGACTACTACGAGTCACGTCGGGAGGCGCTGGCGCTCCCCGCGACCCGCGCGAATATCGAGGCCTTCACCGGTCCCGAGACCGCGCACTTCCAGGAACAACCAGGCTGCGCGAAGACTGTGGGCGGCTGGATGTCGGCCAAGGACCGCGCGGATACCGTGGAAGCCAGCGCCCAGGGCCAGGGCGTGGGCCGCATGGGGAGCAAGATCATCGGCAACAAGCTCCAGAGTGGATGGGACAGCCTCACCCGCTCCGTGGGCGGACTCTTCCCCGATGGCTCAAGCAAATAGCCCACGAGCCGAGCACGGCTCCGGGTAGGTCGGAGAAATCCTCGGAGACGAACTCGTGGCCTCTCCGAGGCCCGCCCTCGGGCACGCGCGGGTGGCCTCGATGCTCGGTCCCGGAGATGGTGTCAAAGGATTCGAAACAAGGGGCCTGAGCGAGAACGAGGCTCGGGCGTGGACGGGTCACCGACCGCTCTTCAAGCCTTTCCGAGGACTTGGCGCTGGCCCACGGGGTGCAATCCTGCCTGGCGGATTGTGCGCGGGGGTTGGGGATGGGCTGGCCGCTGAGGATGTTCCAGGAGGAGGGCTTCTATTTCGTTACGTCCAGGTGCTTCCAGGGACGGCTGCTGCTGCGTCCCAGCGCGGAGGTGAACGAGGTGGTGGGTGGCGTGCTGTACGGCTGCACGCCTTCACCTTCGCCTCCAACCACTTCCACCTGCTGATGTGGACCCGGGGGGCAGCGCTCGCCGGTTTCATGCAGTATCTGCGCGCCAACCTCTGAAGCCAGTCACACCCTCTCTTTCTCAATCATGCCGCGACGCTTCAGGTCAGGCGCCGCGGCGAGTCACTCACTTGCTCCAACAGGCGGCGTACGCGGTCCGTCCGCACTGGGCATTGGCGTAGCTCTGGCACTGGCCGTAAGCCACGACGCCCGCGCCCACCGCGGACCATTGGGGCGCGCTGCTGGTGCACTTCCAGGTACAGAGGCGCGCGCCCGAGTCCCAGCCTTCACACACCGCGCCCTCGGTCGTGCCGAGTTGCTCCTGGGCGTCCATCTCCTCGGGGACTGGACCGCCACAGGCGGCGAGGAGGACACCAGACGCGAGGCCAAGCAGCAGGGTCTTCATCTTCATGGAGCAATCCTTGGGGGAGGAGGGTTCACAGGGGTGCGATGGGGGTGCTCACTTGCTCCAGCACGCGCCATACGCGGTCCGTCCACACTGGCCGTTGGCGTATTCCTGACACTGGCCGTAGCTCACCGTGGCCGAGGTCGTCCACCACGTGGAGTAGCTGTAGCACTGGAAGGAACACTTGCGCGCACCCGAGTCCCAGCCCTCACACAGGGCGCCCTGGGTCGTGCCGAGCTCCTCCGCCGGTGCCTGGGCGTCCTCGGGCTCGGGGCCACCACACGCGGTGATCATCAGGCCAGACACAAAACCCAGCATCAGCATCTTCATGTGGAGTTCCCCTCTGGAGGCGCCGCTGGAATCGGGCGCGGCAGCGGGTTCCTCTCATAACAAAAGATTTCCGGTTTTACAACGATGAAGGGATTTTCTGTTTTATGTGGAAATTCAGGATGAGGTAAGGCGAAGGCGCACCTCGCCAGGGGACGCGGCGGGATGGTTCGATTTCCCGCCGCCTCCACACGAGAAGAGTGATTGCGGTCGCTTCCCAGCACGCCCGGTCAGCCGTGTTCCCAGGCCTTCCGTAAAGCGTCGAGCGCCAGGCTCTGCATGCTGAAGCGGGTTTTTTCCTCCGGCGTCATCTGGGCGAAGGTCTTGTCCGCGCCCTCGGGCTGGAAGATCGGATCCCAGCCAAAACCCGACTGGCCGACGGGACGGACGATGCGGCCTCGTACCGTGCCCTCGAAGAAGCGCAGCGACAGACCGGTGGAGGACGGCTCGAGCAGACCAAGCCAGGTCGTGGCGCGGGCCTGGAGGTTGCCGCGCGCCGCGGCCACGTCGGCCAGCCCCTCCAGTCCCAGCGAGCCATCGGCGATGAACCATTTGATGAGGGGGCCGGGCAGCCCCCCGAGGGCATCGAGGGACAGCGAGGTGTCCTCGACCATCAGCTCGGACAGAACGCATGGGAACACATACGCGGAGGACAGAAGGGGGACCTCTGCCGCGGGCTGGGGCCGGAGCGGCGGAGGCGGGTCGCTGGCGAGTGGCCGAGGGGCCGAGGGGCCGTGGGCCATGTCAGCCCCAGGTGCTAGCAGGCACGGGCGGCAGCTCGGCAACAACTTCACATCGCCGAGCGCATTGACGCTCTCGGCATCCTCATGGGTGAACCCTCGAAGCTCATCGACGTCGACGGCGGGCGCCACCTCGGTCTCCGTCTTCAGCGCGGGCGGCGTCTCCGGCTTCGACGGGGACGGCGGCGGCGCGGCCTCGGGCCGCGGGACGGCCGCCGACGAATGCCGCCAGGTGCTCGCCGGTCAGTGTCGACCCCGCCGCCACCAGGTTGGCCGGGGTGCCTTCGAACACGATCCGCCCTCCGTCGTGGCCCGCGCCCGGCCCGAGATCGATGATCCAGTCGGCGTGCGCCATCACCGCCTGGTGGTGCTCGATCACGATGACCGACTTGCCGGAGTCGACCAGCCGGTCTAGCAGCCCGAGCAGCTGCTCGAGGTCGGCCAGGTGCAGCCCAGTGGTCGGCTCGTCGAGCACGTAGACGCCGCCGTCGGCCCCCATGTGCGTCGCGAGCTTGAGCCGCTGCCGTTCTCCACCCGACAGCGTGGTGAGCGGTTGGCCGAGCCGCAGGTAGCCGATCCCCACGTCGGCCATGCGTTTCAGGATCGCGTGCGCGGCTGGCGTACGCGCCTCGCCGGCGTTGAAGAAGCCGACCGCCTCTTGGACGGGCAGGTCGAGCACCTCGGCGATGTTGAGCCCGCCGAGCCGGTATTTCAGCACCGCCGCCTGGAAGCGTCGGCCCTCGCAGTCCTCGCAGATCGTGGTGACGCCGGCCATCATCGCCAGGTCGGTGTAGATCACCCCGGCGCCGGAGCAGGTCGGACAGGCGCCCTCGGAGTTTGCGCTGAACAGGGCGGGCTTCACCCCGTTGGCCTTCGCGAACGCCTTGCGGATCGGCTCCAGCAGATCGGTGTACGTCGCTGGGTTGCTCCGCCTCGAGCCCCGGATCGGGGTCTGGTCGACCGACACCACCCCGGCCTGGTTACACACCGAGCCGTGGATCAGCGAGCTCTTGCCCGACCCCGCCACGCCGGTCACCACCACCAGCACGCCGAGCGGGATGTCGACGTCGACGCCCCGCAGGTTGTGCGTGCGGGCGCCACGCACCTTCATCATCCCCGACGGCTTGCGCACCGACGGCTTCAGGGCGACCCGGTCGTTCAGGTGACGCCCGGTGAGCGTGCCGCTGGCGCGCAGCCCCTCCACTGTGCCCTCGAAGACCACCTCGCCGCCGGCGGTGCCAGCGCGGGGGCCGAGGTCCACGATGTGGTCGGCGATCGCGATCGTCTCCGGCTTGTGCTCGACCACGAGGACGGTGTTGCCCTTGTCGCGCAGCCGCAGCAGCAGGTCATTCATCCGCTGGATGTCGTGGGGGTGCAGCCCCACCGTCGGCTCGTCGAAGACGTAGGTCACATCGGTGAGCGACGACCCGAGGTGGCGGATCATCTTGGTCCGCTGCGCCTCACCCCCCGACAGCGTGCCGGATGGCCGGTCGAGGCTGAGGTAGCCCAACCCGATCTCCACGAACGAGTCGAGCGTCTCCCGCAGCGTCGCCAGCAGGGGCGCGACGGACGGCTCGTTCAGATCCCGCACCCATCTGGCCAGATCGTTGATCTGCATCGCGCAGGCGTCGGCGATGTTGATCCCCTTGATCTTGGAGGACCGGGCGGCCTCGCTGAGCCGGGTGCCACCGCACTCGGGACAGGCGGTGAAGGTGACCGCGCGCTCCACGAAGGCGCGGATGTGCGGCTGCATCGAGTCGACGTCCTTGGACAGGAACGACTTCTGGATGCGCGGGACGAGGCCCTCGTAGGTGAGGTTCATGCTCTCGACCTTCACCTTGGTCGGTTCCTTGTAGAGGAAGTCCTGGCGCTCTTTCTGGGTGTACTTCCGGATCGGCTTGTCCGGGTCGAGGAAGCCCGAGGCCGAGAAGATGCGCACCTGCCAGCCGTCGACCGTGTAGCCGGGGATCGTGATCGCCCCCTCGTTGAGCGACTTGCTGTCGTCGTACAACTGGGACAGGTCGATGTCGGAGACCGAGCCCATGCCCTCGCATCGCGGGCACATGCCTCCGGTGAGGGTGAATTCGCGCTTCTCGGTCTTGCCCTCGCCCTTCTCGACCGAGATCTGCCCGGCCCCGCGGACCGACGGGACGTTGAAGGAGAAGGCGTTGGACGAGCCGATGTACGGCTTGCCGAGGCGGCTGAACAGCACCCGCAGCATCGCGTTGGCGTCCGTCGCGGTGCCGACCGTCGACCGGGAGTTGGCACCCATGCGCTCCTGGTCGACGATGATCGCGGGCGTCAGTCCTTCCAGGACGTCGACCTCGGGCCGGGCCAGTGTCGGCATGAATCCCTGCACGAACGTGCTGTAGGTCTCGTTGATCAGCCGCTGCGACTGCGCCGCGATGGTGCCGAACACCAGCGACGACTTGCCCGAGCCCGAGACGCCGGTGAACACCGTCAGCCGCCGCTTGGGGATCTCGACGCTGACGTCCTTCAGGTTGTTCTCGCGAGCGCCCTGGACGCGGATCAGGTCGTGGTTGTCCGCGGGGTGTGGGTTGGAGGAGGCCATGGTCGAGCTCTCAATCGGCGCGTCGCCCGCCGCGCCACTTGGTGGAATACGGCAGCACGAACAAATACAGACCGGTGAACAGGAGCAAGGCGAGCGGAGGCAGCGCCAAGAAGCTCACCCAGACGGGGGGCGACTCCCGTCCCAAGGCGACGATGTTGACGATAACGGCCACCGTAAAGGCAATGGACAGCCAGCGATGGATTTCCCGAATCCATTTGTTCCAGTTCAATGCGATCTCCTCTGTTCAGTTCGCGATTGTGCGCTCTTGCCGGTGGGCGTCATCAGTCCATGTCCTCCAGCAGTCGCTCAAGGCGATCGACGTGCTCCGTCCAGAAGGCGCGGTAGTGCGCGATCCAGTCGATGAGCGGCTTCATCCCGCGCGGCTCCACCCGGTAGTAGACACAGCGCCCCTCGCGCCGGCCATTCACCAGGCCGGCGTCTTTCAAAGTGGCGAGGTGCTGCGAGACCGCCGGCTGCGAGATGTCGAAGCGCTCCGTGAGGTCCTTCACCGCCGCTTCGCCCCGCGTGAGCGACTCGAAGATCGCCCGGCGGCTGGGGTCCGCCAGTGCCTGGAAGATCTTGTTTTCGGCCATGACCGCACTCCGCATGCACAACGCATAAGCTGACGCTTATTGGTTGTCAAGCGCGCGGATCGGGCTCGTCTTCAAGGTCATGTGGAGGGTGCTACCAGCGGTCAGGTGGGACGGCCTGGACTTGACGCCCGGAATCAGCCACCGCTCCCCGTGAACCGTCCAGTCCCCTGACGGAGGGGGGGGGGCGGACCCTGGTCCCACGAGGCAAGCCAATGATTTTCCATGCGAAGAGACCTCGGAAGGCTGGCTGCTCGGCCGCTCACCAGACGAGATGAAACGCACTCTGGGCGCGAGCTTGTCTGTTCATGGGCAGACAGCCATATCAGAAGCGAGCATTCGCGGTAAGGCAGTCTTTTCGCGGAGCCGTGAGTGCTCGTGTCGTGGCATCCAACCCAGACGCAGTGGTTCCGTGGGGACGGGAGTCCGAGAGGGTTCGGGCTCCGGACGACCCCGCGTTGAGAACGAACGACAAGGAGGAGTCCATGAGGAAGGGTCTTGGTATCGTGGGTGTGTCCGTGCTCGGAGCGGTGCTCACCGCGGGGTGTGGCGGCTCCATGCAGCAGGATACGGAGGAGGCGCCCCTCAGCGACTCCGTCCAGGGAGGGGAGCAGCCCGCGTCCATCCCTCCGGAGGAGTCCGCGCAGGAGCCGGACGATGCGGCTTCGGGTCGCGTCGGGGCGGAAGCCTCGTGCTGCCATGTCCAGTGCGGGGACGGGAACTGGTATGGGCCGTTCAAGAGCGTCAAGTACAACAACTGCGCGACCTACGGCAGATACTACTGCCCGGCCTATAGCCATGGCGGATACGTGAAAAATCAGTGGAGGGCCTGCTCGCTGTAATCCCGTCACACGACTGACTCATTCATTCACGCTTCAATGACACGTCCATGGAGAAGAACATGAAGAATGGATTCAAGGATCTGAGTCTGGTGTTGCTGGGAACGCTGCTGGCGGCCGGCTGCGGCGGGCCGGCCTCGGAGCCCACCCAGGACATGCCCGCGCCCGCGGAGGGCGACAACGCCTCGGCTGGTCCGCAGGAGTCGATGGCGGACGACTCCCAGTTGCCGGGGTTCGAGAAGACGCTCCCCGGGGAGGTGTCCGCGCAGACGGCGTGCTGCTTCGCCAAGTGCTCCGACCAGAAATGGCATGGTCCACTCAAGCACGTGACGCCCGGCAATTGCATCACCTACTCCAAATACTGGTGCGCCAACCATAATCTGAAGTACGTGGGCGCCAAGTGGGATGATTGCTAGTCCCCGCGCATGAACACTCCGGGCGGCCTCCGCGCCGCCCGGGATGTCGCACCGCTTCCGGGCTGGCGTAGACTCCGACACCCGCGAGCCTTTCAAGAAGGCCGCACCATGAGCCCCGAGGAGACGAACATGCCGCCCTCCGACACATCCCTCATCCCCTGGTGGAAGGACGCCGTCGTCTATCAAATCTACCCCCGCAGCTTCCAGGACAGCGATGGCGACGGGGTGGGGGACCTGCGCGGCATCCTCCGGCGGCTCGACTACCTCAAGCGCCTGGGCGTGGACGTGCTCTGGCTCTCGCCCATCTACGCCTCGCCCAACGACGACAACGGCTACGACATCTCCAACTACCGCGCCATCATGCCCGAGTTCGGCACCATGGCCGACTTCGAGGAGCTGCTGCGCGAGGCCCACGCCCGGGGCCTGAAGATCATGCTCGACCTGGTGGTCAACCACACCAGCGACGAGCACCCCTGGTTCATCGAGTCGCGATCCAGCCCCCAGTCGGACAAGCGCGACTACTACGTCTGGAGGAAGGGCGTGGACGGCCAGCCGCCCAACCACTGGCAGTCCTTCTTCAGCGGCTCCGTCTGGGAGAAGGACGCGGCCAGCGGCGAGTACTACCTGCACCTGTTCAGCCGCAAGCAGCCGGACCTGAACTGGGAGAACCCCACCGTGAGGCGCGAGGTGTACGACATGATGCGCTTCTGGCTCGACAAGGGCGTGGATGGCTGGCGCATGGACACCATCAACATGCTCAGCAAGCCCCAGGACTTCCCCGAGGGTCGGCCCATCCCCGGCACGCGGCTCACCGAGGGCCAGCCGCTGTTCCTCAATGGCCCGCGCATCCACGAGTTCATCCAGGAGATGCACCGCGAGGTGCTCGCTCACTACGACGTGATGACGGTGGGCGAGACGCCCGGGGTGTCTCCCGCCGAGGGCGCCCTGTACTGCGGCGCCGGGCGCGGCGAGCTCAACATGGTCTTCCACTTCGAGCACGTGTTCCTCGGCGACGACACCGCCGAGCGCGGCAAGTGGAGCAACCCCCCCCTGGCCCTGCCGGACATCAAGCGCGTGCTGGCGCGCTGGCAGACGGGCCTGCACGGGCGCGGGTGGAACAGCCTGTACTGGGACAACCACGATCAGCCCCGCGCCGTGTCCCGCTTCGGCAATGATCGCGAGTTCCGCGTGGAGAGCGCGAAGATGCTCTGCACCGTGCTGCTGTTCATGCAGGGCACGCCCTACATCTACCAGGGCCAGGAATTCGGGATGACGAACGTGTCCTTCGAGAGCCTGGACCACTACAAGGACATCGAGACGCGCAACGCCTACAAGGTACTGCGCGAGGAGCACGGCTGGGACGACGCGCGCATCCTCGCGGCCGTGTATGCCCGGGGCCGGGACAACGCGCGCACGCCCATGCACTGGTCAAGCGCTCCCCACGCGGGCTTCACCGAGGGCACGCCGTGGATCGCCCTCAATCCCAACTACCCGGACATCAACGCCGAGGCGGCCGAGGCGGATCCGCACTCCGTCTGGCACCACTACCGGGCCGTCATCGCGCTGCGCAAGGCGCTGCCCGTCGTGCGCGATGGCACCTTCACTCTCCTGGACGCCGAGCATCCCACCGTCTTCGCCTACGTGCGCGAGGACGCGCGTACACGCCTGCTCGTGCTCGGGCACTTCCACGGCGGGTCCCAGACGTACCGCGTTCCCGCCGCGTTCGTGGGCGGGGAGGTGCTCAGCAACAACCACCCGGTCCTGGAGGGGGCGGGCACGGAGGAACTGAGGCTGTTGCCCTACCAGGCGGTGGTGCTCCGGGCGGCTCCCGCCGATCAGAAGGATCACCTGCCGTAGAAGTTCGCCAGTTCGCAGAGGATGGCGCCCACCCGGCAGCCTGGACGGGCCGGCGAAGGACAAGGACCTCGCGCTCTTCGAGCTGCGCCGCTCGGCGCTCGCGCAACACCCGAACGACCGGCTCAGTCCTTTTTGAGCGGGGCGCTGACCTTCGCGCCGGCCCCGGGTTGTGTGGACACACCCCGCAAGAGGCACCGCGTACTCGGCCGTGCCAGGGCCGCTCCCTCGGGGCTCCCCCGCCCTTAGCCCCTTTTCTTATCCATTGGGAACAATCCCTGTCCGCATGGAGAAAAGATGGAATGGATGCATGACATCACGTCAGCGATTTCTCTCGAAATACCGCCTTGACAGCTTTGAGATCAAACAGCAGGCTAAACCGGCAAAACCAGCAATACCCACCCCGACATGGCCCACATATGATCATGACAAAGCATGAGGATGGACTCAGCACGCTGTCTCATTCGGTCTCGGCGCTCTTCCTCGCGGCCGTTCTGACCGGATGCGGAGCAGAGGTCGAGAGAGCGGAGTCCGAGGACGGACTGGCGCTGGCGACGAACCTGGGCGAGGTACTGCCCGCGCCTTCCCCCTCCGCTTCGAGCTGCACGCCGCTGTGCGGTGGGAACTCAGGGCAATCGCACCATAAGCCCTTGATTTCATGGCCTGTGTGGGGGTGGCGGCAGCAGTCTCAAGAACGATGCGTGAGGAGGGCCATCAGATAATCATGGTCCCAGCCCGCTTTCTTGCGAC
>Ga0081606_1000187_pt1 | contig 33395 bp, 29 predicted proteins | sample EareggfetidaYelm_FD_71127 | JGI IMG/M metagenome (GOLD analysis project Ga0081606, IMG submission 71127) | Earthworm egg capsule microbial community from the University of Washington, USA - E. fetida Yelm (SPADES assembly) (version 2) | ecosystem: Host-associated > Annelida > Reproductive system... | reverse complement strand
TCAACAGGATGCGCGCCACGCTGCTGGAGTACTTCCCCGGCCTGGAGGCCGCGTTCGACTACGCCCAGCGCAAGGCCGCGGTCCTGCTGCTGACCGAATACCAGAGCCCGGAGCAACTGCGCCAAGCGGGCGTGAGCCGCGTCACCGCGCGCCTGCGCAAGGCCGACGCGCGACTGCCCGAGCAGATCGCACAGACCGCGGTCAACGCCGCTCACACCCAGCACACCCTCGTTCCCGGTCAAGACACCGCCGCGATGATCGTGAAACGCCTCGCCAGTGAGGCGCTGCGACCGCGAGAGGAAGTCGAAGAGATCGAGTCTCAGCTCGAGACCCGGTTTCATCGCCACCAGCACGCCGAATCCCTGCTGAGCATCCCCGGTTTCGGGCCCCTGCTTGCCGCGGAGTTCATCGCATTCACCAGCGGCACCCTCACTGTGCTCGAATCCGCCGACCGGCTCCCCGACATCGCAGGCATCGCACCCGTCCCCAAAGACCCCGGACGCATCAGCGGGAACCCGCACCGCCCCAAGCGCTACAACCACCGACTGCTGCGCACCTGCTACCCCTCGGCCGAAGCGACCACCCGTCACCACCCCGAATCCCGCACCTACTACAACCGGAAACACCGCGAGGGAAAGAACCACAAACAAGCCGCCCTCACCCCCGCCAGACGACACATCAACATAACCTGAGCGCTCCCGCGCGACGAAACAAAATCCCATCAGAGCCCACCCACCCCAGCACCAACCACAACTTGACAAGTCAACTGAGATTCCCTTCATGGCGGGATCACGTGCACGGTGGGTGGCACCTCATGAGAATGCTTCACGAACCGAGGCTCTCGGGCGGGATCACGTGCAGGGTGGGGCCACGGCGCGTGTTTAGGAGCCGGATCCTTCGGCGTATACGGTGTCCATCGCCGTGAGGGCTGCAGTCACCGAGGTCTGACCGCCGATGAGTTGCTGAACCTGTTCCATCAGTGTTTGGGCCACCTTGGGACTCGGCCACAGTTGGTCATTGTATGGATGGGTTTTGTTGGCAGCGACGAAGGTCAGTATCTCTTTCACCGACACAGGTGTCTCATAGAGTGAGCTTGTAATCGCCGGGAGAGTTCCCTGTGCCTTGGCGATGTCAGCCATTGTTGCATCTGTGGCAAGGAAGTCGAGGAACTTCTTCGCGGCGGCGAGATTTTTTGCCTTGGCGTTTATACCGAAGGCACCGCTAGCACCCGCTGGAATCCAGGTTTCTTCTGGATTATCCGTTGCTGGGAGCGCGTGGAAACTAAAGGTGGCATCCTTGGGTGCCGCGGTGGTAATTGCCGCGAAAGTTGACGACACGGAGACCATCCCTAGTGCGTCACCCTTTGCAACGAGAGCCGTCGCATTCTCGTACGAGGTTCCCAGCGGAGTGCTCTGGAAACAACCAGCAGTATTCATCTGCAGCAGTTTTTCCAGTGCAATTTTCCACGCGGAGTTGACAAAGGATGCTTTACCGGCGGTCTGATTTTTGTCAAAATTTTTGTCCTTTCCATGGACAAGTGATGCTGTCAGTGCAAAGCTTATGAGCTGGTTATTCCAGGCTGTCTGTGCCCCGTATGAGTATGCAACCTTGCCAGCAGCTTTTGCTGTACCGCACAGCTGCAAAACTTCACTCCAGGTTTTCGGTGCCGTCACTCCCAGCGCTGTGAGAGCGCCATCGTTGTAGATCCCGCCAATAGCCCCGAGAGACAGGGGGAGTACGTACCGCTTGCCGTCGACCTTCGTGACCGAATCCATACCCTGGGGGATTCGTTTGTCTAGTGCCAAACCGGACAGGTCAGCTAGATAGCCATTCGGCACCAAAACTTCCATTGCGGTGGGTGTGCCGTTGCCGGGGAAGACGGTAAATACATCCGGTGCTGTGCCCGCTGTGAGCTGAGTGCGGATGGTCGTGTACATCGAGTTGACATCAACAAACTGCAGATTCACCTTAATAGCGGGGTTTTCCTTTTCAAATGCTGTCACTGCGCTGGGAAGTGACCCTTTATAGTTGGGAATGCTGACAACGGTGAGAGTGCCTGCCCCACTGGGGTTTGAATCGCCTGATGATTGCGGCGCCCCGGCGCACCCTGCGAGTGTTACCGCGGCTATAATGGCACCTATCGCACCCACGAAAAAATACTTGTGTTGTTTCATCTGTTGACTCCTTAGTCAGGATTTGGTGTTGCAGAAATTGGTATAAAATGTGTCCGCTGATGTTATCCTTTGAGGCCGCTGGAGAACCCTCTTATGACCGATCGTTGTAGAACAAAAAATGCAGCGAGTATGGGGGATACAGCGATAACTAATCCAGCAAAAATGAGCGGCCAGTTTGAGACAAACTGATCGACAAAACCCATAATCGCGACCGGTAGGGTGGTGTTCGTTGTGCCGCTGAGATACAGCAGGGGTGTCAGCAGGTCATTCCAGATGGTGATAGCACTGAGGATGATGACCGTTCCGGTGATTGCGCGGAGAAGTGGAAATACCACCCGCCAAAATCCTCTCAGTACGGTGGCACCATCGATCCATGCGGCTTCCTCGTAGTCCATGGGAAGTGCCCGCATGAAACCGGCATAAAGGAACAGTGCAAACGGTAGTTGCCCGCCGACATAGAAGATGACCAGTGACCACAGATTCCCCAGGAGTCCGAGATCGCGAACAGTGAAGTACAGCGGAAGCATTGCAATCTGAAACGGCAGTAGCAGACCGCAGAGAAACAGCCAGAAGAGAAAGGTGGAGAGGCGGGAGGAAACTCGCACGATTACGTAGGCGGTCAGCGCGCCGATGAGTACGATGAGCAGAATGCTTGTCGCGGTGACGAAGAGACTGTTGAGCATCGCCTGTCCGAGTCCGGCTTGCCCCCAGGCATCCACGTAGTTGTGGAAAGTGGGTTGTGTTGTTAGCGCCACCGCAGGGCTAGGATCGTTCGCTTGACGTATCGAAATATTGACGAGAACGTAGAGTGGGAAGGCAAAGACCACTCCAACAAAAACCATGAAGAATTCGAGGATTCCGGTGCGCCACGTGTAGGTTTTCATGCTTTCCTTCTTCGTACCAGTGACGCGCGGTACTGGACCACGGAGATAAGTGCAACGAGTACTAACAGAACCAGTCCCAGCGCGGTGGCATTGCCAAATTTTCCGTAGGTGAACGCGTCGCGGAACATGAGGGTGGAGAGAGTGTCGGTACTTCCACCAGGACCGCCGCCGGTAAGCACCCAAACTTGGTCAAAAACCTTGAGCCCGCCGATCATGCTCAACATCAGGTTGATCGTGACCGCGGGCGCAAGCAGGGGCAGCACGATGGAGCGGAAACGGCGGAATGAATCGGCACCGTCCATCGCTGCAGCCTCGATGAGTTCTTCGGGAATGCCCTGCAGACCGGCCAAATAAATAACCATCGAGTAACCAGCAAACTGCCAAATCAAAACCACGATGATGGATCCAAGAGCTAATCCGGGTTCTCCCAGCCATGCCCGTGCATAACTCCCCAGTCCCAATCCTCGCAGTGCTGCATTCACCGGTCCATCTGGAGCGAGCATGTATTGCCATAAATAGCCAACTACGACCGGTGTCATGACGGCGGGGGCAAAGATCAATACCTTGAGGATATTGCGGGATTTGATGCGTGAGTTCACTCCCATCGCCACCGCAAGCCCAATGATGTTTTGGATGACGGTGAAGGTGACAGCCACAACTATGGTGTTGATGACAGCTCGCAGCGATGCGGGTTGGCTAAGCGCCTTGACCAGATTGTCAATTCCTACGAACGAATATGCCTTCGCCAGTCCGTTCCAGTTCGTAAACGCGAGCAGTGCTCCCTGTACTGTAGGCACGAGGACGACGAACAGGTAGAACGCGAGTGCGGGAAGAGCACACAGAAGCAAACCCCGTGATTGTGCGGTCAGACGAGGTCGTGACCCTATTGAGAAGAAGGCACCTCGATGAGAAATGCGTGCCGTGCTGTTAGCGGAAGAACTACCTATTCTCGACATGTCGCCTCGCCATCACACTCGGTGCCTCGGTGCCGATGAGCGTGCATCGGTTCCGGAAAACTTTGTGGTCTCACCCGTTGCCTCGGGTCCCATCGCTGAGTAGCCACCGTCCACCATCAGCTCTGTCCCGGTAATGAAGCTTGCGCGATTACTGGAGAGGAAGAGCACCGCATCGGCAACCTCGGACGGCTCCCCGAGCCGTCCGAGCATGTGAAATTTTCCCCAGACAGGTTCCCAGGTGGCACGGTCTCCGTCGGCGGCCCGTGCAACTTCAGCTGTCCAAATCCAACCCGGGCTTACCGAATTGACTCGGATACCGCGCGTAGCAAAATCCAAGGCTTGTCCGCGGGTGAGCGCGAGGACAGCGGCCTTCGTGGCATTGTAGGTCCACCGGTCTGCCTGCGCCACGTGGGCCGAAATACTCGCAATGTTCACGACCGATGAGCCGGGAGGCATCCATTCGCTTGCTGAGGCCGTGAGCATCGCGGTGGCGACAACATTAACATCAAGTGATCGGGCCCACTCGGATCTGGTGGCGTGCACACCGGCGGCAGTGAAGTTTGCGGCCACGTTGACAAGGTGGTGGATGCCTCCCCGCGCCGCAGCTGTTTTTTGCAGCGCGTCTGCAACCCGATCAGAATCAGACACGTCCAGACTGACCGCGCTCACCTCGGCCGCGCCCTCCAGCTCGGTGAGACGCTGCCGCACCCGGCAGAGGCGCTCGTGGTCAAGGTCAATCAAGAGCGTGTGCGCCCCCGCTCGAACAAACGCCTCTGCGGTGGCTTCTCCAATGCCGGATGCCGCGCCCGTTACAACGACACTGCGATGGGCAAACTCATCGCCACTCATGCTGTCTCTTTCCGCTGGTCCCTCGTACAGAGGGTTTCGTCGGGAGCCGAGACCGCCGTGCGATATTGCGCGCACTGGTCTCTCGTGCGGAGGGCTTCGATGACGTTTTCAATCGCGCCGCGTCTCAGGTCGGGCAGGGCATCCTGCGAGCACCACGCGGCATGCGCGGTGATCAGCGTGTTGGGTGCACCCAACACGGGATGGTCGGCTGGCAGCGGTTCTTCCTCAAATACATCGAGTCCCAGACCGCGCAGCCTGCCGTCAATGACCGCCTCTACCGCAGCGGGAACATCTACCAGTCCGCCGCGAGAGGTGTTGATGAGCACGGGAGCCCTCGTCATCGAGTTGAGAAGATCACGATTGATCGTGTGGCGAGTGCTCTCGAGCAGTGGGGCATGGAGACAGATAATGTCCGCACGCTGCGCGAGATCGGACAGTGTCACATGCTCAAGGTTCGGTGTTGCAACCGCGGGATCGACGACGATAACTTTGCTGCCCAGCGCCTGAAAGGCACGAGCCACCAGGCTGCCGATTCTGCCACAGCCGATCAGTCCGACCGTGGCTTTTGAGAGTCTGCCGATGTGCGGCGCGTGCGCGGCGGCGTGCCAACGCCCCTCACGAAGTTCAGTATCCAGCTGCGGTAGGCGTCGCCACAGCGCCAGCGCCAGTGCGACAGTGTGTGCTGCCACCTCTTCAGTGCAGTAGTGCGGTACGTTCTTCACCTCTATTCCGGCGACCGCAGCGGCTTCCACGTCAATCATGTCGACTCCGATACCAATCCGACTGATGATTGTGCACTCGGTTGCTGCGGCAATCACTGACTTTGTCACCGGTGCCCACTGCGTCACGATTGCGTGTGGTCGAGCGCTTTGCACCTGCTCCATAACGTCGGCTTCGCTCTTACAGTCGGCCACGATGACGCGTGCATCCAGCGCATCAACGAGCCAGGCACGCTCCACATCACGATCGCCGAGATCGCTGTCGGTCAGGAGAACTGTGGGTTGCATCATCGCTACACCTCATACATGTTGGACACTGGTGCTAGGACACTAACCGCAAATTCGTCATATTGCAAGATACTTGTCTGATGAGTTATCATCTCAGCAGGGGTGATTCTTGATGTCAACGGTGAGCCTCACCACCGCAAGACAGCCTCTTGAGAGCCTCCGAAGGGAGCCAGCGTGGCACGAGTTCGGCTGAGTAGCGCCATCGTGAGCGACTACCTGAAGAAGATCGGATCCGGCGACATCGAGCCGGGTGCCCCCATGCCCACCGAATCAGTGCTGTGCGAAACGTACGGTGTCGGGCGCAGTGTTGCTCGCGAGGCTCTGCAGGCTCTGGATGCTAAGGGGTTTATCGTTGTGCGACAGGGAAGCGTCGCACAGGTTGCGCCGAGATATCACTGGCATGTCCTTGACCCAGACTTTCTTGCTGTCTCGGATGCACAGCAGTACTTTTTACTGCTGCAGGAAGCACGCGAGCTTCTTGAACCAGGCATCGCGGCTATCGCCGCCCGCACCGCCTCAGCCGAGATCATCGCGGAAATGAGTTCACTCAATGCGCAATTGGTTGGTGTAACCGATTCCCCCGACGAGCACGCCGAGCTTGATATTGCGTTCCACGATGCTGTGGCCCGAGCAACAGACAACGCCATTCTCGTCTCGATGCACAGTTCTCTTACCGGCCTCGGTCAGCGTACCCGGGTGGTTTCGGCGGTTGTGCCCGGCGCCATAGCGCGGGGAACCGTGTGGCACGAGCAAATCATCAACGCGATACGCGATCGTGACAGCGTCGGTGCCTCCGCCGCGATGCATTTGCATCTTCGGCAGGTACGAGCAGAGCTGGAAAATTTCTCGCACTTTACAGCACCAAAAGATTCTCGGGAGCAGTCATGACACAGTATTCGGTGACAACGTTAGCTGTGGGTAGAAGCCTCATCCCCGGACCAGAACTCTTCTGGATGAGCCGTTTCGACGAGTGGTTTCCGTTGACGTTTCAGGTGGTACTCGTCCGTGGCGATGGCGTGTGTGCTCTCATCAATACCGGACCGGCCGTTGATCTTGCACCCATGAACGACGGTTGGGCAACATTTCTCGGTGACAAGGCCCGGATGCAGCGATCTGCTGGCGAATTTATTCTGGAACAACTCTCCCGGCACTCCCTCGTGCCAGAAGATATTACCCATGTCATCCTGACCCCACTGCAGCTCTACACCGTGAGCAATGTGCTTGCCTTTCCGCGGGCGACGATCGCGATGTCGAAACGAGGTTGGTTGCATTTCCACAGCGTGCACCACCATCCGCATGACAATCGAGCGACAAGCATCCCTGATCATATTCTTACTGAGCTTGTTACCACCGCGTGGCCGCGCGTTCGCCTGCTTGAGGCCGAGGATGAACTGGCACCGGGACTTCGCACGTGGTGGTCAGGTGGGCACCACCGTGCATCCATGGTCGTTGATATTGACACGGCACAGGGTGTCGTTGCGGTGTCGGATAGTTACTTTTATGCGCAAAATGTTACTGATGAAATTCCGCTCGGTATTTCCGAAAATATGTATGAAATTCTCGACTGCTACGAACGGGTTCGTCGAAGTGCAGACATTATATTGCCCCTCTATGACCCCGAAAATTTCACTCGATACCCACGGGGCATTGTTGCCTAGTCTCAGCAACAGGCCGCGCATGATTCCTCGTCAATGATCCATCTCATCCCGCCACCTCCGGGGCGCATCATTGCGCCCTATGGACACGACCAGAATGCCTGATATCTCTCATGAAAGCACTTGTATATGATGGACCCCGGACGCTGAGTATTCGGGAGTCTCGAGAACCTATTGCGGGCGAGGGCAAGGCAGTTATCACCGTTATTGCAACCGGGATTTGTGGCTCTGACGCCCACGGATACACCGGTGAGACCGGACGCCGTGTGACGGGTCAGATTATGGGTCATGAGCTGGTCGGGCGAATTGCCCATGATGCGCCCGGTCTTCCCGCCCACACCCTTGTCACGGTTAACCCGCTCATCGGGTGTGGAGAGTGTGAGTACTGTGAGGTGGGAGAAACCCAGGGTTGTGCAACCGCCGTTGTCATCGGCGTCGATCCGGCACTGCCAGGCAGCTTTGCAGAACAGCTTGTCGTGCCCATCGGAAATGTTGTGCCGCTGTCGGAGTCAACTCCGGTTCTGCACGGCGCACTCGTGGAACCGCTCGCGGTCGGGTACCACGCGGTCATGCGCGGGGATCCGGTGCCGGATGATCGCCTTGTTGTTATCGGCGGTGGACCCATTGGGCAGGCTGTTGCCATTGGTGCACGGCGGGCTGGAGTGACACGCATCCTTGTTAGCGAACCCGTCTCTGCGCGTCGAGAACTGCTTGAACGCCTGGGGTTTGCGAGCACCGTCCCGGATGCACTCCCCGATGCGAGCGTGTCGGAGCTTGGCGGGAAACCCACGCTCGTTGTTGACGCCGTTGGTATTGACCACACCATCGCGTCGGCCCTGCAGAATTCAACCACTCGAGCGCGAATCGTTCTGGTGGGGATGGGGGCAAGCATCATGACCTTTGCACCGTATGCGCTCACTGTCGCAGAACGAACGCTTATTGGCAGCTACTGTTACTCTCGGGCGCACTTTGAGAGCACAGCGAACTGGGTTGCACACGTTCGGCCCGAGTTAGACCTGCTGATTGGGTCGACACGTCCTCTTACAGACGGTCCAGCGGCATTCCAGAGCGTGGCCAGCGGTGACGGTGAGGCGAACAAGGTCATGCTTCTGTCACAACAACTCGATTCGGGACGGGTGGCGGCCACGACCACCACCCCAGTCCCCGGGAGATATTCCGAGCGGTTTCGCACAGATTATTGAGAACCGCACTGTTCCAGAACACGGCGCGTGCCCGGGCATCCAGTGTGTCAAGGTACACATGCAGACTGAACAGAACTCGCTGCCTGCCCGGAAGGGGCATCCGTGGGGGCGTTGATCACGGCGCGCATTGCTTTGACTCGCTGCCTGCCCGGAAGGGGCATCCAGTGTGTCAAGGTACACATGAGACAGTTTCAGCAGCGCCGGGCAAGCAGGTAGCGGCTGCACGAGTGTTCTTTTGCGACCAAACCGTGTGACTCGAGCGACGCGACGATTGCGTGCACCGTTGACGGGGGCAGCGACAGGCGGTTGCAAGGTCGGTAATTCCGAGGTGGCGGGCACCCTGGAACTGCTGGATCATCGATAGTATTTATAGAGCGGCACTTCTGGTGCCTCACCTCACCCAGCGTTCAAAGGAGCACCATGGATACCAATCGTCGGTGGCAAACTCTTGCCGCTGAATTCCTCGGTACCGCCTTCCTCGTGTTTGTCGGGGTTGGCTCTGTGCCCGCGGCCCTCATCATGAACGGCGACAAGGGGATTGGTTTTGCCGATCTCGGCATTATCGCCTTCGCCTTCGGCACCATCGTTGTGGCGACCGTCTACGTGTTTGGGTACATCAGCGGTAATCACATCAATCCCGCCGTTACGGTCGGACTCGCGGTGACGGGTAAGTTTCCGTGGCGAGAGGTTCCCGGCTACCTTGTGGCGCAAATCCTGGGTGCGACACTCGGGGCCTTTGCTATCGCGGGTGTGCTTGGCGACAAAGCGAGCAAGCTGGGATTAGGCGTTGCCAGCTATGGTGCTGATGTCCCGTGGTATCAAGGGTTTTTCGCGGAGTTTGTGGGAACATTCCTCCTTGTCTTCACCGTGTTTGGTGTGATTTATCGCAAAGCTGCCGCCGGCTGGGCGGGCCTGGTGATCGGCCTGGTCGTGTTCGCCGCCATCATCCCGGTTGCACCGACGACGGGAGCATCGATCAACCCGGCACGCACCACCGGTCCGATGCTCGTGCAACAGATTCTGGGCGGACAGGTGCACTGGGAACAGTGGCCGGTCTACATCGCTGCGGAACTGCTGGCAGGACTCGCCGCCGCACTGGCATTCAGATTCATCGCTCACACACCGACAGACACCAGCCCCGCGACATCCACCGAAGGAGACAAGTCGTGAAAAAACTCATCAACGATCCCAGCTCGGTCGTACGTGATGCTCTCATCGGCATCGCTGCGGCGCATCCTGAACTGCGGATCGATCACGAAAATCGCATCATCTACCGCGGCGACACCCCGAAGAAAGGCAAGGTTGGTCTAATCTCCGGCGGTGGCAGCGGCCACGAACCGCTGCACGGAGGCTTTGTCGGTTATGGAATGCTGGATGCCGCGTGCGCCGGTGAGGTGTTCACTTCCCCCACGCCCGACCAGATGTTGGAGGCAACAAAGCAGGTCGACGGCGGTGCCGGGGTTCTCCACATCGTGAAGAACTACACGGGTGACGTCTTGAACTTCGAGATGGCCGCCGAGCTTGCCGCAAGTGAAACCGGCGTGGCGGTGGAATCGGTCGTGACCAACGATGATGTTGCCGTGCAGGACTCCCTCTGGACCGCGGGTCGTCGTGGCGTCGGGGTGACCGTCCTGCTCGAGAAAATCGTCGGCGCAGCCGCCGAAGCCGGACAGGATCTCGCACAGATTGCGGCGCTCGCGCGTCGAATCAACGAGTCGGGACGGTCAATGGGGATGGCTCTGACATCCTGCACCGTTCCGGCGGCAGGCAAACCGACCTTCGACCTCCCCGAGGGTGAGATGGAACTGGGTGTTGGGATCCACGGTGAGCCGGGTCGAACACGCGTGCCAACCGGAACCGCGCGCGACATCGCCGCGCAGCTTGTTGACCCGATCCTCCGGGACCTCGATTTCGTGGGTTCGCCCGTGATCGTCATGCTCAACGGCATGGGCGGCACACCCCTGCTCGAACTGTATCTCATGTTCGGTGAGGTCGCGGCGATTCTCAACAGGTCGGGTGTGACGGTCGCGCGCAATCTGGTCGGCAACTACATCACCTCACTGGAGATGACAGGATGCTCCGTAACGGTACTCAAGACCGATAACGACATGCTGAAACTGTGGGATGCTCCGGTGAACACCGCCGGACTCCGGTGGGGAGCATAACCAATATGACCGCCGATACCGGTTCGACAGGTGCCGTTTCGACGGCGACTATCATCGCATGGCTCACCGTGTTCCGTGATCTGGTTACCGCGAATAACGCGTACCTCACCGAGTTAGACTCCGCGATCGGTGACGCCGATCACGGGTCAAACATGACTCGCGGCATGGATGCGGTGGTCGCGCAGGTCGGTTCTGTTGCACCGGAGAGCATCGCGGAGCTTTTCACATCGGCGGGGATGACCCTGGTGAAAACCGTCGGTGGCGCGAGCGGTCCGCTGTACGGCACCTTCTTCCTGCGCTGCGGTTCAGCGACCCCGGCCGGTGCAACACAGCTTGATTCCACGGCGTTTGGTACATGCCTGCGAGCGGGACTCGAGGGCGTTGTCGCACGGGGCAAAGCGCAGGCCGGTGATAAGACGATGTTCGATGCGATGGCACCGGCGTTGGCGGCCTATGACCAGACGGTCGGCCGCGGAGCATCCCTGTCTGCTGCGGGTGTGGCGGCGGCAGTGGCCGCTGCCACCGGGCGCGATAACACCGAACCACTGGTTGCGAAGAAGGGCCGCGCCAGTTACCTCGGCGACCGCAGCGTGGGCCACATTGACCCGGGCAGCGCGTCAACGACCCTGTTGTTTGAGGCTCTGGCCAGAGCGCTGTCGGACACGTAGTCGTGATCGGAATAGTCGTGGTCTCGCACAGCCCACGGTTGGCTCAGGCTGCTCTCGAGCTTGCACTGGCAATGGTCCCGGGTAAGCGCCCGGCCATCGCGCTCGCTGCGGGAGCCGACGGCGATGTGATCGGAACCGATGCGAGCCGGGTGGCGGCTGCAATCGAAGAGGTTTCTTCTCCCGAAGGCGTTCTGGTTGTGAGTGACCTCGGCTCGGCAACCATGAGTGCGGAGCTTGCTCTCGAGTTGATTGATTCCTCGTCGACTCGAGTGGTGCTTTCGGATGCACCGTTTGTTGAAGGGCTCATCGCGGCCGTTGTCTGCGCCGCCGGGGGGGCAACACTCGCGGATGTTGATCGTGAGGCATCCACGGCGCTGCGTGCGAAGCGAGCACAGCTTGCCGCTGCACCACCCTCTCCGCACACAATCGAACACACTGACACCCGACCCCGGGACGGTGACTCACCTTCGCGATACCGGACCGAGCAAGTCGACCGGGGTGGCGTACCGACTCAGGCAGACTCACCTTTGCGACACCGGAGCGAGACGACCACCTCCGGTCACGTCAGTGGAACTTTCGGCTCACCCTCACCCTCACCCTCATCACCGTATCGAACCGAGATTCTTCCCAACGCCGCAGGACTGCACGCGCGACCAGCAGCGGTTATTGCGACAAAGGTTGCGCAGAGTGGTGAGCAGGTGACGATCACCAATGCGTCAGCCGGGCGAGGGCCGGTGGATGCCGCGAGCACGATGCTGCTGCTGTCGCTCGGTGCCCGTCAGGGTGACTCGGTGGAAATTCGAGGCGTCGGTGAGAGCTCCTCCGCGCTCGTGAGCGAACTGGCAGAACTTGTTGCGGAGGGATTTGGTGAAACCGCTGATGGTGCAGCGACTCCCCACAGTGTTGTCGCTCGCGCCCATCACTCTGCGGGTGACCCGATCGGGGTGAGTGCCGGTCGCCGAGCTGGGCGAGTTCTCCGAATGCCCGATCCGATCACCGAACCGAGCGCAACCGAGACGGTGCCGAGGGGTGATCGTGCGGCAGCGGCGGCTCGGATCGTGTCGGCTACGACATCCGTGGTTGCAGACCTCACCCGACGCGCGGAGACCGCGCAAGCAGGACACGCCCGCGATGTCTTGAACGCCACAGCACAGTTGACCAATGACCCGGTTCTCGTGGCGAACTCACAGCGAAGAGTGATGGTCGAGGGGCGTACTCCGCAGCGTGCGGTGTGGGATGCCGTCTCCCATCTCGCAGCTCAGCTCGGATCACTGGGTGGAGTCGGGGCCGAACGGGTCGCCGATCTACACGATGTTCGTGACCGAATCGTGGCCCAGCTCACCGGAGAGGCGCAACCTGGTGTTCCCACAAGCACCGATCCGTTTGTGCTTGTCGCAACCGATCTCGCCCCGGCCGACACCGCACTGCTTGATCCGCGCGTGTGTCTGGGCATCATTACCGCGGAGGGAGGCCCCACCTCTCACACCGCTATTCTCGCTCGGGCGCTGGGTATTCCTGCGGTCGTGGCGGCGGGTGCAGCGGCATCCGCCGCCGTGCTTTCCCCCGGTACCCTGGTGCTTCTCGACGGCATGACCGGTGAGATCGTCATTGATCCGACCCCCGAGCTTGTCGCGTCTGTTGCGACCGCGACCGCGACATCCACCGCTGTCACCGGCGCGGGTGCAACTGGCGACGGTTATTCGGTTCCGCTGCTCGCCAACATCGGTGGGGTATCGGATGTTGCGGTTGCGGTTGCAGCTCGCGCACAGGGCGTTGGTCTGTTTCGCACGGAGTTTTGTTTCCTTGACCGTGCTGATGCTCCTCGTCTTGACGAACAGATCGCGGCGTACCGGGCTGTTTTTTCGGGGTTTGCCGGACAGAAAGTTGTTGTCCGAACACTCGATGCGGGTGCTGATAAACCCCTACCGTTTCTGGCCTCCGGCCACGAACCAAACCCCGCGCTCGGTGTGCGCGGTTATCGCACGTCGTGGGCTCGTCCCGAGGTATTAGATCTGCAGCTCACCGCGATCGCCGCTGCCGCTGCCGCAGAGCGGGCAGATGTCTGGGTCATGGCACCGATGATCGATACCGTGGCCGAGGCCATCGAGTTTGCCCGTCGTGCGCGAGGCCAGGGCGTGTCCACCGTCGGCGTTATGATCGAAACTCCGGCGGCAGCGCTCATGAGCCGTGAGCTGCTGGATGTGGTTGACTTTGCGAGCCTTGGCACCAACGATCTGACGCAGTACACGATGGCCGCCGACCGGATGCTCGGTTCACTCGCCGCGCTCAACGATCCGTGGCAGCCTGCCGTTCTACGGATGATTGCCGCCGCAACCGGAGGAGCCGAGCAGGCGGGCAAGCCCATCGGCGTGTGCGGCGAGGCCGCAGCGGATCCGCTGCTCGCCGTCGTGCTTGTCGGTCTCGGGGTCGCGACTCTGTCGATGGCACCGCGTGTGATCGCCCCCGTCGCGGCGGTACTCGGTGGAGCATCCCGCGCGATGTGTGGGGATGCCGCGGCGCGTGCGCTGAGTGCGACCAGTTCGGCTGCGGCTCGGGCTGCTGTTAAAAAGGTGATGGAGAGCCGCTAACCGCGCATCACTGAACCCAATCGGCTCTAGACTGTGACCACGATGTCGACGACCTGCGTGCCCCCTGCGCCTCCCGTGCCCACAGTGTCGGTTCGGCGCAAGGTTTCCGCGTACATTGCTCTCACGAAGCCACGGATCATTGAACTCCTGCTCGTTGTCACCGCGCCGACCATGATCCTCGCACAGAACGGGATCCCGGACCTGTGGCTTTTTTTTGCCACGATCCTCGGTGGTGCGATGAGTGCGGGGTCGGCGGGGGCGTTCAACTGCTACATCGACCGCGACATTGACCGCGTGATGCACCGCACCAAGAATCGGCCGCTCGTGACGGGTGAGCTCAGCAATCAGGAAGCGCTCGTCTTTGCGTACGTGCTGGGTGTCGCGTCCATTGTGTGGTTGGCCGTGTTCACAAACCTTGTGGCCGCAGCACTGTCGCTGCTAGCAATCCTGTTGTATGCCGTGTTCTACAGCATTATTTTGAAGCGACGAACCGCGCAGAACATTGTGTGGGGTGGTGTTGCCGGATGCATGCCGGTGCTCATCGGCTGGGCTGCGGTGACGGGTGGGCTAGCATGGCCTCCGGTCATCCTGTTTCTCATTATTTTTCTCTGGACACCACCACACTATTGGCCGCTCTCAATGAAATATCGCGATGAGTACGAGGCCGCCGGGGTGCCGATGCTCGCGGTCGTGCGCGCCCGTGCGCAGGTTGGACTGCAGGTTATTTTGTACGCTTGGGCGACCGTCGCCTGCTCGCTGCTGCTCGTACCGGTTGCCGACATGGGCCTTATTTACACGGCATCAGCGATCGTCGCGGGTGGCTGGCTCATTTACGAGGCGCACCGGCTGTACGGGATGTCCCTTCGACACGGGCCCGTTGCACCGATGCGAGTGTTTCACTGCTCGATCGCGTATCTGTCGCTTCTGTTTCTCACCGTGGGAATTGACCCCCTGCTGCGGATCGCACTGCCCCGTTAGTTGGCTCAGCCGTGCCGGGTTGCTGGTTGTGTGCACATGACCTGGCTGCTCAGCCGGTAGGCCGCTTGAGCCGCAGGATGATCATTGTCGTGCTCGCCGCTGCGAGGGCAGCGAGCACGAGGTGCACTCCCACCGCCAACGGTGGAAGTCCGGCGCGGGACTGGTAGATTCCGACGAAAACCTGAACCACTACCACCAGCACCAGAACGAGGTACCACCGGGCCACCGGCAGTTTGCGAATGACCGAGTACGCCATGAGAGTAATTGCGAGCCCCGCCAGGATATAGCCGGGCCACGAGTGGATGTGCTGGAGGAGGGTCGCATCGAACCCATTGCGGGCAACATTCGGGTCACCCGAGTGCGGTCCGGCTCCGGTCGTGAGCATGCCGAACACAAGCGTTACGAACAGCACACAGCTGGCCAGGTGGGTGAGACGGGCAAACCACGGCGGTACCGCGAGCGTGCGAGGGCCCGGGAGATCTCGGAGCCGCGCCAAAAACACCGCCGCAACACAGACCAGCAGCACCGAAATGAGGTAGTGGAGCCCCACGATGAACGGATTGAGACCCGTGATGACGGTCACCCCACCGATGAGAGCCTGCACCGCAATACCTCCGAGCACGGTGAGTGCGAGGGCGAAGAGATCGCGGCGAGTGCGGTGGCGCATCCAGACGAGAATGACGATGACCAGTGCGACGACGCCGAGCAGCCCGGTCATCATCCTGTTACCAAATTCGATGATGCTGTGATAGCTCAGTTCGGTGGTCGGAATGAGTGAGGTGGCGGTGCATGTTGGCCAGGTGGGGCATCCCAACCCCGATTCGGTGAGTCGAACTGCGCCGCCGGTGGCAATAATCGCCACCTGACAGACAAACGACACCCACGCGGCGACGGTGAGACTACGGCCGATGTGAGCCTTGGAAGTAGGCGGAGTAGTGGGTGTCGTGGGGGAGGGGTTATTGCTCACTCCGCAATCTTAGATTCTACAGCGATCAACTCGCTGTAGACTAGGCGGCACAGGGGACGTGCCACACCCACAGTCGGCACCACAACCCACGCGGGTTCGACACTGAACCACCTGGCACCATTCATGACCCGAGCAAAGCAACCCGATTTGCGAGGGAATGAGCCGGATTGATAGCCGGTTGCACAGGAGAGAAAGAGGGAAACATCATGTCGGACGTCCTTATTGACCGTCCAGAGCTCGAGGGCTTGGGAACGTACGAGTTCGGATGGTCGGACTCCGACGCCGCCGGTGCGAGTGCCCAGCGCGGGCTCTCCGACGGTGTCGTGCGCAACATCTCGGCACTCAAAAACGAGCCTGAGTGGATGCTCCAGCGCCGCCTTCGGGCGCTGCAACTGTTTGAGCGCAAACCCATGCCGACATGGGGTGCCGACCTCAGTGAGATCGACTTCGACAACATCAAGTACTTCGTGCGCTCCACTGAGAAACAGGCACAGACCTGGGAGGATCTCCCGGAAGACATCAAGAACACCTACGAGAAACTCGGCATTCCGGAAGCGGAGCGCCAGCGGCTCGTCGCCGGGGTTGCTGCTCAGTACGAATCCGAGGTCGTGTACCACCAGATCAACGAGGAATTAGAGCGGCAGGGCGTCATCTTTCTCGATACGGACACCGCGCTGCGGGAGCATCCCGGCGTTTTTGAAGAGTACTTCGGCACGGTCATTCCCTCTGGTGACAACAAGTTCGCTGCTCTCAACACGGCGGTGTGGTCGGGTGGATCATTTGTGTATGTGCCGAAAGGTGTACACGTTGATATTCCGTTACAGGCATACTTCCGCATCAACACTGAGAACATGGGGCAGTTCGAGCGGACGCTCATCATCGCTGACGAGGACAGTTACGTGCACTACATTGAGGGATGCACCGCACCGATCTACTCGTCAGATTCACTGCACTCGGCCGTCGTCGAGATTATCGTGAAGAAGAACGCCCGCGTGCGGTACACAACAATCCAGAACTGGTCGAACAACGTCTACAACCTCGTCACTAAGCGCGCTACCGCGGCCGAAGGGGCGACAATGGAGTGGATCGATGGCAACATCGGTTCCAAGGTGACAATGAAGTATCCCTCGATCTTCCTCATGGGCGAGCACGCCAAGGGTGAGACGCTCTCGGTCGCGTTTGCAGGACCGGGTCAACACCAGGATGCCGGCGCGAAGATGATCCACATGGCGCCGTACACGCAGTCGTCGATTATCTCAAAGTCGATCGCGCGTGGTGGCGGACGTGCGGGGTACCGCGGTGAGGTACGGGTTGATGCCAACGCTCACCACTCCGCCAACACGGTGCGCTGTGACGCGCTGCTGGTCGACACGATCTCCCGATCCGACACCTACCCAGCCATTGATATTCGAGTTGATGATGTGCAACTCGGACACGAGGCAACGGTGTCGAAAGTGAGTGAAGAGCAGTTGTTTTATCTCATGGCTCGCGGTATTCCCGAAGACGAGGCAATGGCGATGATCGTGCGTGGATTCATTGAACCGATCGCGCGCGAACTGCCGATGGAATACGCGATGGAGCTCAATAAGCTCATTGAGATGGGTATGGAAGGGTCGGTTGGTTAGGGATGACCGCTGCAACACACGCCGCTCCCGCCGCGGTTGCTGTTTCTGGTGCGGTGCCAACTACGGCACAGCACGGTATGACGGCCCACTCCGACGGGGCACGGGCACGCCCGGCGATTCCGGTGCAGACTCGCTCAGAGCGGTTTCGGTCTGTGCACGCTGCCGACTTCCCGCCGGTTACCGGTCGTGAGGTTGCGTGGAAATTCTCACCGACTGCGCGTTTCACCGATCTTACCGACGGTGATCTAGACGGCTCTCGGCTCCCGTTCACCGCGACCGATGCCGCGGGCGTGACACTCTCCTGGATACCTCGTACCGACCCTCGGATCGGTACCGCTGGCACTCCGGAAGATCGTGCCGCTGCGAACGCCTGGACCGCAGTGACCGAGGCTCTCTGCGTCCATGTGGGGGGTGAGAACGAGAAGACCGTGACCATCACCCGTAGCGAGCTTGGCACTGCGCCACGCGCCGCACACACCGTCATCGAAGCCGCCCCGCACTCGCGAGGGCTCATCGTGCTCGCTGGTCAGGGTGATGCGCGGCTCAGTGAAAACGTGGAGATTCTCGTCGGTGCCGGAGCATCCCTCACCGTCGTGTCGCTGCAAGAGTGGGCGCCGGAGGCCGTGCATCTTGCAAGCCACTTTGCACGACTTGGCCGGGATGCTCGGCTCAAGCACATAGTCGTCTCGCTCGGTGGGCAGATTGTGCGGGTGAACCCCACCGGCCACCTCGCGGAGCCCGGCGCTGATATTGAAGCGCTGGGACTCTATTTCGCGGATGCCGGACAGCATCTCGAGCAGCAGGTATTTGTGCATCACGATGCCCCACACACGAAGAGCCGCGTCACCTACAAAGGGGCTCTGCAGGGCGAGGGTGCGCGCAGTGTCTGGATCGGCGATGTGCTCATCGGTAATACCGCCACCGGCACCGATAGCTATGAGCAGAACCGCAACCTTGTTCTTTCTGACGGCACTCGTGCTGACTCCATTCCGAATCTTGAAATTGAGACGGGTGATATCGCGGGTGCAGGGCACGCGAGTGCGACCGGGCGTTTTGATGATGAGCAGTTGTTTTATCTCATGGCGCGGGGTATTACCGAGGAAGAGGCGCGACGGCTCGTGGTCCGCGGGTTTCTCACCGAAATTGTGCAGAAGATCGGGTCGCCCGGGTTGGAGCAACGGCTCACGGCGGCACTGGACATGGAACTACGAAGGAGCTGAGGTGGTCGCGCAACGCGTGTGTATGGTGGCGGAACTGCAGGAGAATGCGGCATCGAAGTTTGTTGTAGACGGTGTTCCCATTGCCGTCGTCAAGGATGCCGCGGGTGAGGTGTTCGCGCTCGGTGATACCTGCACCCACGGTGATATTTCGCTTTCCGAGGGGTTTGTTGAGGATGACACACTCGAGTGTTGGGCACACGGCTCGAAGTTTTCGCTGACCACTGGCAAGCCGCTCACTCTGCCGGCCTACGAGCCCGTGCCGGTGTACGAGGTGTCGATTGAGGAGGGTGTCGTGTATGTTGACCCCGCCTCTGGCACGAAGTGCTAAAGAATTTTTCTGACGTTACGAAGACCTGATGTACCGAGAAACGAGAGTTACCAATGTCTGTGCTTGAGATTAAGAACCTGCATGTGAATGTCGCGACCGAACAGGGGGAGCGGGAGATTCTCCGCGGCGTTGACCTCGCTATTGCGGAGGGCGAGATCCATGCGATTATGGGACCCAACGGCTCCGGTAAGTCAACGCTTGCCTATACGATTGCGGGCCACCCGAAATACACGGTCGTGAGCGGGGAGATCCTGCTCGATGGTGAGAGCGTGCTCGCGATGTCGGTGGATGAACGCGCCCGCGCGGGGCTTTTTCTTGCGATGCAGTACCCGGTGGAAATCCCGGGGGTTACGGTAACCAACTTTCTTCGCACCGCAAAGACCGCAATTTCGGGGGAAGCGCCGTCGGTACGGACGTGGATCAAGGATGTGCGTGAGTCGATGGCGCGTCTTCGAATGGACGCCGCGTTTGCTGAACGTAACATCAACGAGGGGTTTTCTGGCGGCGAGAAGAAACGCAACGAGATTCTGCAGCTCGAACTGCTTGGGCCGAGGTTTGCGGTGCTTGACGAGACCGATTCTGGGCTCGATGTGGATGCGCTGAAGATTGTGTCTGAGGGAGTGAACCGGGCGAAGGCGAACACCGGTCTGGGCATTTTGCTTATTACGCACTACACCCGTATTTTGCGTTACATTAAGCCCGACTTCGTGCACGTCTTTGTGGCGGGCAAGGTGGCTGAGCAGGGTGGTTCGGAACTGGCAGAGCGGCTGGAGAACGAGGGTTACGACCGGTATCTGCCGACCGAGGCATCCGTTGCGGGCGGTGTGAGCGCGGGTGCGCCCGCACCGTCGAAGTAGGTGATCGTGATGGCTGTTGTATCGCTTGAGCCGCACCGTTACGACGAGGTGCTCGAAGCGCTGAAAGAGGTCATGGATCCAGAGCTGGGGATCAATATCGTTGACCTGGGGCTCATCTATGACCTTGGCTGGGATGATGAGGCCGATGCGCTTGTCATTCACATGACACTCACGAGCGCGGGATGCCCCCTCACCGACGTTATTGAGGAACAGACCGCGGAAGCGTTAGACAGTGTTGTTGACGCGTTTCGGATCAACTGGGTGTGGATGCCTCCGTGGGGGCAAGAGCGCATTACCGATGATGGGCGAGACATGATGCGGGCACTCGGCTTCGCCATCTAGCGGTACTTGGCTGTTGACAACCGGTTCTTTCCTGATTTTCTATTCTCGTTTCTGGCGTTCGTAGAGGGCAAGGGCGGCAGCGACCGAGACGTTGAGCGACTCGATCTGGGGGTTGGTCCGAACACGGTAGCGTTCCGTCACGTGGTCTTCGAGGTAGAGGGAGGATCCTCGTTTCTCGCTTCCGAGCAGGATGGCTACCCGCTGCTGCAGGGTTCTAAGCTCGCTCAACGCTAAACCCGCGTGGGCACTCATACTGATCATGAGAAGTCCCGTGTCCTGGAGGAATCCGATCAGTTCTTCGGCTTTGGCAAGGACGATGGGGAGGGTGAACACTGCTCCTCGGCTTGCGCGAACCAGACGTCGGTCCATGCTATTCACGATGCCGCTATCGACGAGTACAACCCCGGCTGCGTCGAATGCTCGGGCAGTCCGGACGATAGCCCCGACGTTGCCGGCAAGGCGAACACCATCCAGAACAACGATGTCACCCTGAGTGTTGCTCAGCTCATGCAGTTTCTTGGGGCTAGGTCGATGGGCGAGCGCGAAGAGTCGGGGTCGTTTCTCAGTTTTGAAGACTGTCTTTGCGACATCAGGTGAAACTGTGTGTATCGGGACGTCTGTAGGCAGACTCCGTCTGAGTTCGTGTGGGAGAGCGTGATCGGGTGTCAGGTAGAGGCTGTCTATCCGAAGCTTGTTCTGGATGGCTGCGAGAATATTCTCTGAGTCGTCAACGATGATGAGTCGCTGGCGCTCATCCCCAGCGTTGCGGAGGACGTCAGCGACTCGGCGGATCGCGGGGTGCCGACTACTGATCAGGGTGTCGGCTCCCACGAGGTCGTCGCCGACCGTGCTAACAGGAGGCAGATCCTCATGGTGTGGTTGCCCAGACATAGCAGAACTATATAGCACTTGCATACTACGTTCGTCGGGTTCGAGCCGACTGTGTTCTCTGCATACCGCTGCTGTTGATCGTGCGGTGCCGTCGTCACCACGTGTCATCGCGGTCGGGGGGTGCCACGCGGGTGCTGACGAGGGTTCCGTCGTCGAGTTCTGCCACGGGATGTCCTTCCAGCCATGTCAGTGTCCACAACTGTCCGGTGCCATCGGCGTGCCCTGCTTCGGTCGCGGCGATGAGCAGTCGGAATGCGGGTGGAACCGAATGTGGTGCTGGCGTACCGAAGGGCCAGCGAGTGCCGAGTCTCATGTGGCATCCCTGTTCATGAGGCATCCTTGTGGTTCACGTGGGGCATCTCTGTGGTTCACGAGGCGTTCGGGTTGATGGCAACATCGCGGACCTCGATGCTGTCACCCTCAACAAACTGCAGGTGGCTGATGCGCCCGACTGCGCTGAGGTCGGCGGCGGCGGTTTGGAGCAGGGCGAGTGCCTCGGCCGGTGCGGCGATGACGGCGCTGGTGATAGGGACTCGCTGCGAGAGCTTCGCGTCGGTCTTGGCGCGACGGATTCCGGTGAGTGCCTGGCTGGCGAGGGCGAGCAGGTTGCCTGTTGCACTGGCAGCGTGGGTGCGCAGATCGACCGGGTCAGGCCACGGTGCTGTGTGCACGGATGTTTCGTGGTTCCAACTCCATGCCTCCTCGGTTGCGAACGGGATCACTGGGGCGAAGAGTCGGAGCAGCACGCTGAGTGCGGTCTGGAGAGCGACAATCGCTGAGGTGCGTTCGGGGCTGGGTTCGCTGTAGGCACGTTCTTTTACGAGTTCGAGGTAGTCGTCGCAGAATGTCCAAAAGAATGTCTCGGAAATTTCGAGGGCGCGGGCGTGATCATAGTTTTCGAGTGAGCGGGTCGCCTGTTCGACAACCACGGCGAGTTCGGCGAGCATCGATTGATCCAGTGCTGCGGTGACGGGGGCGTCTGCGCTTGCGTCTGTTCCTTCGATCCCGAGGATAAACTTCGCGGCGTTGAGCACCTTGATCGCGAGTCGTCGGCCGATTTTTACCTGTGTTGGGTTTTGTGGATCAAACGCCGCGTCTGTGCCCAGCCGAGAGGATGCCGCCCAGTACCTGACGGCGTCTGAGCCGTGCGTTTCAAGTAGTCCCGCCGGGGTTACGACATTGCCCCGTGATTTCGACATTTTTTTACGATCGGGGTCAACGATAAAGCCACTGATTGCGGTGTTCGACCAGGGTGCGACCCCGTGTTCGAGCTCCGATCGGAGGGTGGAGGAGAAGAGCCAGGTACGAATGATGTCCTGACCCTGCGGGCGCAGGGTGTACGGGAATACGAGATCCCAGAGTTCCCGGTCGCGCTCCCATCCGCCCGCCAATTGTGGGGTCAGCGAGGAGGTCGCCCAGGTGTCCATGACATCGTGTTCGCCGATGAAACCACCGGGGGTGCCGCGCTGTTCTTCGGTGTACCCGGGTGCTGGCTGTGAGGAAGGGTCAACCGGCAGAATGTCTCGGTTTGCGATGATTGGTTTATCGAAGACAGGGGTGCCTGCGCCATCTAGTGGATACCAGACCGGGATCGGAACACCGAAGAATCGCTGTCGTGAGACGAGCCAGTCACCGGAGAGTCCACCCACCCAGTTCTCGTAGCGCACGCGCATGAAATCGGGATGCCAGGCCATCGTGCGCCCGTGTTCTCGCAGCCGCTCGCGCACCCGTTCGTCGCGTGCACCGTTGCTGATGTACCACTGTCGAGTTGAGACAATCTCGAGCGGCTTGTCGCCCTTTTCGAAGAACTTCACCGGATGGGTGATGGCTTGTGGCTCGGCGAGCAGTGCACCGCTCGCGCGGAGTTGCGCGACAACGGTTTGTTTTGCCGAAAAGGTCGTTTTACCCGCGAGTTCGGCGAACGCGGCGCGACCAGAGTCGCTCGTGATCGCCTCCGGAATCTCTGAGAGGATGCGTCCGTCAAAGCCGATGATCGCGCGGGTGGCTAACTGAAGTTCGCGCCACCACACGACATCGGTGACATCACCGAAGGTGCAAATCATGGCGATGCCGGTGCCCTTGTCTTTTTGGGCGAGGTGGTGGGCAACAACGGGTACTTCGACCCCGAATACCGGGGTCGTGACAGTGGTGCCAAAGAGTGATTGGTAGCGCTCATCGTCGGGGTGGGCCACGAGTGCGACGCACGCAGCTAGGAGTTCGGGGCGGCTTGTTTCAATCTCGATGGTGCTGCCGTCGGGGCGATCGAATGCGACACGGTGGTAGTGGCCGGGTTGCTCGCGGTCTTCGAGTTCGGCCTGTGCAACGGCGGTGCGGAAGGTGATATCCCACAGTGTTGGTGCGAGAGCCTGGTACGCCTCACCGCGCTCAACATTGCGCACGAATGCAAGCTGGCTGGTGAAGATTGCGTCGGGAGCGATCGTGCGATAGGTCTGAGTCCAGTCGACAGAGAGGCCGAGGGTGCGCCAGAGCGTTTCAAACTGCAGTTCATCTTCGACTGTGAGTTTTTCACACAGTTCGATAAAGTTGCGGCGGCTGATGGGGAGTTGGTCAGCTGCCCGGACAGCACCGTTCACGCCACCCACGGTTGGCGGCACAAAGTCGGCGACGTAGGGGAGTGACGGGTCGCAGCGGACACCGTAGTAGTTTTGCACTCGCCGTTCGGTGGGCAGTCCGTTATCGTCCCACCCCATCGGGTAGAACACGTGTTTGCCGCGCATCCGCTGGAAACGGGCGACTATGTCGGTGTGGGTGTACGAAAAAACGTGCCCAATGTGTAGGGAACCAGAGGCCGTTGGCGGGGGAGTGTCAATCGAGACTACGGTGTCGCGGGATGCTTCGTCGCGTCGAAACCGGTACGTGCGATCTTGTTCCCACTGCTGGGCCCAGCGTGGTTCTAGCCCCTCGAGTGCGGGTTTCTCGGGGATGCGCGGGGCATCGGGCCCAGAATGCTCTGCAGTAGTGTCACCGGGTGCGATGCCAGCTTCGTTTTTGGTCATGAGTCTCCGCAATATTGGCGGCACCGTGTCTGTGCTGAGGTGCCTGAGTGAGTGGCGGATGCGCCGTTAGCAGCCTAACGGGCACCGCCGACATTGGCACCCAGATCACCAACCCTGTTGTCGGTGACAACCTTGCGGTAGGACGCCGTTGGCGAAAAGATCATGGTTTGCGGTCTTGGGTGGTCAGCCGGTCGCCATCTTGCCCCTGCAAGCCGGGAACACCCGGCGGCCCTCAACGCCAGCTGGAATCCCCGGATAACTTGCCCCTGCAAGCCGGGAACACCCACGCCGCTGCCACGAGCGTCGGTGGCAGCGGCGAATCTATGGTGGACACAGCAGAAACCAAACCTGCTGCTATTGGGAGTAACAACTTCGTTCGACAGTAACTGTCAGTTAGCATCCAAAATATCGTTCGGGACTCCGGCTAGAACCTCTGTAGGTTCTCCCTCTCTCAACGGAATAATGGTCGGATGATCCAAAAAACCAATTTTTGTCGCGTGTTGAGCAGGGATAACGAGAAACTGCATCTCCTGAGGAGTCTGAAAACCTTCTCGAGGAGGAAGTGGTACGGAGCAAATTCCATCCCCACCACTGCGCGTTCCAAAGATAGGTAGTTACGCCGACAGCTTCAACACTGTGTGAGCATTTCGTGCGACCGTAGACCAAGGAACTGGAACCGACCCTGCTGGCAAACGTCGTCATTCCACTACAGTGGGCCGGGCTAGCAGCCATTGGCACACCCCTTGACATCTTTGTCATCGACGAGTCCAGCGACTCGGCTATCAATGGGTCCAGTGACTCGGCTATCAATGGGTCCAGTGACTCGGGCGTCGACGGGTCCAGTGACTCGGGCGTCGACGGGTCTGGCGATTCGGTCGCCGACGGGTCTAGCGATTCGTCGGACGTCAGCGGTACCTCAGAAAGTGATTCGGGATCGGCGGGCTCGGACGCTACCGCCCTAACCTCACTTGTCGTTAACGACTGTGTGTCTTCCGCATTTGCCGGATTCCCGAGCGTGATGACCATTGCAACCGCAACTAGCGCTACAACAGCTGATCTTACCTGGTGTTTCATAATTTGAGTTTCCCCCCTCAACAGGCCTGGCTCCGTAGCCACGCACGCATTGACACTACCATACATGTGAAGGTGAAGCGCCCGCATGTCGGTGGCAGGGCCGACAATTACGTCAAGATGCTCACGGACGAGCTCGAAGCGCCCGCATGCCGGTGGCGGGGTCTTGGGTGGGGTGGACAAAAGAAAAATTGGTCGGATCGAATCCGAGGACTTCGGCGGGGCCTTGGGTGGAGTGAACCAAAGGTCCCGGACGAGATCATGATCCGGGGTTTCGGGTCATCAATCCGCCACCACGGTCGCTTGAGTCCTGGCAGCAACATCACCACAGGGTGGGGCTATTCCACATCTGTAAGCCGGAACACCCATGCCGCTGTCACGAGTTCTGGTGCTAGCGGTTTATCCACGGTGGCCATAGCTTTGAGGTATCCGCAACGAACGACGCCAATGCGATGGTGTGCGCCTACAGAAACGCGCACCTGAAGAGAGCCAGGTGAATACGTGAGCACACACTGATCCGAGTCAAGACAATTGATATTTGTTCCCCCGTCACTGCTGTCTGGCAAACCTCCCGCGTCCAATTTTGAGTACAATCCAATATCTAGAACCTCCGGGGGAATATCGGATGAAATCACAATGGTGAGCGATGTTCCTGATGCCGGTAAAGGTGTTATAGGTACCAGTGTGAGATCTGTAAAGTTTAAGTGGACAGGTTTATCATCGGTGATCCAGTTGAGTTGAGAGAGTGCAATAACAGTGCCGTCGATTGTCACAGAGGGAACGATGTTCGGCGCGGAGATCAACTCGGTGAAAATTTCCGATGAGGGTTCGACCGGGGGAACATTCTGCTGTGCAGAACACCCGGTCGTTCCCACTGACAGGAAAATCAAACCTTTTGCTATGCCGCGCAATAATGTCGATCGACGGCGACCGTGAACTAGCATCCAAATCTCTGTACGGAACTCTGGTTGGAAGCTCTGTATGCCCTTCCGCTCTCAACGGAGTAATGTCTTGATGAACCAAAAAAGCTATTGATATCACTTGTCGAGCAAGGATAATGAGGTGTTGCGTCTTTTGAGTTGTTCGCCCATTTCCTCGAGGGAGAGCCGCCACGGAGCAAATTCCACCCCCACCACTGCTGATTCCAAAGTTCGGTAGTTACGCCGATTTCCTCGACACTGCGCGAGCATTTTGTGCGGCCATGAACCGAGGAGTTGGAACCGGACTTGTGGGCATAATCCGTCTTTCCCACACAGCGAGCCGGACTAGCTCTCACCGACACCTGTTGAGCTTTTATCCTCAGTGGGGCCGGTGACTCACCAGGAGCTAGCGGTACCCCAGCGGATACTTCCAGTGACATCTCAGTGGATGTTTCGGGGTCAGCGGCCGATCTTGCCCGGTGTTTCATAGTGTGAGTTCCCCCTCCAACGGCCCAGCCTCGTCGCTACGCGCGCACCCTGACGCTATTCAGTACGAGATCGGCCAGGGCGACGGCGGCTCCTCGCCGCTGCGCGCACCCTGACGCTATCACACGAGTGGACACAGAGCGTCCACGCCGTGTTCAAATCTGAAACGCAACACTGTGGTGATGCGATCAACGATAGGCTGGGGAACCAGCGACTGTGATCCGGCCATCACCGGGGAGTTTTCGGAAGAGCGCGCGGCGGGCCACGGCCCGACGGGCAGGTAGAACCGAACGGGAGAGCCCGTCATAGCCCACGAATGAGCGGCCCGGGGAGAGATCCCGGGGCAAGCGAGGTGGTACCGCGGAGTGACCGGAACTGGCACCCCGTCCTCGTGACGGCACGGTTGTCACACGACACCCACATCACAAGGAGCCAGCGTGTACCCCCGCACCCCAGGTGACGGCACGTTCGATGAGAGCACTGCGACAACCGGCCCCGCTGCGGCAGCCGAATCCACCGCCCCGGAACTCGCAGCTCCCGTCAACGGTGCGAAAGCGTCCAGCACCCACATTCCTGCATCTCCCAACTTCCCGGTGATTGAGCGGGAGATCCTTGCATTCTGGAAACGTGATGCCACGTTTGACGCATCCATCGCCCGGCGCGAGGGTGCACCGGAGTGGGTGTTCTACGACGGCCCCCCCTTCGCGAACGGCCTACCGCACTACGGTCACCTGCTCACCGGTTATGCGAAAGATGTATTTCCTCGGTTTCAAACCATGCGCGGCAAGCAGGTGCACCGTCGGTTTGGGTGGGACACACACGGCCTGCCCGCTGAGCTTGAAGCAGAGCGGCAACTCGGCCTGACCGATAAAAGCCAGATTGAGACAATGGGACTTGCAGCTTTCAACACTGCGGCCCGCGACTCGGTGCTGAAATACACGAAAGAGTGGGAGAGGTATGTCACCCGCCAGGCCCGGTGGGTTGACTTCGAAAACGACTACAAAACCCTTGATATCACATTCATGGAGTCCGTCATCTGGGCATTCAAGTCGCTATACGACAAAGGCTTTGCCTACGAGGGATATCGGGTACTGCCGTATTGCTGGCGCGATCAGACTCCGTTGAGTAACCACGAACTGCGAATGGACGACGACGTGTACAAAATGCGTCAGGACCAAGCCGTGACGGTTGCGTTTCCGCTCACCGGTGAGGCCGCTGAACACGCCGGGCTCCTGGGGGTTTCGGCGCTTGCGTGGACGACAACCCCGTGGACACTGCCCACCAATTTCGCTCTCGCGGTGGGCCCGAACATCGAGTACGTTGTTGTTCCGGTCGGCCCGGTGACAACCCCAGAACGACTCATACCGGGAACGGAATATCTCCTTGCCGCGGCACGCCTGGTCGGCTACGCGAAGGAACTTGGCTACGAGTCACCGGCTGCTGCGACCGCCGCGGTGACCCGAACACTGCGTGGCTCCGAACTCACCAGTATCCGGTACGAACCAGTTTTCGACTACTACTGCAATAACGAGGGGCTCGAAAACGCCTGGCGTATCCTCGCCGCTGACTACGTGACGGCCGAGGACGGCACGGGCATCGTGCACCAAGCCCCTGCCTACGGTGAGGAGGATCAGAAGATCGGCGACGCCGCAGGCATCCCGGTCATTGTCTCGCTTGATGAGGGGGGGCGGTTTTTGCCAGAGGTCACGGATGTCGCGGGACAGCTCTGGTTTGAGGCGAACAAGCCACTCACGCAGCTCATAAGGCAGAAAGCTCGTCTCATCCGACAGGCGAGTTTTGAACACTCCTACCCGCACTGCTGGCGCTGTCGCAACCCGCTCATCTATCGAGCGGTGACGAGTTGGTTTGTGCGGGTGACGCAGATCCGCGACCGGATGGTGGAACTTAACCAGCAGATCACGTGGGTGCCCGAAAACGTGAAAAACGGACAGTTTGGCACATGGCTGCAGGGTGCACGCGACTGGTCGATTAGCCGTAACCGGTATTGGGGATCGCCCATCCCGGTGTGGAAAAGCGATGATCCGGAGCATCCCCGTATTGATGTGTACGGATCACTCGGAGAGCTTGAACGTGATTTTGGGCGATTGCCGCGCAATGCCGACGGTGAACCCGACCTGCACCGTCCCTATGTCGATGATCTGACGCGGCCCAATCCCGACGACCCAACCGGTCGTTCGACCATGCGCCGTGTGTCCGACGTGCTCGATGTGTGGTTTGATTCTGGCTCGATGCCGTACGCGCAAGTGCACTACCCGTTCGAAAACCGCGAGTGGTTCGACACCCACAATCCGGCGGACTTTATCGTCGAGTACATCGGACAAACCCGCGGCTGGTTCTACATGATGCACGTGCTCTCCACCGCGCTGTTTGACCGACCGGCGTTCCAGAGCGTCGTCAGCCACGGCATTGTGCTTGGCTCCGACGGCCAGAAAATGTCCAAGTCACTGCGCAACTACCCGGATGTCGCCGAGGTGTTCGATCGCGACGGTTCCGACGCTATGCGGTGGTTTCTCATGTCGAGCTCAGTGCTGCGTGGCGGAAATCTCATCGTCACCGAGGAGGGGATCCGAGAGGGAGTGCGGCAGTTTCTGCTGCCGCTGTGGAGCACATGGTACTTCTTCTCGCTCTACGCCAACACCGCCTGTGTGGGCGGATATACGGCGCGGCGTCGAGTTGACTCGAGCGATGTGTTAGACCGGTACATTCTCGCCAAGCTGCACGATCTGGTTGAGGCGCTTACCCAGGATCTGGACGACTGTGATTCACCGCTCGGGGCGCAAAAACTGCGCGATTTCGCTGATGTGCTCACAAACTGGTACGTCCGACGCTCGCGAGCCCGATTCTGGGGCGGAGTGGATGGTGCTGCGGTGCCCAACTCCGACGGGGCAGCGGCGTTCGACACGCTGTACACGGTGCTTGAAACGCTGTGCCGCCTCGCCGCCCCGATGCTTCCGCTCATCACCGAAAAAGTGTGGCAAGGGCTCACCGGGAAGCGGAGTGTGCACCTGACTGACTGGCCTGAGGCATCCGAATTTCCCGCGAGTCCCGGTCTTGTCGCCGCCATGGATCGGGTACGCGAGGTGAGCAGCGTTGCGCTCGCGCTGCGTAAAAAGGCGGGCAAACGCGTGCGGCTGCCGCTGGCATCCCTCACCGTCGTGGTGGCGGATGTCGCGGTGCTCGACCCGTTCGTTGCGATTCTGCGCGAGGAGCTTAACGTGAAGACGGTGACGATCGCGCCGCTTACCGCGACCAGCGCGGAGGAACACGGGGTGACCAAGCGACTCACCGTCAATGCTCGCGCGGCGGGACCACGACTGGGCGGCGATGTGCAGCGGGTCATCCAGGCCGCACGGGCGGGGGAATGGCACGCGAGCGGTGATACGGTCACGGTCGGTGGAATAACCCTACTTTCCTCCGAGTATGACCTCGTGTTGGAGGTTGCCGAGCCGGCAGGTGCTCTCAGACCAGCAGCGGGTACTACCGGAACAATCGCGGGCCTTGGCAGACCAACCGCCAGCACTGCCGAGTCGGCAGCGGGTGCTGCCCGACCGGCGGCGGGCGCGGTCGGCCTCTTAGCGGACGGCGGGTTTGTGCTCCTTGACACTCATCCGTCACCGCACCTCGAAGCTGAGGGTTTGGCCCGCGATGTCGTCCGTGTCGTGCAGGAGGCCCGCAAGCAGGCGGGGCTTGAGGTGAGTGATCGGATCACCCTCACCCTCACGCTCGACCCGGCGGGTGCCGAAGCAGCAGGGGCGTTCCGTGAACTCATCGCTGCAGAAACGCTCGCCACAACAGTGACGGTGCTCAGCGAGGCATCCTTCACGGGTGCGACCGTGAATGACCGGAAAGACCGGGATGCCCGCAGGGTGGGCGAGAGTTCGCTTGTTGTCGTTACGCTAGAGGCGCGATGAATGCTGACTCGAACATCCCGGAGAGCCGTGCGCTGCGCCATCGTGACGCGGCACACGGTGTCTACGAGGACCTTCGGCAGCGGCTGAGCGAGGGGTCGCCCCAACCTCGACTCGCGCCGACCCGCCGCGCTGTTGAGATACTCGGAGATCCACACCTGGTGGCTCCGGTGATCCACCTCACCGGCACCAACGGCAAGACCTCGACGAGTCGAATGATTGAGAGTCTGCTGCGCGCGACAGGGCTGCGCACGGGAATGCTCACGAGTCCGCACCTGCTCTACTTCACGGAGCGAATCTGTATTGACGGTGAGCCCATTGCCGATGAGGCGATCGTTCGCAACTGGGCGGAAGTGAAACCGATTATTGGTCTTGTCGACGCGGAACTGCGCGCCACCGACGAATTACCACTGACTTTTTTTGAGGCGCTCACGGTGCTGGCTTTTGCCTGTTTTGCGGATGCCCCGGTCGATGTCATGGTGCTGGAAGTGGGGATGGGTGGGGAATGGGATGCCACAAACGTCGCCGATGGTCAGGTTGCTGTGTTCACACCGATTGCAATCGACCACGTTGATCGGCTCGGGAGTACGGTTACCGAGATCGCACGCACTAAGTCGGGAATCATTAAGCCCGCTGCTGCCGTTGTATCTGCCGCGCAAACCGTCGAGGCACTCGCCGTGCTGCAAGAAGCTGCAGACCTGCGTGAGGCGCACCTGCGGCTGGCCGACATCGATTTTGCGGTGAGCTCGAGTGAACCTGCGCCGGAGGGTATCCGGCTGACCGTTCGCGGGATCGCGACAGATTACCCCGACCTTGTGCTGCCGTTGCACGGGAGTCATCAAGCGCAGAATGCGGCTCTTGCCGTGGCGGCCGTGGAGGCGTTCATCGGCGATGGTCGGGTGCCGTTGGCGACCGAGATTGTCGAGACCGGACTAGCGACCGCGACATCCCCCGGCCGGTTGCAGCGCCTGAGCCGGTCACCGCTAACCCTGGTCGATGTTGCGCACAATCCGCACGGTATTGCTGCCCTGCTCGCGGCGTTGGCCGACTACCCCGGGGTGGATGAGTTTGCGCTTGTCTGCGGGGTGCTCGCCGATAAGGACTGGGATGGGATGGCGCGGCTACTCGCACCGGCTGCCGCGCGGTTTTTTGTGACGAACCCGACCTCTGATCGCTCGTTGGCCCCACCTCTTTTTGCCACGGCATTGCGCACCCACGGTGCACACCGTGTCGATACTGTTCCGGAAGCACATGACGCGCTGAACGCTGCCCGTGACTGGGCGAGCGCCGCGCCGCGCCGCGCCGTCGTGGTGACCGGATCAGTCGTGCTTGTAGGCGACGTGATGGCGAGCGCACATGCCTGAATTTGTTCCGTCGAACACATCGAATTCGCCGCTTGAACCCGGCTTGTCGAGCGCAACCGTGCCCTCACCAGAATCACCGCATACCCCGCGGCCGACTGTTCGACGACGTCTCGCCGGGATCGTGCTCGGGTGCGAACTCATCATCGTCTTTCTTGCGGCACTGGTTGTGTGGGGACTCGCGCGCGACACGGATACGGGTGGCATTCCGGCTTGGTGGAACCTCGTCGCCGGTGGCATCCTCATCGCTCTCATTATCGTGACGCTCGGGATGCTCCGCTACCGCTGGGCGTTTATCGCAGGCTGGAGCGTGCAGGCTCTCATTGTCACCGCCGGGGTGCTCAACCCCGCCATGTACGTTGTTGGTGCTCTCTTTGGCGGACTGTGGTGGTATTGCATGGTCGCCGGGGCGCGCATCGACCACTCTGTGATTGAGGTTGCTACATCCGATCTCGACCGTGAATTCCCTGTTTGATCGTTCATCCCGAAAGGAATCTCAATGACCGTCACCACTGAGGAAACCCTCATTCTCGTCAAACCCGACGGTGTTGTGCGCGGGCTCACCGGCGAGATACTCCGCCGCATTGAGGCCAGGGGTTACCGGCTCGTTAATATCCGCCTCGTGCAGGCCAACCGCTCACTGCTTGCGCAACACTATGCCGAACACGAGGGCAAGCCCTTCTACGAGCCGCTCATCGAATTTATGCAGTCTGGCCCGGTTGTTGCGATTCGGGTGGCGGGCAACCGCGTGATTGAGGGGTGTCGTGCGCTTGCGGGTGCGACCGATCCCACGGCGGCAGCCCCCGGCACAATCCGCGGCGATCTCGCACGCGACTGGGGTCTCAAGGTGCAGCAGAACCTCGTACACGGTTCAGACTCACCCGAGTCGGCCGCGCGCGAACTCGCACTCTGGTTCGGGTAACCCACCAACTTGTGAGAGCGTCACGTAAGCGCGCTACAGTCCCCACGCATTCCGCAGATCCAACAAAAGTCGCGGGATCGCGTTCATCTGAAGCTGTGCGATGAGGATGACGATGACGTAGCAGACCAGCGTGATGAGCGGCACCCAACCATAGAGCCGTGTTGCCACCTGTTTCACCGGATTGGGGGCGGCGATGGTGCCATCCCGAAGATTGCGCAGCGTCACCATCCAGAACGTGGGGATCGTGACGGACCACGTCAGCATGCACCACGGGCAGAGCACGTCAAGTGAGAAAATGCTCTGGTAGATGAGCCATCCGACGAACACAAGGGC
>Ga0081606_1000186_pt1 | contig 33526 bp, 30 predicted proteins | sample EareggfetidaYelm_FD_71127 | JGI IMG/M metagenome (GOLD analysis project Ga0081606, IMG submission 71127) | Earthworm egg capsule microbial community from the University of Washington, USA - E. fetida Yelm (SPADES assembly) (version 2) | ecosystem: Host-associated > Annelida > Reproductive system... | reverse complement strand
TTGGATAAGTATTTGATTGCGTGTCATTGCTGTGTCTTAACGTTGCTGCTTCGAAACTTTGAAACAAAAAAAAGCGCCTCTTTCAAAGCGCTTCCATGTATAAAACTAACTAACAAAATTTAATTAAAATCGAAACGAACGCCGTATGAAATGTTGTTCTGATCGACCGCATTGTCTTTAAACAGCGGATTGATGTCGTATTTTACATACAAGCTGATTTCTTTGTAGCCAATGTATGCACTGGCGCCGTAGATGAAATCGTTGACATTGTAACTGCCTTTGGTTTTTTGGGTCACGTCATTTCCGTCGGCATCTTCGAACTCGAGGATTTGTTTGGATTTGACATTGAATCCTGCGTAACCGCCAAGTCCGACCCGGAAAGCCTGGTGTGTTTTAAAAATGCGTTTGTCATCTTTCATTTCACTGCCCGAAAAGTCGAATTCAAAATGCACCGGAACAACCAGGTTTACATTTCTGAAACGGGAATCTTTCAAGTGAATTCCGGCTTCAACTAAATCGGTTTGCTTGCCATTTTCGTCAAACATCCTGTTGTCTGTCGGGCGCAAATTGTTGTATTGCAATGACAAGCCGTATTTGATATGCAACAGGTTGTTTTCTTTGAAAATCCTGGTATTGTTTGTAACGCCCCATTCGTAAAAGTGCGAGCCGAAATACCTGAAATCTGAATGCGCAAGCGCGTTATCGGTTACTAAATTATTGCCTCCCAGTGCAAAAACAAATTGGGAAGTTGTTCTTTGCTCGCCGTTGTCATTTTCCTTTTTCTTTTTCGTGTTTTCCCAACTGAAGTAATATTTCTTCGTAGAATCTTTTTCGGCGATCTTGCCGTCAACTTTTTGCTGAACGAGCTCTTTTAATTCCTGTTCGGCCTGGGCTGTGCGGAATTCAATGTTTTTAGCACGGGTTTCTGCGAGTTGCAGTTTTTTGTCTTCGGCATCTTTGGCAGAGATTTCTGCATTTTCAAGTTGTTGGTTTACGCTTTCGACTTCAGTTTTTAGCGCTGCTTTTTCTTCTTTGGTAATGTTTTCGATTTTTACCGCAATAGATTTGGCGCGGTCTTCAAAGGTTTGCTGTCCAAAAACTTTCGTTAAAAAAAGGCATAGGAAAGTTGTGAGGTAAATGGTAAAATTTCTCATGATTAGGTGATTTTAAAATTTTGATTAATGATTTTCTTCTTCGAGTGCGTTCCTGTTTGCAATCGCCACTTTGGCATTTCTGTAATTTTTTCCGACCGAATTGATGACTTTGTCGCGGAAAGAAAGTTCGAGTTCGCCATCCACTTGCGATAACAAGCTTTTTGCATTGACTTTTACGGAACCTTTGGAAGTTTCCTGATTGGAATTGGATTGCGCCATCGCCAAAAGCTCGTCAGCATTTCGGTTGTTGGCTAAAACAACGTTTGACACGCTGTTCGTTTTTTGATTAATGATTGGACTTTGGTTTTGATTGATTTGCTTTTGATTGATGGTATTTTCTGCCAACTGGCTTTCGTTTGTTGTTTTTCTGATATTTTGAATTGGCTTGATTGATTTTGGATGATTGTCATTCGAATCTTTTACAATTGGATTTGGCATTTCGGCAATTGCAGCTGAATCCGTTGTATTTGAAATTTGTTCGGTTTGATTTGTCGGATTTTCTGCTGGTTTTTGTCCTTTGTTTTCAAAAACCACCTCATTTCTTTTCACATCAATCATTTCCTGGGTCGAACTCAAATAAATCGTGCCAATCAGCAAAAAACCGGCGATACTTGCGGCGATATACAGCCATCCGAAATTTCTCTTCGGTTTCTTTTCTTCGGCAACAGTTAGCATTGCATCAAGTCTGTCCCACGCATTCGCACTTGGGTTGATTTCCCTCTGGTTCAGCTTTTCGCTAAAATCCTTCTCCATTTTATTCCGTCCCATTGTCGTAATTTTTTAATTTGTTAATCTGCTCCTGCAACATTTTCCTGGCGTGGTGCAACTGCGATTTTGATGTGCTTTCGCTGATTCCGAGCATGTTTGCGATTTCCTGGTGTTTGTAACCTTCAATCGCATACAAGTTGAAAATCATCTTATAACCTTCCGGCAGCGCATCGATCAGGAATTGGATATCATCGACGCTAAAATTGCTTTCTATATTATTGAACGAATCTTCCTGATAAAATTCATCTTCCAGGAAACTGACTTTCTTTTTTGCCCTGATGTAGGAAAGGCATTCGTTGATCATAATCCGGCGGATCCAGCCTTCAAAACTTCCTTTGTTTTCAAAATGTTTCAGATTGGTAAAAACCTTCATAAATGCGGTAATCATCAAGTCTTCGGCATCGTGCAAATCTTTAATATATTGTCGGCAAACGCTTAACATCTTCGGAGAAAATCTCGTGTAAATCATCTGCTGTGCCTGTCGGTTGTTTTCGACTGCCAAACGAATGGTTTCGTGTTCTTCCTGATGTAAGTGGATTACTTTCAAAATCGTTATTAAAGAGTTTCTATTAGCATAGACGGGAATTGATGCGAAAGGGTTGTATGGAAGATTAAAAAAATTTAAATATTTTTGATTGAAAGATTAAAATCCTAATAAAATAAAGCTTTCGCGGATGCAAATATTTTTTATTTTTTTCGTTCGATGACGTAATTGACCATCAGAATTAAAGCCGATTTGAATTCAGATTCGGGATAGTTGTCTAACAATTGAAGCGCTTCCTGTTGGAATTCGATCATTTTTTCTTCGGCATAAGCCAAACCATTGTTGTTTTTAACGAATGATATGACTTCTTTGACGCGCTTTTTATCTTTATTGTGGTTTTTGATGGAATTAATGAGCCAAGATTTTTCTTTGGACGAACAATGGTTCAAAACATGAATCAGTGGAAGTGTCATTTTTTGTTCTTTGATGTCGATTCCGGTTGGTTTTCCAATGGCTTCTTCGGTATAATCGAATAAATCATCTTTGATCTGGAACGCCATTCCGATGAGTTCACCGAATTTGCGCATATTCTCCACCTGAATCTCATCTTCAATCATCGATTTCGCGCCAAGCGCACAACAGGCTGCAATTAAAGTTGCTGTTTTCTTTCGGATGATTTCGTAGTAAACGTCTTCGGTAATGTCTAAGCGTCGGGCTTTTTCAATCTGGAGCAATTCGCCTTCGCTCATTTCGCGTACGGCAACGGAGATGATTTTCAATAAATCGAAATCGCCGTTATCAATGGAAAGCAATAATCCTTTCGACAACAAATAATCACCAACCAAAACGGCAATTTTGTTTTTCCAAAGTGCGTTGATCGAGAAAAATCCGCGGCGTTGGTTGCTGTCATCGACCACATCATCATGGACTAAAGTTGCGGTATGAATCAATTCAATGACTGATGCACCGCGATACGTGCGTTCGTTTACTTCGCCTGCAGAAACCATTTTTGCAGTTAAAAACACAAACATCGGGCGCATTTGTTTGCCTTTTCGGTTTACGATATAATAGGTAATCCGGTTCAACAGCGCCACTTGTGAAGTCATCGACTGGTAGAACTTTTTCTCGAAAAGTTCCATTTCCTGAAGAATGGGCTGTTTTATTTGTGAGGTAACATTCATTGGTTTTCAAAGATACTTATTAAGTTTCGGAGTTGCAACCGTGAGTGTTTTAAGAAATGAAATTTAAACTGAAATAATTCTGTTGTGTTTTTTTCAAAAACAAAAAAACACAACAGAATTTGTTGTAAAAATTCGTTTTTGAAAAAAAACCAACAGAGTTTCCAGGTGAATCTTTTTATTTAAAGCATTCCATAAAAAAAGCATGCTTATAATGCATGCTTACTGTGTTTGTGCAGAAAAGTCTTTTGTTTTGTATCGCCAAATAAAATTATGCTTCTTTGTTTGCCAATTGCCCGCAGGCAGCATCGATGTCCTTTCCACGGCTGCGACGGACTTTCACAACAATGTCGTTTCTTTCCAACGCTTTTACATATTCGTTGATCGATTCATCCGAAGCTTGTTGAAATTCGCCATCATCAATCGGGTTGTATTCGATCAGATTGACTTTACATGGCACATATTTGCAGAATTTAACCAAGGCATCGATCGACGCTTTATTGTCATTGATGCCTTTCCAAACCACATATTCATACGTGATTTTGCTTTTTGTTTTTCGGTACCAATATTCGAGTGATTCACGCAAATCGGCTAATGGAAAATTTGCAGAAAACGGCATAATCCGCGAACGAATTTCATCAATCGCCGAATGCAACGAAACCGCCAGCCTGAATTTCACCTCATCATCAGCGAGTTTTTTAATCATTTTCGGGACGCCGGAAGTTGAAACGGTAATGCGCTTTGGCGACATGCCCAAACCTTCGTCGGAAGTGATTTTTTCTATCGCCTTGATCACATTATTGTAATTCATCAAAGGCTCGCCCATGCCCATAAACACGATATTTGAAAGCGGGCGATTGTGGTACAATTTGCTTTCATTGTGAATCGCGACAACTTGGTCGTAAATTTCATCCGGATTTAAATTGCGCATTCTTTTAAGTCGCGCTGTAGCGCAAAAGTTGCAATCCAAACTACAGCCAACCTGGCTAGAAACACAAGCCGTCGTTCTGGTTTCAGTCGGAATCAAAACCGATTCGACGACCAAACCGTCATGCAAACGCACGGCATTTTTGACTGTTCCGTCTTCGCTGCGTTGCATTTGGTCCACTTTAATATGGTTGATCACAAAATTTTCCTCGAGCATCACACGCGTCGGTTTTGCGACATTGGTCATATCATCAAAACTGTGCGCATTTTTGCTCCAAAGCCATTCATACACCTGATTGCCGCGAAAAGCCTTATCGCCATTCGACACAAAAAAATCCCGTAGCTGTTCTTTGGTTAAAGCGCGTATGTCTTTTTTCTCGATTTGCATGCTGCAAAAGTAGGTTAATTTCTGAATTTGTTGATTTGATAATTTATAACTTTGGCAAAAATTTAAACGATGCACTTTATTTCAGATGAATTGGACGATTATGTGACGCAACATTCTGAGAACGAACCCGAACTACTCGCGGCTTTGAACAAAGAAACCTACCAGAAAATTTTGCTTCCGCGGATGCTGAGCGGGCATTTTCAAGGACGCGTTTTGAGCATGCTTTCGAAACTGATCCGTCCGAAATCGATATTAGAAATCGGGACTTACACCGGTTATGCGACTTTGTGTTTGTGCGAAGGTTTGCAGGAAAACGGAACCGTTCATACAATTGACATCAATGAAGAACTCGTTGATTTCCAACGCAAATATTTTGACAAATCACCTTGGGGAAACCAGATTACACAACATTTGGGCGATGCTTTGGAAATTATCCCAAACCTGAACACCAAATTCGACCTCGTATTTGTCGATGCCGACAAGGAAAATTACATCTCGTATTTTAATATGATTGTTCCAATGATGGAAAAAGGTGGAATCATATTGTCTGACAATGTTTTGTGGAGCGGAAAAGTATTGGAACCTGTACATCCGAAAGACAAAAGCACCAAAGAATTACTGGAATACAATCAATTGTTAAAGGAAGATCCGCGTGTAGAAACGGTTTTATTGCCAATCCGCGACGGCCTAACCGTTAGTCGGATTGTCTAATTGTTCGCCTTGCGGAAAATATTTGTTTCGGGCGAATTTGTAAATCTGCCAGAATAAAAGTGCCGTCAGGCTTCCCCAAATGTATCCGCATAAAATGTCACCTGGATAATGCAAACCCAGGTAAATCCTGCTGTAAGCAAATATGAACGGCCAGATAAAAATAAAGCCCATATATTTAACATATGGTTTCAGTACCAAATACAAAAACATCGCTGAAGCCATTGAATTTGAAGCATGCCCGGAGATAAAACTAAAGGATTTTCTGGTTTGAACGGCGCGAATGAGTTTGGCCAATTCGGGTTCATTTCCCGGCCGCAACCTCTGGAAACCATTCTTAAAAAGATTCGTTGTCTGATCTGTAAAAGCAATTAACAATCCCATACAAATCAGAATCAAAATGGCATGACGCCAACCCAAATGTTTAAAAATCAAATACGCGAATAAAAAGAACATCGGAAGCCAGTTGATCTGCTTCGTAATAAATCCCCAAAAAGCATCCCAGCTTTCATTGCCAAAGCTGTTTAGATAAACAAACAATTCACGGTCTAACTGAAGTAATTGGTCCACCATTATCGCTGCCGTTTGATTGGTCCGGTAATATCGTCGATTTCTTCTTTGGTTTTCGACACTTCTGCAGTGGTATCATTGACGATATTTTCAGTAAATTTTGTCAGCTGCGTTGGTGTATCGCCCAGGATATTTTCTTTTGCCTGATTGATCTGGGCATTAATGCTTCCGGTAATATCGGTCAGTGTTTTGGTATCAAAGCCGCTGCCTTCCGCACCTTTCTGGATTTCGCTTTTGATATCGTTTGTTGCATTTTTGAGTTGCGCCATCGCTTTTCCAAGCGTACGTGCCACATCCGGAATTTTATCCGAACCGAAAAGCATCAGTGCAATAAACATAATGAATATCAATTCCCCGCCGCCAATTCCAAACATAATGATGTGGTTTAATTACAAGTTTGTAAAGTTACAAAGTTGTGCCGTTTTAAAACACGTTAATTCGTAAATAATTAACATCAGTCAAATTTAGACTTTACGATTTCTTTTGGCCAGGAATTATTAGATGGATCAACATCTGCAGTTTCCTCTTTGGGATCGATCTTAATTTTTGCTATCGGTTTTTCAGTTGCGAAAGTACGCGACACCTCGGCATCATTCATGCGCCAGATTTGTGCCGGAAAATTGTGGTTTTCTTTGCTTCCGTCCTCAAATGTCAATTCCACAAGAAGCGGCATTACCAGTCCGCCGGGTTTGCCGAAGGTGACCTGGTAGAAATATTTCGGATTCTTCAGTTTTGCCCTTTCTTCCACTGAAAAATTCGCAGACAAATAATCATTCAATGGTTTTACATTTTGGGCATCAAAAGGTTTATTCATATCAGGTTTGAAATTTTCTCCGCCCTCGGGAACCATATACACTAAAGCACCAACAGTATTGAGTCGTTGCCTTCTTGTTGCTTCCTGAACCGTAATATTTTTCGGACTTTCATCCGTTACAAAAAAGCGCTTGACTTCTTTGATGCCAATGTCGTTAAAATCGGTAGTGTAAAACCAGCCGCGCCAAAACCAGTCAAGATCGACTGCCGAAGCATCTTCCATCGTCCTGAAAAAATCTTCAGGTGTCGGATGCTTGAATTTCCATCTGTTGGCATACATTTTAAATGAATAATCAAATAAGTCGCGACCCATGACCGTTTCGCGCAGGATATTGAGCGCTGTTGCGGGTTTGCCATATGCATTGTTCCCAAATTGCCGGATGCTTTCCGAATTTGACATAATCGGCTCCAGTGTCGTCTGATCGCCGTTCATATAAGGAACGATCAATTTCGCCGGGCCGCGTGTGACCGGAAAATTTGCTTCCCATTCCAGTTCGGCCAGATATTGCATGAACGTATTCAAACCTTCATCCATCCACGTCCATTGGCGTTCGTCTGAATTGACAATCATTGGAAAAAAATTGTGCCCTACTTCGTGAATGATCACGCCGAGCATACCGTATTTTACATTGTCTGAATATTTTCCGTCTTTATCCGGGCGTCCAAAATTCCAGCAAATCATTGGATATTCCATGCCCTGATCTGCAGCATTTACCGAAATTGCTTTGGGATACGGATAATCAAAAGTGCGCGATGAATAACTTTTGAGCGTGTGTGCAACTGCTCGAGTTGAATATTGTTCCCACAACGGATTGCCTTCTTTAGGATATAGCGAAATTGCCATGACATTTTTACTGCCAAGTTTGACCGCCATTGCATCATAAATGAATTTCCTTGACGTTGAAATCCCGAAATCGCGTACATTTTCAGCTTTAAATTTCCAGGTTTTCTTTTTGTCGGAAAAGGATTTTTCAGTCACCATTGCTTCTTCCTGAGTAACGACAATGACTGGTTTGTCGAATGTTTTTTCGGCCAATGCGTATCTTTTTTGCTGTTCGGAAGTGAACACTTCATTGCGGTTCAGCAGCGTTCCGGTCGCATCCAGAATGTGATCGGCCGGAACCGTAATGTTCACTTCAAAATTTCCGAACGGCAATGCAAATTCACCGCTGCCCCAGAATTGCATATTTTGCCAGCCTTCAACATCGTTGTAAACAGCCATTCGCGGATAAAACTGTGCAATCACATACAAATTATTGCCATCAGGAAAATGTTCAAAACCTGAACGGCCGCCTTCAATTTGATAATTGCTGATGTTGTACCACCATTTTACCGAAAACGAAATTTTCTCGCCATGCAGCAACGGTTTTTCAAGGTTGATACGCATCATGGTTTCGTTGACCGTATAAGACATCGGTTTTCCTTTGACGTCTTTAACGTAGTCGATTTTAAATCCGCCGTCAAATTTTTGTTCTAAATATTTTCTTGTAAAACCCGTAACCGCTATCGATTTATCTGCTTTTTCATCGTCTGCCAAAAGCATTTGGGAATTTTTAGATTTCCTGTTTTGATCAAGTTGCAGCCACAAATATTCGAGCGGTTCTTTGGCATTGTTGTGGTACGTAATCGTTTCCGATCCGTAGAGTTTGGTGTTTTTATCGTCAAGTTCGATATCGATTTTATAATCGGCCTGTTGCTGGTAGTATTCCGGGCCGGGTGCTCCGGATGCGGTTCTGTACATATTTGGCGTAGCCAGTAAATCGTACATTTGACGAAATTTATTGACATCTTCATGTCCTTTTTTAACTGTTTCCTGAGAAAATCCGAAAAGAGTGAAAATTAAAAAAAATGCCGTAACTGAAATAAAATTTTTCATGCGAATGGTAGTTTTGGTCGCTAAAAATAATGTTTTTTTGATACCTGAAAATCGATCAGTCGAAATTTAACGTTCCCGATTTTTGTTCGCCAGACAACAACAAACTCTGCTTTTTTCCGGCAAAATTTGCCTGGATGATGTTTTGCTGATCATCGAAAACTTCGGTCAAAACAGCATTCTGGATGTACAGGCTTTTAACTTTAGTCACGTCTTTGATAGAAAAGTAACAGATCAGGACATTATTTTCAATTTCCTTGCTATGGAAAAACATTGGCCGAGGCTGGCCGTTGACTTTAATTGAAAAATTCTGATTCAGGTATTTTTTGAGTAGTTCAGCATCTTCAGCGGTTTCAGAAGTTTCGCCTAGATTGGTTTTGACTTTGTATTTTTTTAAAAGTGCCGCATTGAGGTCGTCTGTAAAAATGCGCGTCGTAATTTGCAATTGCTTTTTTTCTGTACTGTAATTGATCTGGTAAATGGCTACGTAAAATTTATGCATGGCAAACGCCGACAACAGCAGCACAAAAATTCCGGTAAGAAAAAATATAGTACTTTTTCTCATTTGCTGGCAGCGACAATTTTTTTAAACTCGGTATTTTTACTGATCATGAAATCCATGAGCCCGAACTTGGTTTCGTTTACTGTAAAATCTTTGACTTTCGGATCGGTTTCGCAAAACATCACGAACAATTTAATTTCTTCGTCTTTGAGTTCGAGTGTTTTGTGAAAGAAATTATAATCGAATTTTTTAAGGACGGCTTCCGAAAATTTAAGTTTTTCCACTTCTTCCGGTTTGTTCCTGTTCAGAAGTTTGACAACATCTTTATACAGACGGACAAAATTAACACCATTCGGAATTGCATTATCCGTAGGCATTGCAATATTTTTTACGGTTGATTGCGAGTCGCCGAAATACTGCTGATCAACTATACCTTGTGAGTTTTTGACTTTCTTTTTTTTATCGCCTTTTTTCACGACGACTTCTGTGAGTTCGTAAGCGATCGGCTCCATTTTGATGCGAAGTGCGTCCGGATTGTCTGTAGCACGCAATGGGATTTTCCTCGACCTGAGTGTCCAGCCCGACAAAACCAGCGTATCGTTTACCTTCGCCATAATTTTAAAATACCCTTCGGCATCTGTGATGGTTGACGTACGCGAATTGGTATTAAAAACCATGATGTTTTCAACATTAGTTGAATCTTTGACCACTTTTCCGCTCCACATTTTAGGCTGTTCCTGAGAAAAACCAAATTGGAATAAAAAGCAAAGCAGTACTGATGTTTTAATTTTGAGTTTCACTGGAGATAATTTCATTGTAATTTAGGGCTAATTTTTTAATGTAAAAAAGAATCAGCGTTTTATTTTTGGCGTTCAGTGCCCGAACAAAATCGGTATCTTCAATAATATAATAATGAAAACCCGAGATGTAAATTTCGGGGATTTTTAAGGTTTCGATGTAAAAACTGTCTTCGTACAAACCGTCGAGTTTGAGCAGCAATCGCTCTTTTCGCTCTACGATCACTTCTTTTTTACGCATGTCTGTGCGCCCCGAAATCGAATTCAACAAAGGATCAAGCAAACCGCTTTGCGCCGTATACAATTTGCTTTCAGCGGGTGTGTATTTTTTTTGCCCGGCCGGAATAATGCCCAGATTGACGGCATTGATCTGCGAATTTTCATTTACGATTACTTCGTTGAGCTCGTTGACTTTCGAAGCCATTTTGATAATCATCAGATCCGATTTCATTTCTTCCTCACGGATCATTTTACGGCGCGTTTCCAAATTTACAGCAGAAAGCACGAGCGCATCACCGATTTTCACATTGATATGAAACAAACCATTAGCATCGGAAGCTACGGTAAGCCCGGTTCTCGAATTCAGCACATTTACGTTTTCTGCCGCAAGGCTGTCAACCATGATTTTGCCATAAAAAACCTTTTCCCCTTTATTTTGCGCAGTGCAAAACGGAGTGATTATCAATAATAAAAAAAGGAAAGTAGTAGTTATTTTCAAGCGGCAATTTTTGTTTAAAGGTATCAATTTTATAAAACCAATTAATCTTTGCAAATTTCAAGACTGTTCATTTCAATATATTTTACGGCAAGTTCGCCCATGATAAATGTAGCGAGGCTTTTATTTTTGGCCGTTATGGCATCTGAAAATCGCTTATTTTCAACAATATAAAAGTAAAAACCGCGAATGTATTCTTCGGGAATTTTCAGTTTTTCGACAAAATATTTTTTCTCAAACAGATAATCGATTTTATCCATCATCATCTCTTTTTTCTCCACTTCAATGCCTTTTTTGAGCATGGCGCTCCTGCCGGAAAAGATATTTAAAAGCGGATCCATTGAAACCGAAGTATTCAGGCCAATCTGCGGATCCCAATCTGAAGCAGCCTTGTATTTGCGTTCTGCCGGCGTATACGTTTTTTGTCCTTTCGGGATAATTCCCAAAGCCACGGCATTGATATTTTTATATTGAAAAACCTGTACTTCATCCAATTGATGCATCAGCGGCTGCATTTTGACCATAAACAATTCTTTTTCAAGATCTTCTTTTGTAATCGCAACTTTTTTTCCTTTAAAATTGATTGATGATAACATTAAGCTGTCACCTTCTGCTACGGCAATGCTAAAATAACCATTGTCTTCTGTAATCGCGGCTTTTTCAGTATTCATATTGATTACATAAATGCCTTGAAGATTGTTTGCATACGCATTGACCTTGCCTTTCAGGTTTTTGCGAGTCGTTTCCTGAGCCAGGAGCCTTTGTGCCGGAAGTATTGAAAACACAATAAAAGTCAGCAGAAATTTATTCATAACAAGTGGGAATGATTTTGTAAAAGTATCGGAATGACGTCCCAATAAATTACTAATGGCTTGGTAAAGTTGTGTTAATTAAAAAGATAGCGCTGTTGTTTTTGAATGGTTGTATTTTTACCTTTATCCAAATATTTCAATATGAAAAAACTGATTATTGCGAGTACATCGACATTGCATGGCGGTGCCTATCTTGAATACCTTTTACCAAAACTGGCTTCTTTTTTTGACGGATGCAAAACCATTCTGTTTATTCCGTATGCGCGACCGGGCGGGATTTCGCATGAAGATTATACTGAAAAAGTGCGTTTGGCTTTCGCCAATATTAATATAAAAGTTCGCGGATTGCATGAATTTGATAATCCGGCAGAGGCGATCCGGGAAGCGGAAGGCATTTTTACCGGTGGTGGCAATACCTTTTTACTGGTTTCGCAATTGTATAAAAATAAAGTGATGGATATTTTGTCCAATGCCGTAAAAAACGGAACGCCGTATTTAGGAACCAGTGCCGGAAGCAACATTACCGGTTTGTCAATGCAAACGACAAATGACATGCCGATCGTTTATCCGCCGAGTTTCCAGACTTTGGGATTGATTCCTTTTAATTTGAATCCGCATTATCTCGATGCCGATTTGCAATCGAAACACATGGGGGAAACGCGTGAAACCCGGATCAAGGAATTCCACCAATTTAACAACATTCCGGTTTTAGGATTGCGTGAAGGCAGCTGGCTGGAGGTAAAAGGTGATGCTGTAATTTTAAAAGGCGATTTGAATGCCAGATTGTTTTTGCAAAACCAGGAGCCAAAAGAATTGGAAACCGGGAGCGATTTATCCGGACTGAAATGATATTTTGGATGATGGTGTCCGCGTTAGCGATAGAGGCAGGCACCGCGTGCAGCCGATAGCGCGGCCCGCAGGGAAACGCCAAAATTGAAACCATTAAGAACATTAAGAAACATTAAGCTTAATGGCCTAAATGCTCTTAATGGTTCAAAAAAATAATGGTATAAAAAACAAAAAACCCCAAACTTTCGTTTGAGGTTTAGAGCGGAAGACGAGGCTCGAACTCGCGACAACCAGCTTGGAAGGCTGGAGCTCTACCAACTGAGCTACTTCCGCATTACAACGGTGCAAATATAAATAATAAGTTTGATTTGTTGCAAGTTTTTTTTGCAAAAAATGCCAAATCGCTTTTTATAGGCGATGTAAATATTTTAGTATTAAAACGTTATCCGATTAAAAAAAATATAAAAACGTAAAAAAAATGCTTGAAATTAGAGAAATTACCGCTTTAGAAACGTTTCCGGTGCGCCATCCGGTACTTAGAAACGACAAACCTTTAAAAAGTTGCGCGTTTGATGGCGATGATTTGCGTTCGACCAAACATTTTGGCTTGTATGAAAACGAGGAACTTGCAGGTGTGATTTCGGTGTTTAAGGTTCAAAATTCCGCTTTCGCGAATGATATGCAGTTCCAGATTCGCGGTATGGCGGTGTTGGAAACTTTCAGGAAAAGAGGTTTTGGCGAACAACTCGTGCGTCATGTGGAAACATTTGTAAGCGAAAAAAGTGGCAAACTGATTTGGTTTAATGCGCGTCAAAATGCGGTGCGGTTTTACAAGAGCCTCGGTTATGAGGTTTGCGGAGATTCATTTGATATTCCCGACGTAGGCATTCATTTAAGGATGTTTAAAAATATGACGTAAGTTTGCCGTGAAAATTCAGCCAAATAATTTTTTGTTCGGCCAGGGAAATGTTACCTTGTATGAAGTATAAAATCTGCGCCGCATGTTGAAATATTACGTTTTGTTTTTGCTTTGCCTTTGCCTCAGCTGTAAAAAAGAGCAGCCTTCAACGCCTGTGGTTAAAAGCAAAAAAATCGAATACAAACGCGAACCTAAAAGTATTGGAATTGATTCGATGTTATTGGTAAAGACTGAAAATGAACGGCTGCTGCATTTTTACCGCACGCATGGTTTTGGAACGATTTGGAACTTTCCGAAAGCCAGAAAAACCATTATCGGTTTGCTTTCAGAAGCCGAAGCTGAAGGTTTGAACGTTAAAGATTACAACCTGCAAAAACTCCAAAACCTCGAAGCCAAAACCAATACGCAGTCCGACAAGCAAATGATTGATTATGACATTTTAATGACGCTTTCACTACAAAAATATTTATGGCATCTGACGAAAGGCAAACTGAGTCCGAAAAATTTATATCGCGACTGGGATTTAAAAACGAACCAACTTGACATTAACGATTTGTTGTCGAATGCTATAAAAGGTGATTCATTGGCGAAAGCCGTTGAAGGCGCGAAACCGCAACATCTCGTTTACAAACGGCTTAAAAAAGCACTTCAATTTATTGACAAATTCCCAAAAGACACTTTGAAAAGCATTGGATTTACAGCGAAGATCGTTCGCAACGATACCAATAATTCGATCATCCGCATCAAGCGAAGGTTGCTGTATTGGAAAGACCTCGAATCGGTTGACAGCCTGACGAACATTTACGACAAAGCAACTTTTAAAGCGGTCAAAAAATTCCAGTTCCGCCATGGTTTGGTTCCCGATGGCGTCATCGGACAAAGTACAGTCACTGCTTTGAATATGTCGAAAGATACGCGGCGTGAACAAATTATTGCAAACCTCGAACGCTGGCGCTGGTATCCGAAAGATCTCGGAGACCATTACATCATTGTCAACATTCCGGCATTTGAATTAAGAATTGTTAAAGACGGTGATACGATTGAGCGCAAACGCGTGGTTGTAGGCAAGGAAAAACGCAGAACGCCGGTATTGTCTTCGACATTTAGTAATATTGTTTTTAACCCAACCTGGACGGTTCCGCCGACAATTTTAAAAGAAGACCTAACGCCTTCTGCAACAAGCGACAGGAGTTATTTTGCTGCACGCAGCCTTACGATTTACGACAACAAGGGCAATGTCGTGAGTCCGGAAAAATGGAAACCGGAAAAAGCCAGAGGCTATCGGTATGTGCAAGCGCCGGGAAGCAGCAATTCTTTGGGCAATGTGAAATTTAATTTCCCTAATCATTATACGGTTTACCTTCACGATACGAACCATCGGGATTATTTTGGGAAAAATTACCGGTCGTTGAGTTCGGGTTGCGTTAGGGTTGAAAATCCTCTTGAACTGGCTGCATACATGCTTGATGATGAAAAAAGCTGGTCGCTCGAAAAGATCAACGAACTGATCGCTTCTAAGAAAACCACCAGTATCAATTTAAAGCAAAAAATAAAGCTGCACCAATTGTATTGGACAGCTTCTATAAATAATAATGGCGAATTCGATTTCAGGGCCGACATTTACAACCTTGACCACGATTTGTACAAAAAACTAGGAAATTAGTTTTGTAACAGACTTATAGTTCCCTGACGGATGGTAGATAAAAATACAGGATTTGTCTTTGATCGTATTGATGATTTCATCTGTCAATTCTACCGGAATAGCAGGACAACCCTGGCTTCTTCCCAATCTGTTGTGGTTTTTTATGAATGATTCTGACACATAATCCGCACCGTGAATAACCACTGCGCGATTGCGGGCATTGTCGTTGATCCCTTTTTCAAGGCCGTCCAATTTTAAAGACTTTCCGTGTTTTCCATTGTATATTTCGCCGGTAGCGTAAAATCCGAGACTGCTTTTGAAAGATTCTGCTTTGTTGGAAAACTGGCTTGCAAATTCTTCACCGGTATTCCTGCCGTGCGCGACTAAAGAATGAAACAATACCGTGTTTGTAGTCAAATCAATAACCCAAAGTCTTTTGGTATTTGATGAAAGGCTGAAATCAATTAGCGTAAGCATATCTTTAGAAACAAGTCCTTTTGCTTTTAACGTATAAAATCCTTGCAATGCTTTGGTAAAACTTTCAAGTTTGGGCATTGCTGATAAATTGTCGGCATGCAAATTATTATAAACCGAAGCTGCTTTCATTTCAAAAGCCGACTTACTGGTAGCTGCAATTAATTCCGGATCGATATTTTTTGTTTGGTTTGTAGAAAATGACATTAAAAAGAATACCATCATAGGGAAAATCTTGTAAATCATTGTTTATGTTTATGTTATACAAATAGATTGGGGTCGCAAATGTATTTAAATATTTTTAGCGAACAAATTTTTTAATAAATAATTATCGTTAAAATACATGTTTTATCGATAAAAAGCAGATTTCTTAAAAACAAGCTGATTTTGAAGCCGATAGGAAAGGTTAAACGGAAACTTTAAACTTTTATTGTAAATTAATTGTGAATATCAGGAATATAGTTATTTTTGTTTGACGAATCTAGCCCCGTATGACAAATATTTCACGCCTTTTTACTGCATTTCTGCTCCTCTACTGTGCAGTTTGTACGGCTCAAAAAAAGTCGATACAGGCCGTTTCTGTCAATGAAAACATTACAGTTGACGGCAAACTTGATGAAGAAATTTGGAAAACAGCTCCGATAGCTACAGATTTTGTAATGTTTGACCCCGACAACGGCAAAGCCATCAGCCCCGAAAAGAAAAGTGACGTACAAATTGTATACGACAATACCGCCGTTTACATTGCTGCTACATTATATGACAACGAACCGCAAAAAATCCTGAAAGAGATCACCCAGCGTGATGTTTTTGGAACATCTGAGCATTTTGGCGTATTCATCAATGGTTTTAATGACGGCCAGCAGGATTTCAGATTTTTCGTCAGTGCTGCCGGCGTTCAGATGGACTGTGTTTTTACAGAACAAAATGGTGAGGATTTTACCTGGGATGCCATTTGGGAAAGCGATGTTTCGATAACTGATCAAGGCTGGATCATCGAATTGAAAATACCTTATGCCGGGCTTCGTTTTTCTGATGAAGAAATTCAAACCTGGGGAATCAATTTCTACCGCGAACTGCGTCGTGACAGGCAACAATACACTTGGAATCACATCGACACCAAGATTGCAAACGAAAGCGCTCAATCCGGATTGCTTGAAGGCATTCGAAATATTAAACCGCCTACGCGCCTTTTCTTTATTCCGTATGCGTCGCTATATAATGAGCAGACTTTTGATTATGCGAATGATACGAATTATTCCGACAGTAAGTTTAAAGTTGGAATGGACATCAAATACGGCATCAACGATTCATTTACACTTGATGCGATTTTGGTTCCCGATTTTGGTCAGACGAAATTTGACAATGTCGAATTGAATTTGGGTCCGTTTGAACAGCAATTTAACGAAAACCGGCCGTTTTTTACCGAAGGAACCGATCTTTTCAATAAAGGCGACATTTTATATACGAGAAGAATTGGCGGAAGCCCATCATCAAGCGGGACCAAAGCCAATGAGGTTGTAGACCGCATTCCAAACACCGTCAACCTGCTGAATGCGTTAAAAATTTCCGGCCGAACCAAAAACGGGCTTGGCATTGGTGTACTCAATGCGATTACCGAAAAGACTTTCGGCTATGTCATCGATACGATTACACAAGTGGTCAGAAAAACAGAAGTAGAACCTTTATCGAATTATAATGTCGTGGTTTTTGACCAGCGTTTTAACAAAAATTCATCGGTTTCGCTGATTAATACGAATGTGACGCGTAACGGGGATTTTCGCGATGCGAATGTTTCTGCGATGGTTTTTGATTTGAATACGAAGCAAAACACCTACAATACTTCGGGAAATTTTAAATACAGTTACATCAACGAAGTAACCGGTTTAAGCGACCGAAAAGGTTTTTACACTGGACTAAGCCTCGGAGAAACCAGTGGTAATTACCGTTATAATATTGGTACGACTTATGTTTCAAAAGATTTTGACGACAATGACCTCGGGATTAATTTCCTGACCAATTATCATACGTTATCCGTCAATTCGAGCTACCGCATCCTGAATCCGAACAACACTTTTAATACGTTTAAGTTTTATGCCGAAGCGTATACGGAATTCCAAAATACAACTGGAAGAATCCAACAGGGAAATTTCAATTTCTACGTCAATTCTACGAATAAAAAAAATGATTATTTTGGCTATGGCATCAACATCAGGCCTTTTAAAACCTATGATTTTTATGAAGCGCGCGTGGACGAACGTTTTGTAGAAATGCCAGACAATTACAGGATTTGGGGTTATTTCTCATCAAATTACAACAACAAATTTGCATTCGACATTGAACCTTCTTACACGGCAACCAGCGAAAAAAACCGCTATACGACTTCGTTCCTTTTGAGCCCGAGATACCGCGTAAACAACAGTATTTTATTGGTTTACAATTTCACATACACGCACAACAACCACAATAAAGGCTGGGTTGATTTTGACGGCGACGATATTATTTTTGCCAAAAGAAACCGCGACACTTATTTGAATACGCTCGAAACAAAAATCGCAATCAATAATAAAATGACCGTCAATCTCGCGGCACGTTATTATTGGTCATATGCCGAAAACCTCGAATTTCAAAGCCTTCAGAATGACGGAAAACTAACCCGTTCGTCGTACAATCTCGATAAAAATTCGAATTTCAATTCTTGGAATGTCGACCTGTCGTATTCGTGGTGGTTTGCTCCGGGCAGCCAATTGTCGTTCCTGTACCGCAACAACGCGATTACTGACGAGAGCAACATTTACCACATCGACAAAAATTTAGGGAACAATTTCCGCAACCTGTTTGAAGACAACCTCAACAATATCTTCTCGGTAAGCGTGCGTTATTTTATAGATTACAACGCCGCGAAAAATTGGTTTTAATGTTATTTTAAATGTAACAATGATGCCGCCGTTTTTCAAATGCTGTATATTTGCGGAAAATAATTTCCGATGAACAAAAAAGTAATTTTAATGATCCTTGACGGATGGGGGAAATCTCCTGACCCGAAAGTTTCAGCGATTGACAATGCCAATATTCCTTTTATCAACGGCTTGTACAGACAATATCCAAACGCCCAACTCAGAACGGACGGACTCAATGTAGGTTTGCCGGAAGGCCAGATGGGAAATTCAGAAGTCGGCCACATGAATCTTGGCGCCGGCCGGATTATATACCAGGATCTTGTTCGGATCAATCTTGCCGTTCAGGATAAAACCATTAACAACGAAAAAACACTTACTGACGCATTTCAATATGCGAAAGACAACAATAAAGATGTTCATTTTTTAGGATTGGTTTCTAATGGCGGCGTGCATTCTCACATTGATCACTTAAAAGGTCTGGTCGATGCCACGCAGGAATTCGGGCTTGAAAAAGTATTCATCCACGCGTTTACAGACGGCCGCGATGTCGACCCGAAATCCGGGACATTTTTCCTTGGCGATTTATTGAACCACATCAGTCATACCAAAGCAAAACTCGCTTCGGTTATTGGACGCTATTATGCGATGGACCGCGACAGGCGTTGGGAGCGCGTTAAAAAAGCGTATGATTTACTGGTAAACGGCATCGGAACACATTCGACAAATGCGATCGACAGCATCCATAACGACTACAATAAAGACATTACCGACGAATTCATCGATCCGATCGTAATGGTAGATGAAAACGACCAACCGATTGCCAAAATAAAAGACGGCGATGTCGTGATTTTCTTCAATTTCAGGACCGACCGCGGCCGCCAGTTAACCGAAGTGTTGACGCAAAACGACTGCCACGAACAAAACATGCACAAACTGCAGTTGTATTATGTCACGATGACAAATTATGACGATACATTTACGAATATGCATGTGATCTACGACAAAGACAATATTACGGAAACGTTAGGCGAAGTGCTTGAAAAAAATCTTAAAAAGCAAATCCGGATTGCTGAAACCGAGAAATATCCGCACGTAACGTTTTTCTTTTCCGGCGGACGCGAATTGCCATTTGCCGGCGAAACGAGAATCCTCAGAAATTCCCCAAAAGTCGCGACTTACGATTTACAACCTGAAATGAGCGCTTTCGAACTCGCCGATGCTTTGGTTCCCGAACTCGAAAAAGGCGAAGTCGATTTTGTGTGCTTAAATTTTGCCAATGGCGACATGGTAGGCCATACCGGTGTTTTTGAAGCAGCGATCAAAGCCTGCGAAGCCGTTGACAAATGTGCCGAAAAAGTGATTACTGCAGCTTTGGCCAATGATTATACGACTATCGTAATTGCCGACCACGGAAACTGCGAAACGATGATCAACCCAGACGGCAGCCCAAATACAGCGCATACAACGAATCCGGTGCCGATTATTTTAGTTGACAAAGACATCAAGCAAATCCACGACGGCGTTCTGGGCGACATTGCACCAACAATTCTTGCCTTAATGGGAATTGAACAGCCAAAAGCGATGACACGGCATTCTTTGTTATAGCAAAATTTAGTTTTATAACCACTAATTCACGAATCATACTTTATAAATTCATGAATTAGTGGTTCATCTTTTAATGCCGATAAATTACTAAAAAATTGTACTTTTGCCAACTATAAATTTGACGTATGATTATCTCAAAAACCAGAGAAGAAATCGAACTGATGCGTGAGAGCGCTTTACTCGTTTCCAAAACATTAGGCATGATTGCAGGCGAAATCAAACCTGGAGTCACAACTTTGCAACTTGATAAATTAGCAGAACAATACATTCGCGACCATGATGCCGTTCCGGGATTTTTAGGACTCTACGGCTGTCCTTCTACGCTTTTAACAAGTGTAAATGAAGAAGTCGTTCACGGCTTGCCAACGAACCGCCCCATTGAAGAAGGCGATATCGTATCGGTAGATTGTGGTGTTTTTAAAAATGACTTTTATGGCGATCACGCTTATACTTTCGAGGTTGGCGATGTCGCTCCCGAAACCAAAAAATTACTCAGAATTACCAAAGAATCTTTATATGTTGGCATCCGTGAATTCAAAGCCGGAAACCGCGTAGAAGATGTGGGCAGCGCAATCCAGAGATTCACAGAAGCCGAAGGTTATGGCGTGGTTCGTGAACTCGTAGGCCACGGTCTTGGGCGCAAAATGCACGAAGATCCGGAAATGCCAAATTACGGCAAACGCGGACGTGGGAAATTATTCATCGAAGGCATGGTGGTAGCGATCGAGCCGATGATCAACCTCGGCACCAAAAACATTAAACATTTAAAAGACGGCTGGACGATTGTAACCGCTGACAAAAAACCAAGTGCACATTTTGAGCATGATGTAGCTTTGATCAATGGCAAACCGGAGCTGCTTTCGACTTACGCTTACATTTATAAAGCATTGGGCATTGAAAGCGATGAGGAAAACGAGTTCAGGAAAGTGCCGTTTGCCATCTGATTTTAAAAACACAATTTCAATAGTCCTGAATTTCTTATAGGGTAAAAAATCAGCCGTTTAAAAAACAACGGTTCTGTAAGATTAGCCTTTTCATCCGATGAAAAAACTGTTCAAATTCATATTAAATACTATTCCGCGGCCGTTATTAATCCGGCTGAGTTATGTGGCGCGCCCGATTTTGGCATTCGCCTTAAAAGGCAACACATTTACCGATCCGATCGACGGAAAAAGTTTTCGCAGTTTTTTACCTTACGGATATGGAACCCAGCGCAATAATGTTTTGTCACCCAGCACATTATCACTGGAAAGACATCGTTTGCTTTGGTTGTACCTAAAAAATGAAACCGATTTTTTCGCAGCACCAAAAAAAGTCTTACACTTTGCCCCGGAACAGGCATTTTACAAATTGTTCCGGAACCAGAAAAACCTCGATTACACGACTACCGATTTGTTTTCGCCACTTGCAGATGTCAAAGCAGATATTTGTGATTTACCGTTTTCCGACAATTCGTATGATGTGATTTTTTGCAACCACGTACTCGAACACATTCCAGACGATACGAAAGCGATGCAGGAATTGTATCGCGTTTTGAAACCCGGCGGTATGGGCATTTTCCAGATTCCGCAGGATTTAAAAAGAGTCACTACTTTTGAGGACAATTCGATTACAGATCCGAAAGAACGAGCGGCAATTTTTGGACAATACGACCATGTTCGCGTCTATGGTCGTGATTATTTTGACAAACTCAGAAGCATCGGTTTTACAGTTGTAGAAGAAGATTATACCCAAAAAATTGTTCCGGAACTTGTAGAAAAATACTGTCTGGCAAAGGGAGAAATCATTCCGGTTTGCTTCAAATAACAGTAAATTAACATTTCTCCAAACCGCTAAACAATATCCCTAAACATAATTTGTTATATTTACAAACCAGAAATTTAACAATTATGCCGAGACTTTATCTTATCCCGTTTTTATTACTTTTCATTACTACTCCCGTTTTTGCCCAGGTTGAAAAAGAAATTTTTCCGCCTTACAATATCCGAACGGTCAGTTTTGTGCAAAATGGGCAGAATATCGTTCCTCTGGTAAAACTTGGTGATGCGTTCCAACTCGAATTTGATGATCTTTTTGGCAATGAAGCCAATTATTATTATACGATTACCCATTGTGATTACGATTGGAAGCCTTCACAACTCGTAAAAAGTGAGTATTTACGCGGTTTTGACGACATCCGTATTCAAACTTATACCAATTCGTTTAATGCCTTACAGATTTATTCGCATTATACTTTGGCGTTTCCAAACCAAAACACAAACCTTTTAGTAAGCGGAAATTATGTGATCAAAATCCTGAATGAAGACAAAGATGTCGTTTTTACCAGAAAATTGATTGTGTACGAAGAATTGGTCAGCGTTCCGATGCAGGTCAAAAGAACGCGAAATGTTAGCGAAATCAATTACAAGCAAAACCTTGATTTTTCTATCAAATCGCCAAACATCCTTTTCCAAAGTCCGCTTAAAAACGTAAAAATACTATTGCTCAAAAATGGCCAGATCAGCACCGCGATTACCAATGTACCACCGATGTACACCATTGGCAACGACCTGATTTACAAATACGATACAGAAACGCAATTCTGGGGCGGAAACGAATACATGTATTTTGAAAATAAAGACATCCGCGCTGCGAATAACAATATTGGAAAAGTAGAATCTACCGGCGGGCTTTACAGTTCGCGTTTATATGCAAATAATGCACGTGCTGGTCAGCAGTACACTTTTTACCCGGACATCAACGGGAATTTTATCGTTAAAAACCTGAATGCTGAAAATGACAGGATCGAAGCCGATTATGCTTGGGTGTATTTTACGCTTTCTGCACCGGCTTATTTTGGAAAAAGCGACATTTATGTGAACGGTATGTTCAACAATTATGCGCTAACGCCGGAGTTCAAAATGGATTACATTAAGGAAAGAGGCGTTTACGAAAAAGCGATCATGATCAAGCAGGGTTTTACGAATTACCAATATGTAATCGCTGATAAAAATGGCAAAATTGACGAAGCCAATGCGATTGACGGAAATTTCTATCAAACTGAAAACAACTACTTTGCACTTGTGTATTACCGTGAAAACAACCAACGTTACGATCGTGTTATCGGGAAAGGTGTCGCGAGTTCTGTAGACATCATCAATTAAGAAAATTTAATATTAAATATACTTACCAAAGTCTAAATTTTGTAAATTTGACTGCATCTATTAAAAATAACTATGGTTTCTCAAATTACAAGAGGCATAAAAATTTCAGTTCATACGGCTTTTGAAGGCACTTACTTCAAGAACCATAAGATCCATTTTGCCTTTAGTTATGAGATCACCATTGAAAACTACAGCAAAGATTCGGTACAATTGACCACACGCCACTGGGAGATTTTTGATTCGTTAAACGACAAAGAAACCGTTGATGGCGAAGGCGTAATCGGTAAAAAACCGGTGTTAAAACCCGGCGAAAGCCATGCGTACAGTTCGGGTTGTTTGCTCGCTTCTCCATTTGGTTCGATGCGCGGGTATTTTAATATGGTCAATTTTACGACGACCAGAAGTTTCCGCGTTATTGTACCTACATTCAGGCTTAGCGCACCTTTTGCGTTGAATTAACATACCAAAATCACTTCGTCTTTTGTCAAAGCATACACACAATCATGTTCCGTCGGAATCATAAAATACGTTCCCGTAAATTCCCCAAACGCAGGCAAAATCATCTGATTTGGTTTTTTGAAAAAACACGGCAATTTTAAAGACTGACGTCCTACGCCACGCATTTTAACCGCCGGATGAATATGTCCGGAAAAATTAAAGAAATTTTCGCGTTCTTCCGGATGGTGTGTTAACAAAAAGCCATCAGTCACAATTGCACTGTAAATGTCGATGTTTAATTTCTGATAGTGTTTCGGGTCGATCACATCGTGGTTTCCGGCGACTAAAATGATTTTGGAAGTGGTTTCAGAAACCCATTTTTCAAACAATCCCCATTCGGTATTTTTTTTACTGTGAAACAAATCGCCAAGAAAAATTACCGTTTCCGGATCAAAATAATCCAGAACAAGGTTCAATTGTTCGAAGTTTTTAGCGACTGCATTCCCAGGAAGCGCAACGCCATGTTTCCTGAAATGCATCACTTTTCCGAGATGCACATCAGAAATCAACAGGGTATTTTTATCTTTCCAAAACATCGCGCCCGTCGAATGTAAAATAAAAGTCTGGTTTTGAATTACTATCGTCAATGTCATTTTTCGTTTCTCATATAAGAGGCGGTCATTTTTTTAATTCTTTCTGCCAAAGTTTCGCTGCTGAGTTTTTCGCGCAGTCGATCGGTGATGATCGGAAAACTGAAAGGCGTGGGTTTTTCGCATTTGCGCCATACGATTTCCTGATTTTCAATGCGTTCCAAAGATTGAATCAGACGGCCTTCTTCGAGTTGGTGTTCGAAAGTTTCGCGATACGCCTGCTGAAACAATAAATTATCGGGTTCGTAATCCCGAAACACTTCAAAGATCAACTGTGAGCCACTTTGCAAATGTTTGGTTTTGATCATTTTTCCTGGAAATCCGGTGAAAACCAATCCGGCAATTACCGCAATATCGCGGAATTTCCGTCTTGCCATTTCGGTCGCATTCAAACTTCTTTGCAAATCCGAATGTACATATTCTGTCGAAAATAAATTGTTGTCCAACACACTTTGCATGTCGATTTCCTGATCGGATAACAATTCGAATCCGTAATCATTATACGCCAATGAGAATGAAATTGGCGTCAGCAAACTAATCCGGAAAGCCAATAAACTTGCCAAAGCCTCATGTACAAACCGACCTTCAAACGGATAAAAAATCGCATGGAACCCTTCGCGGGTTTTAAAAGTTTCAATTAGAAATTCGTTTGCACTCGGAACAATTGATTCTTTTCGCTGGCGTTTGAACATAGGCGCCAGTGCTTTGAGTTCTGGCGTTAAGGAATCGGAGTTTGCCATGTACATTTCCTGTCGCAGCATTTCGCTCATTTGTGCCGAAAAAGCCATGCGGCCGCCCATCCAGCTAACCAATCTTGACTTTTTTGACGGATCGGCTTTTTTAACCAGGACCTGCATGTGTTTTACCTGGTACAATTCGAGTTTTTTTCCGCCGAAAGTAAACGCATCGCCGGGTTTCATTTTCGAAATAAACCATTCTTCGATGCTTCCAAGATAACCGCCGCTGAGAAATTTGACCTGTAAAGTCGCATCGCCAACGATTGTCCCGATTTGCATTCTGTGGTGCATCGCAATCAATCTGCTGTTGATTTTAAACAGGCCGTTTTCTTCAATTTCGACTTTTTTATATTCGTCATATGCCTGTAAACTCTGACTGCCTTTAGTGATGAAATTCAATATCCATGTCCAGTTTTCGGCCGTCATCGCCTGATAGCAAAATGTCGCTTTGACTTCTTTAAAAATTTCATCAGGGAAAAAGCCATCGGAAACTGCAAGCGTATTTAAATATTGGACCAAAACATCCCACGAATTCAAATACGGGATCCGGTCTTCAACAATCGCTTCGGCGACTGCTTTTTTCAATGCCGATGCTTCGATCAGTTCCATCGCATGCGTTGCAAGAAAGTGAATGACACTTTCTTTTCCGGGTTGGTGGCCACTCCTTCCCGCTCTTTGCATGAAACGTGCGACTCCTTTTGGACCGCCGACTTGAATAATGCTTTCGACCGGTGCAAAATCAACGCCCAAATCCAGACTCGACGTACAAACTACCACTTTTAATTCTTCATTACGAATAGCTTCTTCCACCCAAAGCCGCGTTTCACGGTTGATACTTCCATGGTGCATGGCCATTTCACCGGCAAATTCCGGGTATTTCTCAAGCAATCGTTGGAACCAGATTTCACAGGCGGACCGCACATTCGTAAAGATCAAAGTCGTTTTGCTTTTTCTCACAATAGCCGCCACCTCATCAATTAAGTGCAAACCCATATGGCCGCGCCATGGATAGGCTTCCATTTTTTCAGGAATGATTGACAGCACTTTGATTTTCTTATCGATATTGGCCCGAATCAAAACCGAATTTTCGTAGGCTTCAGAACCGATGCCGAGCAATACTTCTTTCGCTTGTTGCAGATTTCCGATCGTTGCCGAGATGCCCCAAATCCTCATGTTTGGAGCAATCGTTTTCAATCTCGACAATGCCAGTTCCATTTGCACACCGCGTTTCGTTCCGAGCAGTTCATGCCATTCGTCTATTACAATCGCACGGCAATCTTTAAACGTTTTGTCATACCCTTTGGATGCCAACAACAGCTGCAAACTTTCGGGAGTTGTGATTAATAAATCGGGCATTTTGCCTTTTTGTTTGGCGCGTTCGGCTGTAGAAGTGTCACCGCTGCGGATGCCGACGGTCATTGGCGCACCGAGATCATTGACGACGCGTTCGGCGGCTTGTTTGATTTCTACCGAAAGGGCGCGCAGTGGTGTAATCCAAATGGCTTTGAGTCCGGGTTTATGCTTTGTTGCATAATCCGGATTGTTTTTGATGTAGTCGAGTACGATCGGAATCCAAAGTGCGTAGGTTTTTCCGCTGCCCGTTGGTGCATTCAACAGTCCGTTTTTGCCTTGTAGAAAAGCCGTCCAGGTTTCTTTTTGAAACGGAAATGATTTCCAGCCCTGGTTTTTAAACCAGTTTTCTGCAATATGGAAAAGTTCGGTTCTGTTCATTGAAACATTTATTTTTTTTGAACCATTAAGTGCATTAAGATCGTTAAGGTTTTGCCTTTCGATCCCGATTCGCTTCGTTCGTCGTTCGCCTTTTTGACAGTCACGAAATCATATTTTTAATATCATCAATCGAATTCGCGTCTTCAATTTTCTTATCGTGCCGCCATCTTAAAATCCGCGGAAAACGGGTTGCAATACCGCTTTTATGCCGTTTCGAAAATGCAATCCCTTCAAAACCAATTTCAAAAACGAGTTGCGGCGTAACACTTCTCACGGGCCCGAAACGTTCTAGCGTATTTTTTTTAATCCAATCGTCAACCTTTCTAAATTCGGCATCGGTTAAACCGGAATACGCTTTGGCAAATGTGACGAGTTCGCGTTCGCCATTTTCATTGTCCTGCCAAAGTGCAAAAGTGTAATCGGTGAATAAATTCGTACGTCGTCCGGAACCGCGCATCGCATAAGTCAACACAGCATCGATAACTAATGGTTCGATTTTCCATTTCCACCAATCGCCTTTTTTGCGCCCAACCTGATAGGCGGAACTGCGGCGTTTGATCATTAAACCTTCCGATCTCATGTCACGTGCGCGTAGCCTTTCCGTTGCTACATCATCCCAGTTTTTTAAAACCATTCGTTCGGAAATCTGCAAAGCAAGACCAGAATCTTTGATGGTGTCGTATAATTTTTCGAGTAATTCACGGCGTTCCTCAAACGGTAAATTCCTGATGTCGTTGCCTTCCCATTCGAGTAAATCATATGCTTTGATAAGGACCGGTGTTTTGGAAAGCAAGGCTGAAGAAACGGTTTTGCGCCCGATGCGCGTTTGCAGGTCATTGAATGTCCCGATTTCGCCGTTTGGAAATGGCAGAATCTCCCCGTCTATTACAGTTCCGTTTGGAATGATGCCGACGAATGAATGAAATTCCGGATATTTATCGGTGACCAATTCTTCGCCGCGGCTCCAGACAAATATTTGGTTGTCGCGGATGATCGTTTGGGAACGAATGCCATCCCATTTGTGTTCGATGCTCCAGTCCTCAGGATTTCCGAGTGCTGAAACTTCGCCTTCAATGGGATAAGCGAGATAAAACGGAAATGGTTTTGATAAATAATCGCTGCTTTTTTCATCGAGAATCAATTCTTGAAAAGAGATTTTATCGGGATTCCAATCGCCCATTAATTTGTAAGCCAGTACATCTTCGTCAACACCTTCGGCTTTTGAAAGCGCTCTTGTCATCAGTTTCTGGCTTACGCCGATTCGGAAACTTCCCGTGATTAATTTGGTAAAAACGAAACGTTCGTAATAATTCAGTGCCAGCCAGTTGGTTCGTAAATAGTCGCGCTTTTCATCGTCGGGTTTCTTTTTGAGCGCGATCATTTCCTGCAGGAATTCAGTCAGGCTTTTGTCGGAATGTTCTTTTGTGGTGGGAATGATGAGTGCGATGGTTTCTGCCAGATCACCAACAATGTGGTAACTTTCTTCAAACAACCAAAGTGGAATATTCGCGAGTTCATTGGCCCAAAGCCGCAGCAAAGTCGTGTTGACGGGGCGCGGCGGACGGCGGTGTGATAAAATAGCGATAGTCCAAACTTTATCCTCAGGCGACGCACGACGGAAATATTCGGTGAGCGCGTTGACTTTGACAGACGTTTTGTTGGAACTGTCTAGGGCTTTAATGAGTTCGGCGAAATTTTTCATTTCTTTGATTATTTCTTTTGTGATTTCTTTGTGCGATGGAACGCGGATTTATTTTTGATTCTGCTGAATTTAATGGCCTCTATTTTATTAAAATCTGTAAAATCCGCGTTCGTCCGTGTCATCTGCGTTACAATTAAACTTCCGCTGCAGCGGCTTCTTTATTGTCTTCTGCTGCAGTTTCGCCTTCATCGCCTTCGTATTGCGTGTGTTCGGTACGTGCATCATAACCGATTTCTCGTAAATACTTTGAAAATACATCGGAATAACCATGTGTACAAATAATTTTTTCGGCTCCGGTCGCTTTGATGCTGTCCAGCAAACCGTACCAGTCGCAATGGTCGCTGAGCACAAAACCTTTGTCGATCGCGCGGCGTCTTCTGGCACCGCGAAAAGCCATCCAACCGCTTGCCGAACCGGTGACGAATGGCGTCATTTTACGGATCCAGACGCTGCCGTGCGCACTTGGCGGCGCGAGCACAATATTTCCAGGAAATTCTTCTTTTTTGGTGTCGCGTGTGATTAATGTCGTTGGCGGAAAATCGACCATGGGACGCAACACGTTGGTCATGTTTTCGACTGCGCCGTGCGTGAAAATTTTGCCGCTGCTCGTATCTAAATATTTTAATAAGCGTTGTGCTTTTCCTAAGGTATAACCGAATAAAATAGACGTTTTGCCCTCGGCCCTGTTTTCTGCCCACCAATTGTTGATGTCGGTCATGACTTCTGCCTGTGGAATCCAGTTGAACGCCGGTAATCCGAAAGTGTTTTCTGTGATGAACGTGTGGCATTTTACGGGTTCATACGGAACGGAAATGCCGTCATCTTCGGTTTTATAATCGCCGGTAAACACCCAGACTTCGCCTTTGTATTCGACGCGAATTTGGGCGCTGCCGATGATGTGCCCGGCCGGGTGCAGCGAAAATTTGACGCCGTTGATTGTAAAGGTTTCGTTCCAATCTTTTCCGCTCACGTTGATGTCGCCTAGGCGGTGTTTGATGATTGGGACGTTTGTATGGTGCGTGATGTAATTTTTATGACCCCAACGTGAATGATCTGCGTGGCCGTGCGTAATGATTGCATTAGTTACGGGCCGCCACGGATCGAGATACACGTTGGCTTGTTGGCAGTAAATTCCTTTGTCGTTAAAGGCGAGCAGTGGGATTTTCATATGGGTTGATTTGTCATAAAGTTACGGATGGAAGTTTATAGAATTGATTGTTATTTTTATATGTTTTTTGTGGAATGCCTCAGTAGCTGAGTGCCGAGTTTTTTTACTCTAGTGGTTATGAAAACAAAAATGCCCACTTTAGCCCCGATGGAAGCGGCATCCTTTTGAGGCTTCAGCCGAAAAAGATACAGCGCACAGCGGGACGACTCGTGAATAAGTACGCAGTTGTGTGCTTCAAAAAATAAAAAGCTATTGTTATGAAATTCGTAAAACGATGTGTTATGATTATTGATTTTGTATCTTTGCACGGCAAAAAATTGATAATCCATAAAAAATAAGACATATGTTAAAAGGATTTTTTCACGTACCGAAAGCGGTCAACGAACCGGTAAAATCATACAAACCCGGAAGTCCGGAAAAAGACAGCGTTTTGGCTGCTTACAAAGCGATGTGGAATTCGAAAATTGAAGTGCCGCTGTACATTGGAAGCGCCGAAATCAAAACAGGAAACACGAAAAACATGAGTGCGCCGCACGACCACCAACATATCGTGGGAACCTATCATTTAGCAGAAAAAAAACACGTAGACCAGGCGATTGAAAATGCTTTGGCTTCGAAAGACGCGTGGGCGAATTTGCCTTGGGAACAACGTGCTGCGATTTTCTTAAAAGCGGCCGAACTGATTGCCGGACCTTACCGTGCGAAGATCAATGCGGCTACGATGATCGCGCAATCGAAAACGATTTACCAGGCGGAGATTGATGCAGCCTGCGAGCTGATTGACTTTTTGCGTTTTAACGTCGAATTTATGACGCAGATTTACAACGACCAGCCGAAATCGAATTCGGATATGTGGAACCGTGTGGAATACCGTCCGCTGGAAGGTTTTGTGTATGCGATTACGCCTTTCAATTTCACGGCGATTGCGGCGAATTTGCCTGCGAGCGCAGCGATGATGGGCAACGTTGTGGTTTGGAAACCAAGCGACAGCCAGGTATTTTCGGCAAAAGTGATCATTGATGTGTTTAAAGAAGCCGGTGTTCCGGATGGTGTTATCAATGTGGTTTTTGGCGATGCTGCGATGATCAGCAATACGATTTTTGAGCATGCCGATTTTGCGGGAATCCATTTCACGGGATCGACACATGTGTTTCAGGACATCTGGAAAACCATTGGAACGAACATCCATAAATATAAAACCTATCCGAGAATCGTTGGGGAAACCGGCGGGAAGGATTTTATTATTGCGCATCCGAGTGCAAATGTAAAACAGGTCGTGACCGGAATCGCGCGTGGCGCTTTTGAATTCCAGGGACAGAAATGTTCGGCGGCATCTCGGGCTTACATTCCGAAAAGTTTGTGGCCGGCGGTAAAAGAGCAATTGATTACTGACGTGAAATCGATGAAAATGGGTTCGCCTGAGGATTTTGGGAATTTTGTTACCGCGGTGATCCACGAAGGTTCGTTTGATAAATTGGCCGGTTATATCGACCAGGCTAAAAAAGATGCGGATGCCGAAATTATCGTTGGTGGAAATTATGATAAATCAAAAGGGTATTTTATTGAGCCGACGGTTGTTGTAACGACCAATCCGAAATACGCCACCATGGAAACCGAATTGTTTGGGCCGGTGATGACGATTTTTGTTTACGAAGATGCGAAATGGGCAGAAACTTTAAAACTCGTTGATGAAACTTCGCCTTATGCTTTAACCGGAGCAGTTTTCAGCCAGGACCGTTATGCGATTGCAGAGGCGACTGAAATGTTGAAAAATGCTGCAGGGAATTTCTACATTAATGACAAACCGACTGGTGCTGTTGTAGGCATGCAGCCTTTTGGCGGCGCGAGAGCATCGGGAACGAATGACAAGGCAGGATCGGCAATGAACTTGCTGCGTTGGGCTTCAGCAAGAACAATTAAGGAAACTTTTGTGACTCCGGAGGATTATCGTTATCCTTTTTTGGGGGAATAAGTATAGAATAAAAAAAGATTAAGCCTCTGTTTTTCAGAGGCTTTTTTTATACATTTGACCAACCTTAAAACATCTGAAATGAAAAAAACAGTACTCTTTTCCCTCTTATTAGGTTGCTTATTTAGTGCAAGCGCACAAGCTCCGATAAACAACTTCTACCAGCCGCAGGACTGGGCGAGTTATGCCATTGTGCAATCTCCGGTGCCATTGGCACAAGAAACTGCCGGCACCAATGTGAATTGGAATTTTTCTTTATTGGATCAGGTGGGTTCATCAGAAGTCCATACCCGAACTCCTACCGTCGAAGAACTTGCCATTTATCAGCATTCGACCGCTGTGACCGTAACAACCTCAACGATGGGAAGCGAAGATTACTCCAACAAGATATTTTCAAGAACCTTAGGCACAACCGTTTCTATCACGGGCGCGAATACGTCGCAGATCGAATTGATCTATGATCTTGACAACGCCACTCTGGGTAATTTTCCTTTAAGTTATGGTTTCACAAACAGTGATGGCATATCGGGCACTTACAATGCCGAAGGCGGTTATACCGGATCTTTCACAGGAAATTCTACCACTGCGGTCGATGCCTATGGCACGCTGACAGTCAATGTGGGTTTAACACCGGCAATGACACCGGTCACGCGCTTAAAAACCACGCAGGTGATTTCATTGGATTATTTATTCTTTACAAATGTCGGCACGGTGACACAAACGATTTACAGTTACTACAGAGACGGCGCACAAATGAGTGTTCCGGTTTTCAGGAGCACACATACCAATATTAGTGTACCGATGATGCAAATCGATTATACAACAGATTCGTTGGAATCATTGGAGGCTTTATTGCTGGGCAATGCTGATTTTCAAATGGCTGGTTTTAGTATAGCACCAAATCCGGTGACTGATGTGGTTACTTTTCAGACTAAAAATCAGGAAAACATCCGTAATGTCAAGATTGTAGATGTAAATGGAAGGATTATTATGGAAACCGGTACCATCGAAAACACTGTAAATCTAAGCCAACTGCCAAGTGGTACCTATTTCGCACAAGTTAGAATGGACAACGGAACATTCACTAAAAAAATCGTTAAACAATAGCAACAAAATCGCAAAGTAACAAAGTCGCAAAGTTTTCCAAGTAAGAAACTTTGCGACTTTTTTTATAGACATACAGAGAAACTCCGAAACTTTGGAGCTTATTTCGCCACAAACTTCAACGGCAAATGCACGACTTTTTTAGTTTCGAAAAACGCATCTGAGAAAAAATCGGAAATGTTGTATTCGGTTGCTTTTGGAAAATCCTTTAATTCTTCCGACAAATCGCCACCTTTTAAATACAAAATCCCGTTTTTGAGTTCGTGCTTGTGTTGTTTTTTGATTTTGTCTTTGATCCAGGAAACAAAATCCGGCATGTTCGTCACGGCGCGGCTCACAATGAAATCGAAATCGCCTTTGACATTTTCGGCGCGTAATTGTTCGGCTTTGACATTTTTGAGTTCCAGGGCTTCGGCTACGGCTTTAACAACGTTGATCTTTTTCAGGATGACATCGATCAGGTAAAAACGCGTTTCGGGAAATAAAATCGCCAGTGGAATTCCTGGAAAACCGCCGCCGGTTCCTACATCTAGAATATAGGTTCCTGGTTCAAACTTTTGCACTTTCGCAATCGCCAACGAATGCAACACGTGTTTGGTGTACAACTCATCGATGTCTTTGCGGGAAATCACGTTGATTTTTGCATTCCAATCCTGGTACAAAACTTCGAGTTTTTGAAACTGTTCTTTCTGAATATCAGACAGATTGGGAAATTGCTTGAGGATTTCTTCCATTTTATAAATTTTAACCGCATTGAGTTTGCCAATAGCTTTCAGCCGACAAAAGTAATGAATTTACCAATGAAATTTTTACCCTTTTTTCGCGTTTGAACTCTCAATAATGCTATCTTTGGAAACTTAATTTAG